>Ga0208741_10000527_pt1 | contig 17763 bp, 14 predicted proteins | sample CryBogCBE03Jun09_FD_184576 | JGI IMG/M metagenome (GOLD analysis project Ga0208741, IMG submission 184576) | Freshwater microbial communities from Crystal Bog, Wisconsin, USA - CBE03Jun09 (SPAdes) | ecosystem: Environmental > Aquatic > Freshwater > Lake | place: Crystal Bog, Wisconsin, USA...
GCGCAAATATAGAGAAATGGCAGTAGGCATTTGTAAACCTTTGCCTTAATTAACTCAAACCTTGATTAAATAAAACCATTTCCTATCCAAAGTCAACACTCTTTTTATTAAAGTTGACAAGTTTATGAGTAATACGGACTGGTTTTGTACTCCGCCCGCCCAGATTTACCAAAACTCGACCGGATATGGGGTAATCCGGACCGGATAGGTGCTCATCCCGCCCAGATTTACAAAAACCCGCCCAGAAATGGGGTCATCCCGCCCAGATAGGTACTCATCTCGCCCAGATTTACAAAAACCCGCCCAGAAATGGGGTCATCCCGCCCAGATTGGTACTCATCCCGCCCGGATTTATCAAAAGAGAGCTGACTTTATGTAAAAGAGAGCTGACTTTTTAAATTTTATGACTGAATCCAGACATTTACGTACTAGTTTAACTAACCAACCTATCACTTATGCGATATTTTGATGAGCAAAGGCCAACACAATCTGAATATATAGATAAATCCTTGCAGGAAAGTTTCTGATAAAAACAAAAAAGCCGCTTCAAATGCTTGAAGCGGCTTTTTTAATATGAAACAATTATAATTCTAAGAACCATAGGCTTTTGCAGTCTGAGTAGAACTACCCAAACCATCAATACCTAATGAAACAACATCACCAGCCTTCAAGTACACAGGGTTTGGCTTCTGACCAAGACCAACGCCTGCAGGTGTACCTGTAGATATGATATCACCTGGAAGCAACGTCATAAACTCACTGAGATACGAAATAACAAAAGGCACATTAAAGATTAGATTCTTGGTATTACCATCCTGATACATCTTTCCATTTACTGTCAACCACAAACGCAGGTTGTCTATATCGCCCAATTCGTCTGGTGTTGCCAACCAAGGACCAAATGGCGCAAAAGTGTCACAGCTTTTCCCTTTCACCCATTGTCCGCCTCTCTCCAATTGATACGCTCTTTCACTATAATCATTATGCAACGCATAGCCTGCAACATAATCTAATGCTTCCTCAACAGAAACATAACTCGTTTTTTTACCAATTACAACAGCTAATTCCACTTCCCAGTCAGTCTTCTCACTTCCCTTCGGAATAATCAAATCATCATTTGGCCCCACCAAGGCAGTAGTAGATTTAAAGAAAACAACAGGTTCTTTAGGAGCAGCCATATTGCTTTCGGCAGCATGATCGGCATAGTTCAATCCAATACAAATAATCTTGGAAGGACGAGCAATTGCAGATGCCCATCTTACTTCATCAGCAACTACTGGACAAGAAGATTTGTTGGCTTCAAACCAGATCTTCAACTTATTCAAGCCATCATTACCAAAGAAATCTTCTGTAAAATCTTGTCCGAAAGCACCAACATCGTAACGGACATTATCTACTACAATCGCAGGCTTTTCATTTCCGACATTGCCAAATCTTGTAATCTTCATTTATATTTATTTAATTGTGATTGTGTGATTGAAATGAAATACATCTCTAACTTTTTACTTATGCCTTACGACTTCTTAGTTGTTTAAAGTTGTAAAACCACCATCAATTGGATAGTCGCAGCCAGTAATAAAGCTAGCTTCATTGCTACAGAGATATAAAGCTAGGGTTGCAATTTCTTGCGGTTCTGCCATACGACCAATAGGCTGCGATTGAGACAATTTCTCAAACATCTCGGCTTCTTTACCTGCATAGTTATTCTTCAAGAATCCATCTACAAATGGTGTATGTACCCTAGCTGGTGAAATTGAGTTACAACGAATTCCTTCCTTAATATAATCGCGGGCAACACTCATCGTCATCGCTTTGATAGCACCTTTTGTGGTACTATAAACAAACCGATCGGCAATACCCACATTAGAACCAATTGAAGCCATGTTTACAATCACACCACCCTGCAACCTCAACTTGGGAATAGCGGCAAAGATGCAATTGTAGGCGCCCTTTACATTCACGGCCATCACCCTATCAAAGTCTGCTTCGGGAGTCGTATCTGCTTTACCGATATGAGCGATACCTGCATTGTTAATGAGGATATCTACCTTGTCAATCTTGGCAATGGTGTCTATTACTTGCTGTTGATTGGCCACATTGCAACTGTGTGCAGTAGCAGAACCACCTGCAGCAACAATCTCTTCGACTGTTGACTTTGCATTTTCTTCACTCAATTCAATGATATGAACCGAAGCACCTTGCTTGGCAAACAATACCGACATAGCACGACCAATACCGCTACCACCACCTGTAATTACTGCTGTTTTGTTGTCTAATCTAAACACGCTTTTTTAGTTATGAGTTATGAATTATGAGTTATGAGTTAAAGAAAATAAATTATGGTTCCAACTCATAACTCATAATTCATAACTCATAACTTGCTTAAAGGCTCACCCCTCTTTTCCAAGGGATAAAGTCATCTTGGTTTAGTTGCACTGCCTTAGGTATTACTTCTCCGCTAGCAGCCTTAATGCAATATTCCAATATCTCCTCTCCCATCTGAGGAATAGTCTTTTTACCATCTATTATATCACCTGTATTAATATCAATAATGTCGCTCATTCTGGTAGCCAACTTTGTATTGGTAGCCACTTTAATAACCGGACAAACAGGATTACCCGTAGGTGTTCCTAAACCAGTAGTAAACAATATCAACGTTGCACCACTTGCAGCTTTACCCGTAGTTGCTTCTACGTCATTGCCAGGGGTACACACAAGGTTTAACCCCGGTTTAGTAGCAGGTTCTGTATAATCCAATACATCTACAACAGGCGCAGTTCCACCTTTCTTACAAGCACCAGCACTCTTAATTGCATCGGTAATTAAACCATCTTTGATGTTTCCTGGAGAAGGATTCATGTGGAAACCAGAACCAACTGCATGCGCAGAAGCATCGTAAGTACGCATCAAATGGATGAATTTTTCTGCAATAGGTTGATTGGTACATCTGTCAATCAATTCTTGTTCAACCCCATTCAACTCTGGGAATTCAGCCAATAATATCTTTCCACCCAATCCTACAACGAGGTCAGCACAATAGCCAACTGCAGGGTTTGCAGAGATGCCACTAAAGCCATCACTTCCGCCACACTTTACACCAATTGTCAAAGCAGAAAGTGGTGCAGGCTTACGTTCAAGCTTGTTTGCTTCAATCAATCCTAAGAAAGTTTGTTTGATAGCATCATTCACCAACTGCTCTTCACTCTTTGTTTGTTGTTGTTCGTAGATGTAAACTGGCTTATCGAACTTAGGGTTGTATTCCTTTAAATCATTTAAGAAATCATTTGTTTGCAAGTGCTGGCAACCCAAACTCAAAATAGTAATACCAGCAACATTGGGATGATCGGCATAGGCAACCAACAATTTACTGAGTATCACAGAATCTTGTCTGGTACCACCGCAACCTCCTTGGTGATTCAGGAACTTTATACCATCAATATTTTTAAAATAGCCGTGTTTTTTATTTGCTTCAACTGGTTCGAAAGATACGTTACCTACATCTTCTCCTTTTTCATAAGCCTCAACTAGTTGACGTGTAAAGCTTTTGTATTTATCAGTCACATCATAGCCAAGTTCTGTGTACAAAGCTTCTTTAATCACGTCCATATTTCTGTTTTCACAAAATACGGTTGGAATAAAAAGCCAATAGTTTGCAGTACCTACTTTTCCATCATTGCGATGATAACCATTAAAGGTGCGTCCTGCATATTTACTTACATCAGGCGCAGTCCAAGTATAATGACCATCACGATAATAGTAAGGATCTGCTGCATGTTTTGTATTATCAACCGTCATTCTTGCACCACGCTTCACATCGTACTGCACTTTTCCTACTAATACTCCGTACATGTGGATGGCTTCGCCTTTCTCCATATCGTACATAAAGAACTTATGCTTTGCAGGAATATCTTCTTGCAAAATATAGGTTTCACCACCAAATTCAATAGCCTGTCCTTGAGTTAAATCAGTTAGTGCTACTAATACATTGTCTTTCTTTTCAATCTGTAATACCAAATGGGGCACATTCATATCTTTAAAATTTGCGGTAAATGTAACCGCTTATTTTTAAAAAATGAAAGCTCTCCGCAGAAGTGGAGAGCTTTGTTCAATAATCAAAACACAACTATGAAAAATGAAACACTTTCATAACAGATATCAATTGCAAGCAATAATATTATTTTCAAGTAGTTCAATGCCGCAAAAATACTTGTCACGGATTTATGATTTTTGCCTTAGTTTAGCAACCTTTAATACTATTTTATCATTTTAAAGAATATTACTATTCAAATAAAGCATAAATACTATTATGAAGCCTAAGTTACTCAAGATTTCGGTTGCTCCTGAAAACTCGTTCAGTTGTCGCTTTGATAGTGTTCCATTCTTTTATAATGAGTGGCACTTTCATCCAGAGATAGAACTTGTTTTTATTAAAAATGGTACAGGAACACAGTTTATAGGTAACGATATCGCTCATTTTAATAGTGGCGATCTGGTATTGGTTGGTAGTAATCTTCCTCACCTTTGGCGTTGCGATGAAGACTATTTTGCAAAGGAAAGTACGCTTGTTGCAGAATCGTTAGTAGTCCATTTTCTTCCCACCATTTTTGGCGAAACTTTTCTACATCTTCCCGAAAACAGGTTAATAGTTGAACTATTTAAAAAAGCAAAACAAGGAATTAAGATATCAGGTGAAGTGAAGGAGAAAATAATAGACTTCATGCAAACGCTTTTACTTGCAAAGGGCGGCGAACGAATTATTTTGTTGCTGCAGATATTGAATACACTTGCTTTATCCAAGAATCTTGAACTGATTGCTGCCAACAACATGGAACATCCTTCCTCTGAAAAAGAAAGTGAACGGATGAATAGTGTGTTTCATTATCTGATAGATAATTTTTATAAGCCTATCAGTCTGGATGATATTGCCGCAAGAGCCAATCTTAGTCCCAATGCTTTTTGCCGCTTTTTTAAGTCGAGAACCAAGAAAACATTTTCACAGTTTTTAATGGAGATACGCATCAATCATGCTTGCAAACTGTTGATTGATACAGAAAAAAGTATTGGTACTATCTGTTTTGATTGTGGCTTTAATAATGCTTCCCATTTCAACCGCTACTTCAAACAATTAAATGGTATAACCCCCTTAGAATATAGAAAAAGACAGCTGCTGAAAGGATGATTTAGACTGAAAAGAGGTGTTTGTTTGATGACAATATCTTTTTATTCAACATTTATATATTAATGTCCCACATTTATACCTTTATATACCAAATAAATACCTTTTTATCCAACATTTATACCTTTTCACGCCATATAAATAACTTTTTGTTCAACATTTATACCTTTCTGCGCCACATAAATACCTTTTTGCTCAACATTTATATATTTACGTGTCATAGAAAAGTATTCTCAGGTATTTGAGGATACTTTCTGCTCCATATCAGGTTCTATAGTTTCAAACTAAGTATATCCGGTTTCTATTATTCAACTTGCCAAGAGACAGTTGTATTAATTACATTTGCAAAAAATATTTGTATGCCATCATTTGATATAGCTAGTAAAGTTGATTTGCAAACATTGGATAACGCCATCAACACCGTAAAGAAAGAAATAGAAAATCGATTCGATTTTAAGAATAGTCACGTTGTGATTGATCTAAACAAAAAAGATTTCGTAGTAAAACTAGAAGCTGACAGCGATATGAAGTTGGAACAGATTATAGATGTAATGATTAGCCGCAGTATGAAACAAGGTATTGACGCCAATGCCTTCGATTTCACTAAAGAGGCTTACCCAAGTGGCAAAGTGGTAAAAAAAGAAGTTTCGGTTCGGAATGGATTGAAGCAAGAAGATGCAAAGAAGATTGTGAAGCTGATTAAAGATGGTGGATTCAAGGTGCAAGCCGCCATCATGGATAATATTGTTCGTGTAACAGGTAAAAAAATTGATGACCTGCAAGAAGTAATGCAAAAATGCAGGACTGCCAACCTGGGCTTTCCACTGCAGTTTGATAATATGAAAAGCTAATTTAGAGATATGAGATTTGAAATATGAAGTATGAAATAGGATTCCTATAACCACATTTCATATTTCATACTTCATATTTCAAATCTATCCCCTACATTTGCAATCCAAATTTTTTTATAACTGTACGGCAAAATCCGTACAACCTTAATTTCAAACATTATGCAAAAAGGTATCCATCCGTCAAATTATCGTTTCGTTGTCTTCAAAGACATGAGTAACGGAACGTCATTTTTAAGCAAGTCTACTGCAAACACAAAAGAAACAATCGTTTGGGAAGATGGCAATGAGTATCCAGTAGTTAAATTGGAAATTTCTAACACTTCTCACCCTTTCTACACTGGTAAGAACGTATTGGTTGATACTGCAGGTCGTATCGACAAGTTCAAAAAGCGTTATGCCAAGAAAGACTAATTGTCTTCTTAGAAAAAATAACTTTAAAGGTCCCGTTTATTACAAACGGGATTTTTTTATGCCCTAAATTTGTTTTACAAAATAGTACTGAATGAAATTAGATATACTTGCCTTTGGTGTTCACCCTGATGATGTAGAACTTGGATGCAGTGGAACCATTATAAATGCAATTACCGAAGGAAAAAAAGTAGGAATCATTGATCTTACCCAAGGAGAATTAGGTACGCGTGGCACGATAGAAACCCGTTTTGCCGAAGCTACAGCTGCCGCTAAAGTAATGGGCGTAAGTGCAAGAGAAAATTTGAAGATGGATGATGGCTTCTTTCAACACGATAAAAAGAATGTAATAGAAGTAATACGTGCCATCCGGAAATACCAACCAGAGATTATCTTGTGTAATGCCCCAGAAGATCGGCATCCCGATCATGGCAGAAGTGCAAAACTAGTTGCAGAAGCAGCTTTTTTATCTGGGCTAAGAAAGATAGAAACAATAGAGGATGGTAAGCTGCAAGCTGCCTGGCGACCAACCTATACTTTCCATTATATACAAGATCGCTTTTTACAGCCTTCTTTTGTAATAGATGTTACCGATAGTTTTAATAAAAAGCTGGAAGCAATATTGTGTTATAAAACGCAGTTCAATAGTCCCGGTACCGATGAACCACAAACCTATATTTCCTCCCCACAGTTTATGGAAACCGTAAAGGCACGTGCCCTGATGTTAGGCAAAAGAATAGGTGTTCAGTATGCAGAAGGGTTTTTATCGGAAAAAGTTATTGGCTTAAAAAGCTTCGATGCCTTCATACAAAATGTAACTTAGAGTAGCTTCATTTCTTCTGCCTCCAGTTTAGCATAAATAGCGGGGTACAATGCACTATAAGTCGCTTCGGTGGCCGTAATGCTTTTACACCAGAAATAAACTTTTACTGTCCCAGATGTTGGCGTAACTGCTGTGATTAATATCTCCGGCTCCTTCTGAGTAAGCACATTTTCATTGGATATTATCTCATCTCTGCAAATAGAAATTACCTTGTCAATATCATAAGGCTTTGCAATTGTAAATGTCAGATTCATCCGGACATTCGCATTGGTCAAAGTCCAGTTAATAATATTATGAGATACCACATCTCCATTAGGAATAATAATTTCTGCTCCGTCATCTGTTAACAAACGACTGGTTCGGATGCCTATTTCTCTCACTCGTCCCTTTTTATCACTCACTTCTACAATATCGCCAATCCTAAGCGTCCTGTCAAATATTAAGATTACGCCCGACACAAAATTGTTTACAATGTTCTGCAAGCCCAAGCCAATACCAACGCTCAAAGCGCCCAATATGATGGTTATTTTATCAATAGGCAACCCAGAAGCCGCTACTGCCAACATAAATCCGGCAATCAAAACAATCAATCTGGTCATCAACAAGCGAGAGCGTCCCTCCTTATTGTCTACCTGCATATCCTCGCCCAAATCGCCAAAAAAATAAGAAATATACTTCTGAAAGAAGTTGGCAATCCATATGATACCAAGGAATAAGAAGATACCGCCGAATGAGAAAGTAAAGCTTCCTATGGTATGCTCTTCATTCAAAATAGAAGTAATCCAATCTTGCGATTTGTCCAATACATTTATATTATCAGCAAAAACGATCAGCCATAAGATACTGGCAAACAAACCTGTCAATTTTAAAACACCCTTTTCTATTGGAGCAAATTCAAATGCTTCCGGATATCTTTTACGGATTCTGCTACTTTGTATCTGTAGCAATATGGCTTCTTTAATCAGATGACAAAGTACAGTTAATGAAACTGCCTGTGCAAACCCATAAGTGCTGGCTGCATAGGAAATCTGAGAAAGTGTTACCCTTCCAAAAAGGTTGCAGAATACGGCATTGATGTTAAGTACAGTATAGAAAACACCTATCCATAATACTGCTTTATAGGAGGCTGCTTTTTTCCATAACTTAATCAAGGCAACAACTCCAAAAATGGATGAGGCAATGTTGATGCAAAACATATACATCCGCTCCTGATAGATAGGCATACCAATAAAACGTAGTGCTGGATGTGTAAGAAAAAGAAGCGAGAAAACACACCACATGATAAATATGGGCAGCGGTAGCCGCTTAATAAAGAAGATGGTAAGTATCAACAATGTCACGATTCCCGCAGATTCTGTATAGAGTGCAGGGGCAGCCAAATCGAAAAGTGGTGTAAGGGATGCCACAAATACCAACGATCCCCATAATGGCCATGCAGTGATATACTGGAAATTAAACTTCTGTAGAACTGCCAATTTTGAGCGTCTCTTCAGGCTATTGTAGTTATAAAGTACCCACAAAAAGAAAATAATACCCACCACAAAAGGTAACTGCCTGTTGGTTTGGGTATTATCAAAATAGTAATCGGATATTTGTTTTTCTATCTCTAATTTCTTCTGAAAGCTTGAATAATTCTTTGCAATCAAGCTTTTATTAATCGGTTCCCACAGGTAACGACGCTCTTTACCAAAGGCATTGATTGCTGTTTCTGATGTAAGATCATCAATAGTAGAAAGCAAATCAGTCGTTTCATAAGCGTTGCTGGACGCTTTTGCCTTCAGGTTCTTAATTAATTGGGAAGTCTCACTAATCAGGCTATCCGTTGTTTTCCATTTAGTACGCACCTGAAGCAATTGTGGTAGAAATTCATTCCGTAATTCGGTGCTTTTATATATTTTTTGAATGATGGTATCTTTTCTAAATGCAAAAAGTTCCCGTTTCAGATTGTCAAGTTGTGTACTATAACTATTCAGGTCGCTCTGGTAATCATTCTGGATATTGTTTTGTAGCTCATCCAATAAGCGATTGAAAGTCTGTAGGGTTTTCAAGCTAACAGTTCTGTCTTTGGCACCACCCAATCTGGTTTTTATCAGGCTAAGGATAGAATCATCATCCTCCAAGCTACTTTCTATATCTTCCAGATTGTCAAACCCATTGATGATGCCTGGAACTTTGTTCTGTGCTTCCAATAGCTTTTCCAATTCAGACAGATAATCGCTCTTTGTCAGTACATTAGTATCAGATAACAATGTAGAATCCACCTTTTGCTTATCCGTCAATTTCAAGTCGCTCTGAGCAGAACTATTAACTGTCAGTATCAATAGAAAAAGTAAAAAAAGAATGGTAATCCCAGAGAACCGCTGTTTGAATAAGTCTACTAGTGACATATCGAATATTTTGGGTCAATATTACAGTATAGTACAGAAATTTATTTAAAATATTCCTTCCCAGCCAACTGTCCTCTCGATACTTACTGCTTTCTGAAAGTCATTGCCTATTATCATCAGCAATTATTACGTTCGCCCGACTAACTTTGATTACAGCCGTTACTCAGGCAATAAACGTTATCTTTTCCAGACAATCTTTTCAGACAGGGCTATCTTTCTCACGCCTTCTATTTTTTCATTGCTGTAACCCAAAAACAGTTGCCCCACTATTTCATCGGCTTCATCCAACTCAAAAAGGTTTTTCATAGCTGGATGCAGTACCATACCTCCCGTACTCCAAAGCGAGGCAATGCCCAATGCCGTAGCGCCCAACAAGATATTCTGTACAGCACAACTTACAGCTGCAATCTCCTCAATGACAGGAAGTTTATAGTTGGTGCGCTTCATGATGCAGACAATGATATGGGACGACTTTTCACCATTGGCAATGATACCATCAAATTTACCTTTCATAAATTTATCTGTAGGGGTAAATTGTTGATAAAGCAAAGCGTGTTGCATACTGAACTCGTTTACCTTATTGCCCCCATACACCACAAAACGCCAAGGTTCGGAATAAGTGTGTGTAGGTGCCCAGTCTGCCAGTTCCAGCAATTGCGCAACTTGCTCGTCAGGGATTTTGTTGCCATTAAATTGTGAAGGCTTAGTTGTTCTTCTTGTTTTGATTGTAGTTGACAGTATAGAAAAATCGCTCATAATAGACTATTATGCTGCAAAGTAAGGGGAAAACAGAGCGGAGATTTTTCGAGAAGGGAAGCAAAAGTATTCATCCAAAAAAGGAAAATATCAATCGCTGCCAAGGTCGTGCTTTTACAAAACACCCTTCATAAATAACTTTTGTTGCTTTGTGTAAGGAAATAAAAGTACCTGATTCTGCCAATACATTAATCCGTCAATTTCATTAAGTCCTTAGTTTTTTAACGCCCAAGCCAACACCAGAAGCTATTAATATCAAACTCATACCGCCATCAAAGGGAACGGCAGGCGAGTTGTTGGCATCATTAGATTTTGTACCATTGGCATTGGTGGCACTGCCAATGGTACCTGGCCCGCCAACGTTAAATTGGGCATGGGCTGTACCAACAAGTACAACTACAACCGCAGTTATCAATATAATTTTTACTCTTTTAATCAAAATCTTTCTTTTCTATTTATAAACCATCAGCAACAGGATATATTCACGGATAAGACCTTCCTTCAGTCGCATTTGTCCTACCAAATGCTGCATTTGTTTCCTCTTATTCAGCATAAATCATTTATTTAACCATCACTTCTGTACTGAAAACTTTATTTGCAGCACTTTTCAGCACAATTGTATAACTACCCGCAGCCAATTCTTTATCCAGATAAATACTTTCGGTAGCATTTATAATAGAATGATTCAATACACTAGTATATGCCACTTGCCCTAACTTATTGATGATGCTGATTGCGTATTTCCCTGCTACCAAATTATTTAAATTCAAGCTAAAAGTATTGCCTTTTATTGGATTGGGATAAGCAGTAATAGTGGTGAGTGATGAGTTATTAGTGGTGAGTGAAGCAACATTACTATATGATAATTTACCTGTATTATCAATTGCTTTTACGCGATAATAAACCGCCCCTCTCGAAGGTAATGAAGCATCTGTAAAACCATAATTGTTTAAGATAGTTGGAACAACAGTTGCCAGATTAGTGAATCTAACGCCATCTAGTGACCGCTCTAGTTGGTACTGAACAACATTGGTTTCACCAGTAACAGTCCACCTGATAGCTACCTGTTTATTCTCCAGCATATTGGCAGACAAACTAATGTTTTCAACTGGCAGGAAGCCGCCATCAAACACAATGCTGTAACGATTGCCATAAGAAGCAGTGTCTGTGGAAGTGGTAAAAGAAACCACATTGCTATCGCCGACGAGTAAGAATCCAGTATTCAAAACATTGTCTTTCAGATAGGCATTTACACCATTACCTGCAAAAAGGCTAGCATCCAACCGTAATTGATAAGTAGTATTTGTTTTTAGATTGAACAGATGCAATGGCAACTCATCTGAAGCGGAAGGCATTGTCCATCCGTTGGCACAAAGTTCTTTTTCACTAACAGTAAAAGTGAGGTTCTCACCTTGGTTATTAATCTTCAAACCATCTTCCTGACTGATGTTTTTAGAGAAGTTATTGTTGAAGACTACCACTGCCCCATCTACATTTTTGTTATTGGTAAATAAGCCCAAAGCAATCCTGTTGAGAGTTGGTTTACCAAAGATATTTTGTTGCGGTGACGTATTGTCTTTGGCACTTTCAGTAAAGGTTAAGGAAGGCGAAGCACTGTTGCTGCACACAAAAATGGCTTGTCCGGGTTGCAGGTATTGGGCAGCACTCTTCGCATAGATATTACTTACACCAATGTTGGCTCCATAGAAATTGTAGTTCTCAAAAGTGCCATACAAAGTGGTAGGATCCAGATACCAGTATCCATTATAAATTCCATTAGTTGTTAATTGATTAAAATCTACCTGAGAAGCGTAGGGATTGGCGATGAACGAGAATTTATCTACACCCGAAGCCAATGGTACACTTTGATTTCCTGTTAACAGACTACCCGTATAGTTAAGTGTAACATCGCTGTTCATCTGACTGATTGTAGTAGTTGGGACAACGGTGTTTTTATACCCGGTAACCAATATTCTGTAACCTGTATAAGGTTGCAACGTACCAGAACCAGCAAAAGTATTCCAACCAGTGGCTACATCATATGTGTAAGTGGGATAATTATTCAGCACCGTCCCCCATGTATTATCCAAACTTCCTGCACCCGAAACACAAACACCTAAATCTCTGTAAGCAGCATAACCAAAAGGAATGTAGCGCTCTATGGTTGCGTTTCCACTAATGCTTCCGCCAACTGGTCCAACTACAGCCGTACCTGCATTGCTGGATTTGAGTATCAGTTTCCCACCCGTATTAAACATACCGCCAATAGGAACAGATAGTGTTCCAAATAGATTTAAAGTATCACCCAATGTTGCTGTGCCAATGACCGTTAAATAGTTTAAACTATTTGCCGAAGGAGAGAAACTGATTGTGCCTGCCGTACCACCAACAATCAGAGAGGAGGCAGCGGAACCAATTAAACTTCCCGAGCCACTCACTGCGCCGTTTATGGTTAAAGACTTACCATTTATAGACAATTGTCCATCCAATGCAATATCATTTACCGTTATGTTATTAGAAATTACTGGCTGATTGATGGCCGTTGAAGGTATAGAGACACTGCTGGTATCGGCAGGCAACACATTGTTAGACCAGTTAGAGGCATTGTTCCAGTCATTACTGGTTGCACCCGTCCATACATAGTTCGGCAAACAAATAGTAATGGTCAAGTTGAGGGTAACCAAGCTGTCGCAGCCAACGGCATTGGTTGTATCAAAAGTATAAGAACCACTGGTTGTATAATTGGTACCATGCCAGTAGAAACTACCACAAGCAGATTGATTGATAGTTGTAGCAGAAGGTTTTAATAAATTAAGCGCTTTATTGAAGGTAAAAGTGCCGCCAGTATTGGTTACGCTTAGTTTGCCAGAATCGGCTGTACCAGCAATGAAAGTAATGACAGAATCGGAAATGATTGAATAAGATGCAGCAGGAGCCCCACCTATAGTAACAGCATTTGCAGTAGAAAAGCCGACGCCTTTGACAGTGACTATGCTACCCACACATGCTGTGGTAGGAGTAAAAGAGGTAATTGATAAATAAGTTACTTCCCTGATACAATTATTACCGTGATCGCCGATGTACAGATTGCCAGCTCCATCAAATGAAACACCGTAAGGCGTCGCAAGTAGGGCTTTGGTAGCCAACCCACCATCTCCACCAAAGCCATAACCATTTCCTGCAATGGTAGATATGGTACCGTCGGTTGCATTTATTTTTCTGATACGATAATTGTTCTGATCGCTAAAGATGATATTGCCAAGCGCATCCAATGTAATACCACAAGGATATTTCAACGTAGCATTTGTTGCCAAGCCACCATCTCCACTAAACGACTTTACACCTTTGGTTCCTGCAATAGTGGTGATGACACCATCTGTATCAACCTTTCTGATGAGTTGATTGGTATTATCAGAAATATAGAGATTACCTTTCGCATCAACTGCAACACCAGCAGGATAATTTAATTCAGCATTTACAGCGAGTATGTTATCACCATTATAACCAGCAGTACCATTTCCGGCTACAGTGGTGATAATACCACTTCTATCAACTTTCCTGATTCTATGATCATTAAAGTCAGCTATATACAAATTACCAATCGCGTCTAACGTAACGCCGTAAGGAAATTGTAATTGTGCCGAAGTAGCGGGGCCGCCATCACCCAATCCATTGATGCCGCCTCCTACTACCGTCGTAATAAAGCCTTTTGTATCGACCTTTCTTATACAAAAGTTATTGGCATCCGAAATATAAAGGTTGCCACTTGTGTCTATCACCAATGCGTTGGGGCCATTTAATTCTGCTTTAGTAGCCAATAATCCGTCGCCACTATAACCCTGACTGCCTTTGCCAGCATACGTTGTAATAATTCCGTTTAAATCGATCTTTCGTATCCTATTATTCCAAGTATCAGCAATATATTTATTTCCGGCAGCATCAAAAGCAATCGCATCCGGATAGCCAAGTGTTGCCTTTGTTGCTAGCCCACCATCTCCGCTAAAGCCATTTATTGTCGAGCCAATACCTGCTATTGTAGAGATGTTTTGCGCTTGAATTAAAAAAGAGATACTACTAAGAAAATATAGTGCAGCCAGAATTAAGAGTCTATTTAATTGGGTCATTGCCTTGTAAATGAAGTGAATGAGTCTGCAATATAAACAAGGTAAGGTATCTATGCAAACAATATGGGGATTTAATAATTTATATGAGCTTACAATTGAGTAAAATGACTACTCGGACTCATTGTTTTGTGAATTGTATTGTGATAATTTACTAATAAAATAGATAACCACAAACGGTATAGGAGAAAGGCAAAAGAAGTGATGAATAGGCCTGTCCCATCCCAATAGATGACGACCAAAACTAGACACGGCACAATACACAAATGTTATAATGTATGCAGCCATCCAAAGAAAAGTGACATATCGATCTTTAACAAGCGTTTTCCAATAGATATTCCCCGAAAACATGATTGCCAGAAGGGCAAAGCAAACAACGATATCCTTGTAGGGCCAATCTGTACCTTCCAGTAAAAGGTTACTTAACATTGTTATCAAAAGCACAAGTACAATGGCTACTATCAGTTTCTTATGCTTCACTCGTCTTTGTTTTCTTCATAAACAACACCCACAACATAAATATAAACACATATACTATTGTTGTAAAAGCATAATGATGTGCAAACTCACTCCACTCTGGCTTGTTAAGATTCAGCCATGCCAGTATGCAACAGCGTAAAACATTTACAAGATAAATGAGCACTACTCCAAAAAGAACAAATGCAAGTTTCTTTTTAATGGTTCCTGGAACACAAACGAGAAAGCCAATGTAAGCAGCAAATAACTCCAGACCATTGCAACGAGGTACAATATAAACAGCAAATTTGTTTTGTAGGCTTATGTATTGGGTAACCACCCCCTTTATTCCCTCTATCTCACTTACCATTGGTTCGGTTACAAATCCATTGTTATAAAACCTGTTGAGGCCGGCAGTGGTTGCTTGGGCAGTTACTTTAGTTAACCAGTTATCTAAACTAGCACTCGGTTTGAGAATACAGGTGTATGCTACAAACCAAAAAACCAGTAGTAATAAGGCCCTTACAACGAATTGCCTTACTACTACTGGAATTTGATTCCACTCTTTTATGATTGTCTTTAAGATGGTTGTACTTTTTATAAAGTCTCCCATTACTTATTTTCTTCTCCCTTCTTCGCCTTATTTTTATAAAGCTTTTTGATGCCATAAGAAGCACCAGCACCAATCAACAAACTTAAACCACCATCAATTGGAGCACCCGAACCACCGCCATTACCTGGAGGGCCTGCAAAAATAAATGTTGCTGTCAACAGCATACAGCCTAGTAAAACAGCTGATTGTAATAGTTGTTTTTTCATTTGTTTTTCTATTTTATTTTGTTTACAATAACCCGTTAAATGTATTACCGTTTGCGAACATACGGAAAAAGAATAGAATACATACATTTTGGTATTTTTCTTTCAAAAAATCAATATTATCTATTTTATACCCAATAGATACATGCCTGCTTCTTATAAATTTACATACAAAAAAGCATCAGTAACACCCTTGAAAGTAACAACTTCCCATACTTTTAATTTCATGATAGAGGCTTTAGTACCTCCACTAACAGTAACAAAATATTAGTACCATCAAGGCAATGTGGGAATCTAAAATTTATATTGCTTCGAGAATAGGATATACTATCTCCTTTGGTAATAAGCTAAGAAAGATTATTTATTCTTTGGATAATCGAAGAACCAGAATGCCTTCTTAGCAGTAAGAAAATCCTTCCAGTTATCTGTTTCTATATTGATGGCAAAAATCCCACTTGTAGGCATATCGTCTATGCGGGCTGTAGTCAATCCATTTACAAATTCTGTGATGCCGGGGTTGTGCGCAAAGATGGCTACCGTTTCCAATGCATCATCAAGTCCAACAATTACTTTCTCAAAAACAGGGGGTTCTGCATGATACAACTGCGGTATGCCAATTACATCCAAAGATTTATGCCCGCCTCTTTCATACTCATCAGCAAAGTAAACGGCGGTAGTAAAAGCCCGAACGGCAGTACTACTTACGAAAGCATCAATAGAAATCTTCTTTTTCAGCAACCGCTTTGCCATCTCGGGTGCATCCCGGTGACCACGGTCGTTCAGCTCCCTATCAAAATCTTTCGAAACAGTAATATCCCAACTGCTTTTTGCATGGCGTACCAATAGTAATTGTTTCATTGCAAGACTAAATCATGTTGTTTTTTAAGAAAAATGCCTTCTTTTGATACCCATTTAGGCTTGATATCTGTTGCAATAATACAAAACATCTTTTTCTCTGTTAAATTATTATTACCTTTTCCTTTATTTCGCAACTAAAGATTGACCTTATGAAATACGGCAAACGCCTTTTTGATTGCATCGATCATCAGCTACAGAACTTTCCTAAAAAGGAAATGCTGATTGCCAAAGAAGAAGGCAATTGGAAACCTTACAGCACTTTGGAAATACAAGGACTTGTAGATACTTTGAGTGCAGGCTTGTTGGCAATGGGCATCAGTGGCAACGATATGACTGCCGAAGGCGCCGACAAAATTGGCATTATCAGTAACAATCGTCCCGAGTGGGTGATTGCTGATATGGCTGCGCAACAGATTGGTGCTATCCTTATCCCTATTTATCCAACTACTTGCCAACCCGAAATAGAATTTATTCTAAATGATGCAGAGGTAAAATATATGTTTGTCAGTGATGCAGATTTGTATCAGAAGATAAAAGAGATCAGTGCCAATATCCCTTCTTTAATCAACATATTCACCTTCAACTCTATTGAAGGAGTCGATAATTGGAAACAGATTCTTACCCTCGCCACAGCGGAAAGCAGGGAAAAGATGCAGGTATTAAAGCAAGGCATTCCTACCTCGCACACAGCAACCATCATTTATACATCTGGCACAACAGGCACACCAAAAGGGGTGGTATTGAGTCACGAAAACATTTATGCCAACGTGGTTCTCAGCAAAGAAAGCTTCCCTTTTGAAGATCGTCCCGACTGGCGCGTACTCAGTTTCCTTCCGCTCAACCACATCTTCGAGCGGATGGTCACCTACATTTATCTCTACAGCGGCATCAGTATTTATTACGCAGAAAGTCTCGAAACTATAGGTGACAATCTCAGAGAGATAAAACCTAATGGCTTCACAACGGTCCCTCGTTTATTAGAAAAGGTATTCGAGAAAATCATGCACAAGGGCAATGAACTGAAGGGAATAAAACGTCGTTTGTTCTTTTGGTCGGTCAGCTTGGGTGGTAAATACAATAACCAAATAGATGGCGGTTGGTGGTACAATTT
>Ga0208741_10000535_pt1 | contig 17501 bp, 18 predicted proteins | sample CryBogCBE03Jun09_FD_184576 | JGI IMG/M metagenome (GOLD analysis project Ga0208741, IMG submission 184576) | Freshwater microbial communities from Crystal Bog, Wisconsin, USA - CBE03Jun09 (SPAdes) | ecosystem: Environmental > Aquatic > Freshwater > Lake | place: Crystal Bog, Wisconsin, USA...
GTTAGGACTTTTTTTGTTGGATATTTTTTATAATTTGTAAATTGATAAATTATAAAAAATCTTGTTAGAAATCTTTGAAAATGGCGCACCACTTCACAACTTTCCCATTAATTTAGTTGATACTGGTATTTTAACTAAATCAAACCCTTTACCCTTCTCATCTTCATTCATTATTTTATTTGATAATACATCTATATCTGTCCTCTTATTAGGGTCACTTGACTGAAAAAACATTTTTAAAATATATTCATTCTTCTTCCAATCAATACTCGTATTAAGGTCATCAAAATAATTCATAAACATATCAACATCATCATAAAGGTCTTTACACCGATATTCCCAAGAATTAATATAATGTAAAAAAGCACACACATAGAACCCACAAGCGTTATTCATTAATGACTGAATATCCTTTGTTGTATATGGTAAATATTTCGCACAATTGTCTTTTACAAACTTTTTTATACTCTCGCTTGGAGGTGCTCCATAAGGGTCAAAAAAAATAGGTTCAACTTTACCATCTGGATATTTATTAACTTGTAAGCAAGTCCAATGTGACCCTTCATTTTCATTCCCTTCATCGTCTATTGAATTATCTAAATTAATGACATACGAAGTATTATATTTTAATTGTCTCGGTAATTCGTCTTTGAAAAACACTCCTTCCAAAGGAAAGTTCATTTTTTTAGATAAGTCCTTAATTTGACTATCTGTCAGCATATTATATATAATCAAAAGATAATAATTTTATAATTAATCTTAATAATTAAATTATGCGTATAGTCCTCCACCTTTACTAAACCTTTGATACGCTGGTGGAAGTGTATGTTGGAATTGAAAGTTCGCGCTAAAAGGTTGAGATACTAATGCGGGTGGAAGATGAGTTTGCGCTCCAACAAAAGAACCCATTTTACCAACTGACACTTTTTCTCTTATTGCTCCACCTCTCATAATATGATGATGTATTCCAGCGCCAAAAGAAGCGAACCCATTATTATCAATTCCAGAATTATAAGTATCTGCTAATGAGGCAAATCTATCAGTATTCATAGCAGTTCTCATTTTTTGTGCTTCAGCATTTGCTATACTTGCTTTTGATAAATTACCATATTGAGTTCCTAAATGTTGGTTAAGATTATTGAGTAAATGGTTCTGTTCTGCTTGACCCGCAAGAGTTGAAGGTGCTATTTTATCAATTGGACCACCGATGTTATTGCGAGTTTCTCTGTGGTGTCCTTGGTATTTACTTGGATTATCCAAATAATCCATACCTAATGCTCCTAAACTTCCAGCAGTTCCATAAATAAGAGGTACAGCACCAGCGCCCAAACCGCCACTCGCTACTAATTGACTACCAGAGAGAGCAGTTGCCCCAGCACCCAAAGCACCCATTAACGCTGCCTTGACTGCTGGTTTAGCAGCGTCACCTACACTATACGCTACTTTTTTTAATCCGTTATGTTCCAAAAACCTATCAAACTTCTTACCAAAAATACCACTTCCTTCCATCTGTGGAGATGCTTCTTGATTTACAGCAAGTTCTTGTGGAGTTAATGCTATTTCTAAACCTTTACCTCTGCTAAATGTTCTAGTGAAAAGGTCTAATCTTGAAGGGTCAATAATAAGATTAAAACCTTCCCCTTCCATTGCTGGTTTAATTCTAACTTTATGTCCGTTTCGTAGTTTGGATAGTTGTTTCGGTGATGCCGAAATATGAACTATATGATGAGACATTATATATTGTATTTAGAAAATAAATAATGCCTAAATATTAAGAATAAATAAAGGATAAAAATGATTTATTTGATTGTTAAGATTTTTTATTTAGACCCTTGAACCAGTCAAAATATCAATTGAAACTTCCACACCATATTCAATAAAGCACCATAAATCTAATGCCTTTGCGGTGTTATTCGTTCCCACAATTTGAACGCTCTTTGGAACACTCTCCTCAACTGGAAGCATTCTTGAAATATTCACATAGTAATAGCAATACTCCATTTCAAACCCAAGCGAGTTGATGAGTGAAGATGTAAGACCATCAGTCATTCCTCCATTTACAGCATTTGCTCCGTATAGTTGATTGTTGAACTGCTCGAACGAATATCGCTGTGTGTTGTAGATGGCATTTTGTCCGCTTACCACCACATTAAAGTTGGTAAGGAGAGAAAGAGGAGATGTAGGACCGCAACCAGCAGGGTCAAAAGGAGACTGATAAACTGGAATGCCAGCAGTAAGACCAGTTGCTCCACCAGTATTGGAGTAAAATGGAAGAATAAGAATTGACTTGATATTCGCTATTCCATTCGTCAAAAGATTATTAAACTGACCGCTATTAGCACCAACATTAAGAACTTGATACTGGTAAATATCTGTGTATTTAATCTGTTTGACTGGACTTGATAAATATGCTTGTTCGAAGACTGGATTAAAAGTATATGCTGGAACATACAAATAAATACTTTGAGCGAGAGGACTTCTTATGTATCCAGCAAGAGAAGAAACTTGTGCGTTAGTAGTGCCTCCACCAACCGATAAAGTAGCGGTATATACTCCAGCAGTCAAATTCAAACCTCCACATCCAGCAGATGCTGAGGCAATCATAATAGGACAAACACCACCGACTGGATTTGATACACTATTCAAAGTCATAGAAGTAACTGGTGCGCCGACTGTTGTGACCACAACTGATGTGTTATTTAGATTTAATGTCATCTTCATAAATACACCTTTAAGTAGAGGAACCATCTGGAAAAAGGAATGAATATGTTTTAAATAAATAGTCGCAGTAATAGCAATTTGTAAAATTCCGGGGGTTCCAGCGCCAGTTCCGTTCTGTTGATTTATAATATATGACTTCCAAAGGTTATTACAAGCGAGAACTGGAAATAATGCGGAATAAGCAGTATCCCCAGCAGTTCCATTAGGGTCAAAGTTAATGAATTGTTGTCTTTTAGAAAATCCACAATTACCAGTTCCAAATAAATATCTGTTAAAATATGTAGGAACTCCTGATTGAACCACAGCATTTGATGGAGCGTTGATATTATTAATTATTCCTTGTCCGCTTGTATTAGCAGTAGCGTAATATCCCCAAGCAAGAGGTTCATCTGGGTAGAACCCAATAGAAGACCCTTGTGTCATAACATCATCCCAAGAAAAAGATGTCATTAATTTAAAAGAGTTCCACATATTGATAAAAGGAGTCTGTTGAATTATTGTCGTCCCATTATAGTCTAAGGTGTATGAATGAATTATTGAACCAAACCAGTTCTTTAACCCAATAGCGTAATCGCTTGAAGTTCCTGGTGTCGCTGGGGTGAATACAGCGTTTGTATTAGTTAATGTAAGCATCAAAGGACACAAAAGATATGCCTCCCTATATGATAGATACTTGTTGGAATTGCTTAATTGACTCGTATCGATTACACTTTGATTACCACCATAATTCTGGTTTTGGTTGTCAAGAATATTTAACCAATCTTTTTTTACAAAGACATTAGGAGAACCTTCTATCTCTTGAGATAGGTCAAAAACTAACTTATCACAACTCATTATATAATATTAAAAGATAAAAAAATATTATATAATCCACAAAAACCTTCCTAAATATTAAAGTTTATGTTCTTCTCTTTTTTGCCCTTTTTAGTTTTAACCAATAAACTTTCCAATTTTGAATTAACTGCCTCCTTACTTTTTCCTAAACCATTTCCACTTATATAGTTTGAACTACCCAAAAAAGGATTAATGCCAGTTGTGTTTGTATAATCATCAATACTGCTATAACTACTGCCTCCACCAGAACCTCCAACATTTAGAAGAACAGAACCATTACCTCTTCCATTTATATGCTGTCTGGTTGATACTCGTAAAGTCCCATTACTCATAGGCATAACTGCTCTATGTATAGTTCTCATATACTATTGCTAAATATTTTATTTTTAACAACTATCCATTCGTTGTTTTATTTTTTTCCTTAAATTGCGTAAGCGTAATACATTAATCATTAATGTATTCAATATACTAAATTGTTTTTGATTTTCAACTTCTTTAGTATCTTCGCATCCAGTCTTAATATCTTGAATTAATTTCTGTTGTTCTTTTTGGAAGTCATCATATACTTTGTCTAAATACTGGTCTGTAATATCACTTGTATAGGACATATATAATTAAGTAATATTTTATTTACCACCATATTCATCAGATTCCTTAATTACCAACATTATAGTCATCTGTGGGTCGTTAATAATAATTGGTTGGAAATTACTTCCTAAAAATTGTAATCTCAATTCATTATAAGTCCCATCAATCATTTTATTCCAAGCGAACTGGGGTGGTCGTTCCGCAATCAAAGTCCCAACCGCGCCAGTAGGAACAAGTGCGTAAATAATAGAGGAAGGAGAAGAATAAGGATTGTTAATATTACTTAAAGAAAAGTATATAGACGAATTAGGTTGGACGTTAGGTGCTTGGGTGGATAAAGAACTTATAGTCCCATTATTATTCTTTGTTATTAATGTTTGATTTGGAGGTGGAACATAAGCATTACCAGTATTATCTGGAGTTGAATAATTAGCATTAAAACCTATAATAACATTAAAATTTGATGGAAATGTAAAAATAGGATTATATGATGTTGTTGGAAATCCAGCAAATCCTACTGGTGCTTTATATCCTAATGCTGTTGCTTGTGCTGATGTAGGAACTAAATAAGTATTAACTTGGACTGCGTATCTTGTAGGGTTCAATAAAAACTCTCCATAATAAACATTCTTGCCTCCACTATCAATTAAATAATTACCATTTTCAATAAATGTGTATTGTAAAAATAAATTTAAATCCACAATCTCATACAAACCGTCTGGTATAACAACATTATAAGTAGTTGTAGTTGTTCCATTTATCCAAGTATAAGTAAATGTATTATTACCAAATGCTGATGATATATTAAACCAAGAATAATACATAGAAACAGAAGAAACCGCAATAGAGTTGCCTTTAAACAAAACTGAGTTTGGAAACTTATAAATGAGTGAATTATTCTGTCCGTCTGGAACAAGGTTTGAACTATTTAATACAACAATTCTCATTATAATATAAATAGATATTTTATTTTTCAAATGGTAAAGTATGTGGTAGTTTAATGTTATGACCTTTCCTATGGAACACCATATTTCCCTTCTTTGTAGTAAAATCTAAATCTCCTAAATGTGTCTTGCTTCTTGTATTTTTCTTAAATGTAAAATCTAAATCGGTAGGATGAGTAATAGATGGAGAACCTTTATGAAAACCACTCCCACTTGAACCATTATATCTATTTTTTGGAATGAAAAGGTCACTTGGAACTTGAGAACCACCAAAATAAAAAGGTGTTTGAAATCCATCACTTTCCATCTGTGGAATATGTTTAGAAACTAATGGATTAGATACAATAGGATTGTATGCGTATGAAAAACTCATTATATATTAGATTGAGAAATTAATATCCCAAAGAAGCAAGTTCTAAAAGTAATTCTTTTGCTTGACCCCTTGGTAAAAGGTCTTTATTTATGAGTTTATTAATTAATAACTTAAACCTTTTTATCATATCATTATTGTCATTACCATTAAGTATTTCACCCTTCATTACTTCAAATTGATTAATATCCTTTTCATCTTCACTTCGGTTTGGTGTTGGAATGGTTAATCTGTGTAGTATATTGCTACTCTTTGCTAATTTATGAAGATATACCTTTTCTTGTTCGTCAAGCATAGATAAATTATTATAATTAGGTTGTCCTCCTCCAACAATGTCTCTAACAACTGCTCCTAAATGTTTTGATACTCTTACAACTGGAAATCCAGATACATTAATACCTTTACCTCTTTTCAAAGAAATAATATCATCATTCAATCTATGAGTATCAATTGCGAACCTACCGAATGGGACATACTTACTTTGAGGCATTATTCCTTTTGTTGTATCAATCTCCAAAGGTCTTGCTTTATAATAAACTAAACCATTACCTTTGATTACCTTTATCTGTTTGCTTAATCCTCTTCCAGATTCTGTATTACTTCTTGGTAATGGATGGTCTCTATCTTCTATTTGATTAGCAACAATTCCGTTTAACTCGGCAATTGCTCTTTTTAGAGTATCAATTGAAATATTACCAGATAAAGTTTTTAATTTTAAATCTTTTTCATATTGAATAAGATTACCAGCGTATCCTTTCATAGTTCTAATATAGTCTTTGAGTTCTTGTTGTGTTGGATTAGGACCAAAACTATCGCTCGTTCTATAATGTCCTCTTAAATTTTTTTTTTGGGTTTCACCTAACTCTTGTACCCTTCTTGAACGAGGTGATGATTGAGAAGGTTGTGTTGCTAATGAACCAGTTTCACTTCCTTCTTGTTGTTGTTCTAATAGTTGTCTTAAAAATCTCACTTGGTCTGCTGTTGCTGGTTCAACTGCTAAAAGTTGTTCCAACTGCTGACCTATTCTATCTACATACTGCCTATCTCTTCTGGATAAACCTACTTGTAATTGTTGTAATAAAGGTATAAGTTGTTGGTTAGTAGGAAAGTTTTGATATGCTAAGTTCATAGTTTGTTGAACTAATGATAATGTATTAGAATCTTGTATTTGTGCTATGTGAGTAATAAAATCTCTGCTTGGTAAGAATTGTTGAAGGTTTGCTATATCTCTTATTATTGCTTGATGTAATGATATATTCATCAAATCGGTTGCTTGATTAACTTCATCTCTTACTTGAACCAACATTTGAGGATTAACCATATCTCTTTGTATCTGTTGAACCCCCATAAGTATATCTTTACCCATCTGTTGTTGTAATCCAAAACTCACTTCATTAGTAGCGTTTGCTTTATCCATATACGATTGGAAGTATAGTATGAATGATAAAGCATCCACCCCATATTTATATTTAGGTTTAATATCTTTAATAATCTCGTCTATATGCTGTGCTAAAAATTGTAATTGATATGGGTCTAATTGTTGAACGATTTGGTCGGCATTAGTTCCATCTGCTATTTGTGATAATTGACTTCTTACCTCAATTTTAAGTCTCTCTGTATCTGCTAATATTTCAGCGGTAGTTCTCGTATCGGTTGGTTGTGTAGGTGTCATACCAGTCTTCTTATAAATCTTATTTGCTTGAAGATTTTGGTCGTCTAAATTTGCTTGAAGTGATAGGTTTGCTAAATATTGTTGCCTAAACTTTGAAGCGTCGGTGGGGTTGATGGTTGGTTGTCCGCTCATTATATTATAAATAAAGATATTAAATTATTTATAATATGACCTATTAAATGATTATTAAATCTTTATCTTAATTATATAGGGATAGGTAAAGACTTAATATATACTGGGTATGATGTGTAATCATCTGTAAATACTTTGTCTAAACATATATTGTTAAACTCTTCTAAAATGTATTCGTCTGGTTTATTCATAAGTTCTTCAACCTCTTTTATTAAATTACACTTTTGTCTAAATTGTAAATTGGAAACATTAGTATTGATAGGATGTAGGTTCATCTTATCTAATACAATAACCTTACATCTTTGGACTTTTTGCCTTTTCAATAAGAACAATCGTTGTTCCTCTGTTAATTCAAGTTCTGGTTCATCAATAGGTAATCTTAAAATAGGAGTAGGGTCTGGATAGAGTGGTTGAGATACTTCGCTAAATAGTTCTTCCATATATTATAAATAAAGAAAATTATTTATAATATTAACAATTAAATTAAGAAGATAATTTATCTTCTTCGTCTTCACTATCATAATTATTAATATTTCTTACAACACCAATTATCCTCTTACCAGTTTTACCATTATCTTCTACCTTATATATACCTTCAATCCATTTATAAAAATCTTTCATATTATATTGTCTTTTTTCTCGGTATGTTAAGTTTTTATATTCTTCGCTTTGTGTTACACTCATCCACATATCATTTACTGCTGTTGTTTTTGCTTTTATATCTTTTTTGTCATTATAATCAACATCAACTTTAATCCATTCACTATTAATAACCTTTTGGAAAAGATTTTGGTTTTCAATAAAGTTTTTAGTTCGTTCTCTTACGCTGTCTGGTATAGTAAATAACATACCAGTATTTTTTTCTTTATCTCTATAAGTTTGATAAACCTTTATTAACATATCTAAAAATACTAATTTTGATTTTTCTAAAAACTCTTGTGTTTCATAATAAGGGTTTGCTTTTTTGAATAATACACCTCCTATCTCTTTATCAATCTTTGTTTCATCTTCTGTAAAATTAACTGGAAATAATATATCAACCAACCTTCTATAATCCGCTTGTTGTGGTTTTCCGTCTAAATCTGGTGAGGTATTAAACTCCATTACAAATGTCCCACTCATATAAAATTGTTCTGGGTTTTGGTTTAATAACCTACCGCTAAATTTACCTCCACCAGTAAGGTTTCTTAACATAGCAACCCTTACAGCACCAGCAACCTCTTTGAAATTAATATATCTTTTATTTTTTAAGTTTATCATATCTGGTGATGGAGTGTTTGCTTTTTCAACATCTTTTAATATTCCGTTTGAAGGTTGGTGATAATAATCTCCTAAAATAGCATCCATTAAAGCACCAGTTAAACCCTTGCCATTACCACCTTGTCCGTTAAATAAAAATAATTTTTGATATGCTCTTCCATCCAATCCACTTGCGAGTGTTTGGAAATATAATAACATAACTTCTGTGTCTGGATGAATATTGTTAAAAACATTTATAAGTTCATCTCGTATTGCTCGGTTATAAGTCCATAAGTTTATTTGTTCTTCGGTTAATTCATATTCATATTCACCATTATCATCTTTACTTAAAAAATCTTCTTCATCATTATACCCATAATCAACCTTTTCATAATCATATTTTGTTGTTAGAGTTATATAGTCATCAAACTTATAATCTCTAAATTCATTTAACTCTAAATCAAACACACCATTATTAAACCCTAACAGAAAAGGTTTGTTGTTAAAGTCTTCTTCATTTTCTTTTGCTCTTGATAATAAATGAACCATTATCTCATTCATACCAGTCATAGATGATGTTTTATTTCTTAACATTTTTAATAATAAAGATAGATGTCTTTCTTTTAATGAAACATCTCCAACTATATCTTCTTTTCTTTCTTCATATAATTTTTCACTAATAAACCGAGTTAGTTTATGTCTTTTATTTTTATCAGTTTCATCATACCATCTATTGTTGTGATAAACATAAACACAATTTTTATATTTAACAACAAAATCTCCAAACTTTTCAATAAAAAAATCACCTAACTTTTTAGATGATAATAAGTCTTCCCATTCATCCCATTCTTTACTACCTTCAAATAAAGGTATATCAATCTTTTCATCAAATGGTTTATTCAAAAACTTAATATCAAAGTTAAACTTTTCTTTTATTACCTTATTACAATCTTCAATAATTTCGTCATACCAAAATTCTTTTAAAACCATAAACCCATCTTGACAAGGAACTATTTTTTCAAGTTCAAACCCTTTCTTATCAACTAACCATTTAATAACCTCTTCTTGTAATAACCTTTCTACTGATTGACACCATAACCCCATTACACCCCTTTTCGCTTCATTTTCATTCCGCCATTTATTAGGGTCTTGTCTTAACACATCTTTTTTAATATGTTTATTTGTAGCGTAAATAATATTAATAACATCTTTCATTTCATTTTCCATATTTTGAATATCACCAATTCGTTCTTCTGGTTCTGTATTTAATTGAATATCCCAATCTTTAATCCAACCTTCATACGACCCTCCCATCATAATACAAATAGGTAAGTTCTTCGCACAATCCTTAGTGGTTTTATGGTGGTTCATAATAAGTTCTCTGTATTCTTTTGGTCGTTTAACATATTCTTCAATCCATTCTAACTTTTTTTCATTTTGTTTCGCTATTTCAAACAATATAGTAGGTTGAGCGTTTATCATATCAATATCCATATAAATATCATCACAAAACGAATGTCTTGTAGGTCTATGAAAAATAGATAGTGAAAGATAATCATTCGCTGGTATAACTCTACCCCATTTATGCTTTGCTAATACGACTGCTGTTTGAAAACACTTCATATCGCTATTATATAATTCTTTGAACCTTTGGATTTGTTCTTGTTCGGTTTTATCTTTAATATTTTCATATCGTTTTAATCCTTGATATGATATTCCCATATTATTTTTTAAAAACCCATAAACCTTTTTAACATCCGCATATTCAACCATCTTTTTCTTAGCAAATATGGTATTGGAAAAACATTCCTTATTCAAAGACCAAGCAAAAGCGGAAAGCGGATTATCGTTCTCTGGGTTCGCCATTTATAATATATAATAATATAAATCTTTAAATCATTTTTTTCCTAAATATATATTAATTATTTTTATAAACAATTAATATATTCCTAAAATATCCCCTAAATAGTTGGGATAGGTTGTTGGTTCAAATAAGGTGTTAAAAGTTCATTAATCAATTCTGGTCGCTTATCAATTATATCTTCAATTTCCTTCCTTAACCTTACAATATTTGGAAGCAAAGTATCGTATTTGTGTGCTTCTTCAACTGAAATATCATATTTATATTTGTAATAGTATGCCTTATTCTTTTCCTTAATTTTTTCTGGATTTTTCTTATATTGTTCCCTCTTATATTCTCTCATATAAGTAGTCTTATCCTTCTTTGGTTGTAGGTCAATAACTTCCATTTATATTATAGTATAATATAATCTTTTTATATTGTTTTTTTATATATTTGATTTTATATGATTTTGCTCTATTTTTATTATATAAAAATCATTAGTATAAAAAATGGAGGTAAAGTTGTGAAGTTGTGCGCCACTTTGGAACTTTTTTAGTGGGAGATTTTCAAAAATCCAAAAATCAAAAAAAAAAAAAATCCTTGCCAAAAATCTTCTAAAACACCGCACAACTTTACTACTTTCCCACCTTTTTTTATATGAAATAATAATCTCATATAAAAAATGATTGTTTAACCGACCTTATAAGATTTATTAGTATAAACCTATTCCCTTCTAAAAAGAATAATATATACATCACCTCCACCTATTCTTTGTCTGTATTTATCTGGGGTTTCAAACCCCTCTTTATTTTCACAAATCATATCAACACCTAATATTGAGGTAAGTTCTTCTGTATCTAAAACTGCTGTAATTAATTTACCATAATCAATAATTTCCAATAACGCATCACTATTATCACTATTAACCATTTCTATTATATCCTCTTCGTCGTATGGTATTATTTCATCTTCACCAATTGGAATACGCCAATTTGCTCGGCATTCGGCACATAAACATTTATTACTTTGTATAATATGCTCCCAACAAGTTTGACAAAGGCAGTGTCCGCATACAGCAACTTTCATAATAACATCTGTTGAATATTCCTCTAAACATATAGGACAACTATCATTATTATAGGTTGTTTCACTTTGATTAGTTACTTCAATTTCATCCGCCTTAATAACATCTTTAACCGCATCATCATCAATACACTCAATTAAAATATGAATATCAGTATAACAAATATTTTCTAAAATTGAACTTCTAACTCTATCAAGATTTTCATCCATAGTTTCAATAATAAACTCATAATAAAGTATTCTTGAATTATTATAACTTTCTGGTTGTGTTTCATCAAAATTATAATTAATTATTTCAACGTCAAAAAATACATCATCAGTCGTTGAAATTTCAATATCATAAGGTGTTAAAGGTGTTTCAAATTCTTCAATACCATATTCACTCTCAATCATATCAATAATCTTTTTAATTAATATATAACTTTTTACACTATCACTATTAACTATAAACGGATGCTTATAGAATGATTTTAGGTATAGTTCTCTTGCGATTTCTTGCGGAAGGCGGACGGCGGAATGTTGGTTAGACATTTATAATATATGATAGTATAAACCTTTAAGTCATTTTTATCCACAATTTTATATTAATTAATAATATACACTATTTCTTAAAAAACGACTTAAAGACATATACTATTCAATATTATAAAATGTTGGATAAACTGCTCCTCATTAGCAAACTATTTATGGATACTAAAACCTATAATGGTCGTAAGAAGGAAACACTTGGAGAATTAAGAAGGTGTTATGAATTATATACAAAAGAATATATAAGTGAGGAAGAGTTTAGAGAACTTTTAATTACATTAGGGTTTGTTTGTAATAAATATGGAGAGTTCAAACTAAAAATGCGTCCAGATATTAGGAAACAATATTTTAATTAATTTATTATATAATTAATCCAATTATATAATAATTCCTTTAAAGAATTTATTTTTTACTTTCTTATAATGAACCTATACTTTGAATCTCTAACTCATCAATCTTTTCTTCTGCTTATTCAATCTTTTTATCTGAGACCTTTGGTCTCTGTTGCGGAGCAACGTCAGTTTTTGGAAAAAATAAATAAGAAAATAAATCAAAAAACCAATTGAAAATTCCAAAACAAATCTCTTCTTGAATATGATATTGAGGTGGAGATAATGTTTCAATAGTATTTTCAACTTCTACTATTTTTTTTTTCAAATCCTCCATAATATATGTAATATTTTTAATTCCATACAATACTATTAACAAAAGTATATTTTTGTCCGCTATTCAAATCCAAAATTAAAAGTCTATATGTTTGAGTAGTCCCACTTATTGCGGATGCTAAACCATTATCATTATAAGGAGGAGCAGTTGTTTGTGGAAATCCATTATACCCTCCACTTATACTATAGGAATAAGTTCCTCTTCCATTGTTATATACATTTCCAATCGTAGAACTCCCACTTGGATTTAAATATACGCCTCCAGTAGAATTATTTGTTGGTGCTAAATGGTCTGTTAAAGTTGATAATGCCCCAGTTGTATACTGTCCTAAATTATTTCCGCACCAGTTGAAGGAAAATGGAGATTGACAAGTTTGTAAAAGAACGATTGACATATATTAAGCAACTAAATTAATTGAGAAAATATATGTTGCCGAACCAACTTTGGTAAGTGTAGCAATCGCAAAACCCGAAATAGGAACAATTACTCCTCCAGTATAAGTGGTCTTAATACCAGTCCCTAATCCAGATGGATTAAAGGTGACTGACCCAGCAGAAGTATTTGAGTTTGTAATATAACAAGTATAACAAGCGCCAACTGGCATATTAGTTGGTGGAGTTATAGTCGTAACTGATTGAGCGGTTGTTGAACCGCTAATGGTAATAATATTATTGTAATAAGTTGGATAAGGTGCTGATGCCGTTGTTACAAAAGTTAGTGTTGAAGAAGTGTATGTCGCTGTTCCCTGCGTTGTTAAAAGTGTTGCTTGACAACCATTTGAATTAAGAACTAACTGACTTGTTCCACTACCACTTCCAATATTAAAAGTTTGAGTATTTACAGCATAAGAAGCGATTGTATTCCAAGCATTTGCTGTTGTTGGAATAATCCCTCCTATTGTCAAACTTGAATTACTATTTGAAGGACTGATTTGGAAATAATCACTTGAAGAATAATTAACATATTTTAAAGTAACGGCATTTGATGTTGAAGTATCACTAAAAGTAATAAAAGAATTATTTGTTGTTGAAGTTGTTAAAGTCAAATTATTAGGAATATTTATTCCAGTTGAAGAAGTTGATAGTTGAGTAGTCCCATTATATTGTAATGCTAAAGCAGTGGTATAATTTATAGTAGGGACTGTTATAGTAGATGAAAAAGTGACCGCATTAATAAAAGATGATGCGCCAGAGACTTGAATACCATTTGAACCTCCATTACCGAGAAACAATTGTCCTGTATTACAAAGTATTCCACCATTACAAGTAATAGCGTAGGCATTTAAAGTAGATGTAGAAGGGTTATAAGTGAAATTATTAGAAGTAGAACTATCATCAATTGCGAGAGAACCTGAACCACCATCAGTAGTAAAACAAACAGAGAAGGGAGTATTGGTTGAAATCGTAGAAACATTCACTTTGGTTGCGGTTGTCGCTGTTGTAGCATTTCCAGATAAAGCACCAGTAAAGGTCGTAGCACTTACATTCGCATTTGGAAATGAAATTAATTGAGCGTTTGGTGCTGATATTGCTGGTATAGTTGATGAGTTATTATTTATAAGTAATTGTGATGATGAACCATTAATCGTTTCTCCACTATTCGTTATTGTACCACTGGTTAAATTTGTAGCAGTAATCGTTCCTACATTTGTTATATTATTTGAATTTAGGTTCAAAGTATTCAAAATATTAAACCCATTTGGATTTGTAGTAGATATACCACTTTGTCCTATTGTTGCTGTAATAGGAGTCGTTAAAAGATTCCCACTTAATACTATTCCAGTTTCCGCAAATAAAGCACTTGTATTACCATCAGTTGATATACAACCCATACCATTATTAGTAGATGTTGTAGGAACATACGACATATAATATATAATAAGATTTTAATTTGCTCTAAATATATTTTATAATAAATATTACAGAACAATAAGAAGGATAAAATTGTGCTTGATTTTGTTGGTAAGCAGTAGGTGAAAAGTTAGTCATTCCGTTTGTTGCCGTTGGGAATGTTGCTGTTTGTAATCCAGTTACTCTACTACTCGTTCCGCCAGTTGTCGTATTACCACTTGTATTTGTGTTCCAAGCATAACTTCCTTGTGGCGGATTAATTGTATGATTATGAGGAGCGAGTTGATTAGCAGTTATATAAGAATTATTACCATTATAAATAGTAGGTTGCGGAACATTACCAGTCATCCCAGGGTCTTGAACCACACCAGTATTCGCAGTAGTTTGCGAACCAATAGGCATAACACCATAAGTTCCATTATGAAAATTCGGTAAAGTAAAGTTTCCTCCACTACCACCATAAGTATAACCTATAACTGTGAATAAAGATGCGTATGTTCCAGTAGTAGAAAGACTCTGACCGCTACAAAAAAGATAATTAGTTGGAGGATTTGTATTACCACCCCACATTTGAATTGTTCCTATTGGAGCACCAGTATTAGGTAGAGACGCTATTGCTCCATTTACATATCCTATTGTTGAAAATTGAGTCGTTGAAGTATTTTGAGGGTATGTTTGAGTAATTGTAGTAGTTGGAGTAGATGTATTGAAGGCATTAGTCCCAGTCCATACATTATTAGATGTAAGTAAATTGGTAAGACTACCAACCGCATTATTTACATAAGAAATTGTTGCTAATATTTGAGAACTTACAGAAGGATATGATTGAGTGTTTGAAACATTAACCGCACCAGTTACGTTTAATTGATTATTAGTAGTAGCGTCTGCTACCATTTGAACTATATTTGACCCAGAGGTATTACCTATTTGAAGACCTTTGTTGATTGTTAAACCATTACTATTAACCGCTAAAGTTGCTCCTACAGATGGGTCTTGTATTCTTAATCCTCCTCCTATAACAGATGATGAAAAATGACAATTATTATCTGTATATTGAAAGATTGAAGTAGTAGTGGCGGTTGATGGACTATTTGACATAATTATACCTCCCGCATTATTAAATGTATTTACCCCAGTAAATGTTTGAGTTCCAGCAAGAAAAACATCCCCAGTAGGTCCTCCGCCATAAGCGGTGGTTTGTTTAGAACCATTTGGAAACTGAATATAATCACCAACACCATCCATCACAATATTACTATAAAAAGTAGCAACTCCTCCTACATTAATAGATTGGAGGTTCTCTGTTCCTTGCGCTGTTGGAAATCCTAAAAAGTAATCCAATCCAGTTGTTGCTGTTATAGGTGTTGTATTAATTTTAAAAACACTACTATCAAATGTTGGTAAGTTCTCACTTGGTGGTGGGTATGATATGCCTTGTCCGCTCATTATATAATTAAATAAGAAATTAATTTTCTCATTTAATATTAATAGTATGCCTCCAAAGAGAAAGGACAAAGATATTGAAGGTGGTAAGATTGTTAATATGTATGAACGTATGCCTAAGGAGTTTTTAGACAAAGTAGATAATCCTAATTTTCATTTACATAACTTTAAACTACCTTTTAGAATGTGTATCGTAGCACCATCTGGAAGTGGTAAAACTAATTTTTTGATAAACTTATTAAAGGTATTTAGTTGTGGTGAAAAAGGGACATTTAGCACAATTAACATAATAACTCGTAATAAAGATGAACCATTATATAAATGGATTACGAATAAATGCGACCAGATAGTCATTAAAGAAGGATTAAGTAATACCCCTAAACTTGATGACTTTGATAAAGAAAAAAATCATTTAGTAGTCTGGGATGATTTAGTATTGAGTAAAGATTTAACTATGGTTGAAAACTACTATATTAGAGCAAGAAAGTTAAACTGCTCTGTTATTTTCATTTCGCAGTCATACTTTAAAATACCTAAAATTATTCGCAACAATTGTAGTTATATGGTGTTATTAAAATTAAGTGGTAATAGAGAGGTTAATATCATATTAAGTGAATTTGGTTTAGGTGTAACCAAAGAAGAATTAACTCAACTATATGAATACGCAACACAAGAAAAGTTTAGTCCGTTGGTTATTGATATGGAGGAGAGTGCTGACAAAAGATTTAGAAAAGGTCTGTTAGAGATATTGGATATAAGAAGGTAGGGAAAGTAGTAAAGTTGTGCGGTGTTTTAGAAGATTTTTGGCAAGGATTTTAAAAAAATTAAAAATTCAAAAAAATAAAAAAGACCCACTAAAAAAGTTCCAAAATGGCGCACATCCGCACAACTTTCCCTCTTTTCTTTTTTGCCCTAAAAATATATTTTAATAATTTCTTATAAGAATAATTAATATATATTATATTAAAAACGACTTAAACATATATACTAAACTATAATATCAAATGTCTAACAACGAGTTTATTGTTAAAGCAACACCAGCGTTCTATGAGTTGATTGAAACTGAAATTAAAGGAACTTATACCTTAAAGGTTATTAAGAACCCAAATAAAAACCCAGAACCTTCCCCAGAAGATTTAAATGTTATTGAAATTCCTAATCATATTGAGTTGGTTGAAACTGAAACCAAAGGAACTTATGATGTCATTATTAAGAATGTTGTTTTAACTTATAAGGTTGAAGTCTATAAACATAATGAAACCCAAGAAATATTTAAGGGTATGTTTAATAGTGTGGTTGAAGAGTTAATTAAACCTTATACACTTAAACAAACTCAAAATCTTATGTTTATTGATTTGAAAAATTATTTTATGATAAGAAGAGGGTTGTTTAAAAGACAATTCAATTCATTTCGTTATACAAACCTTACTGGAACACAATATAATAAAATGGAAGATATATTAAATGATACATTTAATTATACTGGAAAATGTTATATTTATTCATTAGTTTCAAAGTATCATCCAAATGTTAATTACAATAAAATTGATTTTAGTGAATATCGCGTTAAATTTAATGATGTAAAAGA
>Ga0208741_10000536_pt1 | contig 17501 bp, 25 predicted proteins | sample CryBogCBE03Jun09_FD_184576 | JGI IMG/M metagenome (GOLD analysis project Ga0208741, IMG submission 184576) | Freshwater microbial communities from Crystal Bog, Wisconsin, USA - CBE03Jun09 (SPAdes) | ecosystem: Environmental > Aquatic > Freshwater > Lake | place: Crystal Bog, Wisconsin, USA...
GACTCTGACTCAGGTATTTGAGGTTCGAACCCTTAATCCCCAGCCAAAAAATATATATATATAGTATTATGGCCCTATGGCAGATTGGTTATGCAGGCGCTTCTAAAACGCTGTGAAGCAGGTTCGATTCCTGTTAGGGTCACCACTGATTGAGGGAGAAGTTAAAATGAAGAATTTTATCGCCTAGACTTACAGACCACCCTAAATTATTCCGTTGACTTTGATTGAATACTATTTTAAATTAACAATAACGGAGTAACAAAATGTCTGTACAATTAAAAATTAAATCAAAACATCTTGCACTTGAACCTGCTATTATTCGTAAAGAAGAACATAAACTTCTTAAACAGATTAAACATTACAAACAGTATCATCAAATTGCTGATACCAGTATATGGATTTATTATAAAGGTCATCCAGATCTTTTTAAGCTGTATGGAAAACATGCTAATCTTAGCAACCATCGCAAGCAAGATGTTCGTAATGAGGCAAGAGCAACGTTTCTTGCAAGGGCCTACATTAAAGGCATTCCTTACAAGGTAGTTGAGAGTAAGACTAAAGAAGGTGGGCTGTGGAACGCTGTTTCATCCAGTCTTGTTAGAATGGTAATGAAATATGGTTCAACAAGATATTATCCTGATTATGATAAATCTGTTCATCCATACAAGACAATTAAGACTGCAGAAGCCAAGGCTTGGGAAGATATTGAAAAGTGGCTTAAGCAGTAATGAGTTTGGGGGATTAGCTCAGCGGTAGAGCAGGACCTTTACACGGTCAAGGTCGGCAGTTCGAACCTGTCATCCCCTACCATAAATACACTTGATTCTATTTTTTAATTATGAGGTTATCATGTTATTCAAATCCAGAGTACTTTTTCTTCTTAAAAGACGTGAAGACTTTAACAAAGATGTTCACAATACTCATGGTTTGAGTACAGGTCTTTATAATTCTGCTAAATTTATTGACACGATGTTGAATTATTTTAACATCGTGTCTAACATCTCTGTTGTTGTTGATGGTAATGATATCGACAGAGAAGTTACTAGATATAAGCCTACCCACGCCATCATTGAAGCGTTATGGGTGACACCCACCAAATTAAAACAGCTAATTGATCTTCATCCTAATGTCACGTGGATAGTTCGTCTTCATAGCGAGCTTGCTTTCCTTGCTGGTGAAGGTATTGCTATGGATTGGTTGGGTGACTATGCTCGATTATCTAATGTTAAGATTGCATGCAACTCTGAAAAGATGTTGGATGATATTCGTACGTTCATTCAAATTAGAAATGATGGTTGGAATAAAAAGCAGCTTCATGATAACGTAATATTCCTCCCTAACTATTACCCTCAGAAATATCTTAAGAGGCAAAAGGCTAAAAGCAAAGAGTTCTTGGACATTGGTTGCTTTGGTGCAGTCAGACCTTTAAAGAACCATCTTACACAAGCAATTGCTGCTCTTGAGTTTGCAGAAAAGAAAAAGAAGAAGCTTCGTTTTCATATTAATGCAGGTAGAGTCGAAGGTATGGGTGAACCTCACATTAAGAATTTGAAGGCTTTATTCCAACATGTTGCAGATCAGGGTCACAAGTTAATCCACCACGAATGGTCACCTAGAGAGGACTTCCTCGAACTTTGTTCAAGTATGGATATTGGTTTGCAGGTAAGCCTTTCAGAGTCATTTAATATTGTTGGTGCTGATTATATTAGTGTTGGTGTTCCATTAGTAGGTAGCCACGAGATACCTTGGGCTCATCATTTGTTCTGCTCTAAATCTACACACACTTCTGATATTGTAGAAAAGCTAGAATGGGCATATGACTGGCCAAATCTAAATACATATCTCAATAGAAAGTCACTATCGCGTTATACAAGCAAAGTGAGAACAGTGTGGCTAAAATGTTTTCAATAAGAAATATTTTTAATTTTTTTAAAAAAAGCAAGAAAGAGGATACTAAAATGTCACATCATCATGGACGTCACAAGGTACACATTCACGCTTGGACTCCTCATGAACTAATTTCACAAGAAGTTATTTTTGAGAGTTTTGAACTTGCATTTGAATTTGGTGCAAAGTTTAATTCTGATAATGCTGGAAGTGTTGTCAAAGTTTATGATGGATCTGGTCAGATTGTTCATGCATTTGATCAATCAGTATCTGACACCTATGCTTAATAACAATACTCTACTAATTTATTGCGGATGTAGCTCAGTGGTAGAGCAACGTAGAATGCTAAATAGACTAGGAGGCATTCTACATGAAATCAAATTGTTTGAACTGTGCTAAAGAATTTAAATATACACCTAGTCAGAAAAGAGGTTTATATTGTAGCAATGTGTGTCAGGGAATAGGTAGATCTTCCATACACAAAAAAGATTGGTACGATGGCAATCTTATAAGAATTGAAAGAGCTACTTTGCGTAGATATCTTTCAGAGGATAGAGGATATAAATGTGAGGTTTGCGAGTTGAGTGAATGGCAAAATAAACCAATCACACTTCAAGTAGATCATGTAAATGGTGATCCAGGTAATGATGCACCTTCCAATATTAGATTGATTTGCCCTAATTGTCATAGCCAAACACAATTTTTAGGCAACGGTAATAGAGGAAGGGGCAGAGGAGCTCAAGGATTGCCTAAACGATAAGCGGGTATGATGTAGAGGTAACCTGTCACCTTGCCAAGGTGAATTCGCCAGTTCAATTCTGGCTACCCGCTCCAATTTTTGGAATGTATCGAATGGAAGACCTAGAAGGTATAGCTTGGAAGAACGCTCTTCCAGAAGATCTATGGATCTTTGACAAATTAATTGTCGCCAGAAAGTTAGGTTATTCATGTGGTCCGGTAGGCACGGATGTACTGTCGCCAGGCCACTACATTGTCCGTCCTTGTGTTAACATTCCAGGTATGGGTCGTGGTGCTTCTATTCAATGGATAGAACAAGATACCACTGACCTTCCTTCTGGACATTTTTGGTGTGAGCTTTTTAAAGGTCGCCACATTAGCGTTGACTACAAGGATGGACATCAAGTTTTAGCTGTAGAAGGTTTTCGTAATCCACAGGATCCTTTCTATAAGTTTTCTAAATGGCAGAAGGTAAAAGATCTTATTCCAATGCCAGATATCTTTTTATCGTTGACTAAAAGGTATGAATACATTAATATAGAATATATCGATGGACATGCTATAGAAGTCCATCTTAGACACAACCCTGATTTTGTATATGGTAATTCAATAGCAATACCAGTATGGCAAGATCAACCTTTTAAGGTTGAAGGGTTGAAATACATTGAGGATCCTTCCTATCTTAGGAAAGGATTTTGGATAGACTGAGGAGGTCATCATGCAAAGACAAAATATGAATATCGAAGAAGTTGCTAAATTTATCAACGCTCAAGCTCCGGATACAAAGATCTATATTGGAGCAGATTCAGAACGATTTCTTATTAATAATGTCTGGCATGCTGATTATACTCTTGCAGTTGTTGTACATTATGGTGGTAATCGTGGTTGTAAGATCTTTGGTGAAGTTGTTCGTGAGAGGGACTTTGATCAACAAAAAGACAAGCCTCGTATGCGTCTTATGAATGAAGTAATGAAAATAGCTGATTTGTATTTAAGGTTAGCAGAAGTACTGGAGAATCGAATTGTCGAAGTTCATCTTGATATTTCCTCTAACCCAAATAATGGCTCTTCTTGCGTTATTAATGAAGCAACAGGGTATATTAGAGGTATGTGTAACGTGATTCCTATGGTAAAACCAAATGCTTGGGCTGCCAGCTACGCCGCCGATAGATTGAAACAAGTACTAGCTGCTTAATAGGAGTATATTATGACATTAGATGAATTTTTAAATAAAGTTGAAAAACATTCTACCTCAGTTTATGGATTGAAATATTTTCCATCTGTTGAAAGTTTTATGTCCAATGATAGTGAAATACCTGTTATAGATATGAGTAATGGAGCACGTCCTGAAGTTACTGATAATAATAGATCATTAGTATTGAATACTATGTTATCTTTTGATGAAGGACGAGGTCCGAGATCAATTATGGAAATAGGTGTTAATAGAAATCATGGAGATAGTATTACTCAGGTTTTTATTAATAACAAAATAGAATCCTGTGTTTATCTTGGTGTTGATATTGATGATAAATCTTTTTTAAATGATTCATCAAAAAATATTTTTACTATACAATCTAACAGCAATGAACAATCTACAATAAGATCATATCTTAAGGAAATAGGTATTGATAAATTAGATATTCTTTTTATTGATGGTTGGCATTCTGTAAACATGACCGTAAATGATTGGAAATATGCAGATTTGCTTTCTGATAATGGTGTTGTAATTATTCATGATACCAATTTTCATCCTGGAGATGTTGCCATTTTAGATGCTATTGATGAAAATATATTTGAAGTAAATAAATATTTTACAGACAATGATGATCATGGCATGGCAATAGTGAGGAAAAAATAATGACTTTGATGTCACCAGAAGATATTGAATATCACCAAACCAAACTTGATCGTGTTATTCAAAAAGATACGATTGATTCATGGACTTATGTTAAGGTTCTTCAACATGAAATTGAATATCTTAAGAGTCAATTTCATGATTATGATACTGGTCATCTAAGAACAGCAGTTAGTGTTCTAGAAAATCGTGTAAGAGATCTTCGTATACAAATGTAAACTAATTGCGGGTGTAGCTCAGGGGTAGAGCTTCAGTTTTCCAAACTGACTGTCGTGGGTTCGATTCCCATCGCCCGCTCCAAAATTCAACAGGCAGTGTAGACATCACGGCTTAAAGAGATATCTTTAGGCGAGGTCGGGGAGGCAGAGCCTCATAACCTTGGGAACCCGTGCACTGTAAAGGGGATGCATACTCGTTCCTGTTGATCCAGAATAGATGGTTGTGCTTTTGCTGAGAAGAAGCACACGTAAGTGAAACTCAGAATCAGCCATCTACAATTATTCGTTTAAGGGGAATTGATGATAGTGGTAACATGTCTGCCTTGCACGCAGAATTCAGCGGTTCGATTCCGCTATTCTCCACATAAGCGCCTCGGTTGTATAAATAGCAAAGACAATAAGACTATTATACAACCGAGGGTCTAGCGCTATGTTTTATACCATTTATAAAATTACAAATAAATTAAATAATAAATTTTACATAGGTATGCATAAAACTATTGATTTACAAGATGGCTATATGGGCTCTGGTAAATTAATTAGAGCAGCGATACAAAAATATGGTATTGAGAATTTCACAAAAGAAATTCTTTACATATTTGACAATGAAGAAGATATGAAAAATAAAGAAAAAGAACTTGTAGTTTTATCAGAACAAAGTTATAATTTATGTGAGGGTGGTAAGGGTGGGTTTGGTTATATTAACAGAACTGCAGATCTTACAACTCGTAATAGAAAAATAAGTGCTGCTAGAGATTATAAAGATCCTAAGTTTTTAAAAAATCATTATGAAGCAATTATCAAGGCTAAGCCTTTCAGAAAAAAACCAGTATATTCTGAACAAGGTTTAGCTAAAATTAGAGAACAACATAAAAAAGCTAACACTCCTTCTGCAATACAAAAAAGAAAACAAACATATAAAAGCATAGGTCACCAACAAGGAGAAAAAAATTCTAATTATGGTAAACCTAGAAGTGAAGAAACAAAACAAAAAATTAGAGAGTCATTGGCTCGTACAAGGGCTCTCAAACAACAAAGTTAACATACTATATTATGTCAGATATAGATAAAGATCCTAAATTTATAAAAGCGTTTTGGGATTGGTTTGATAGTCTTCCTGTAGATCAAAAAGAATTCTATTGGAACCTTAAAGCTGATATGGCCAAGATATTTTTTTACAATGAACATTATAAAAAGAGTTCTATCAATGCAGATAGTAAAAGCAGACGGCTTTAAAAAACAACATGCGTTTACCTATCTAATGAAGATAGAGCATACCTGCTTTAATGGTGACTTTATTACCATAGAAGATTTCAATAATAATTATGATAGGACGCACTTTCTTTTAGATATCGATCAAACAATAATTGGATACTATATGTGGTATCCTGAGAATAACCATGCCTACCTTTACAGCTTTGCAATAGATAAATACTATCAAGGTAATGGTTATTCAAAGCTAATGCTAGAACATTTTCTAGCAAATAGTGGATACGATATACATTGCTTGCACGTAAAAAATAATAACGATAAGGCTAAACAACTTTATAAAAATTATGGTTTTAAAGAATTAAACATAATAGAATATTTTTATGAAGACTATGCCTCTGCAATAACAATGTATAAGAAAAATGAAACATAAAATAGTCCATTTGTTTGGTAATATAGATGATTATGATTTACAAACTTATAGATTAGTACTTGATCCTGAAGACACCAAAGAGAGTGATATTCTCAATAATGGTTGGTATGTTTTCAATGGTCGTTGGATTGCTAATCGTATTGTAAGATTGAATCTTTCACAATATACTAAACAACCCAAACAAATTAAAGGCTATGAATTTGTCTTTAAGGAACGTTTGGAAGATCTTACAGAAGTCGATAGGGTGTTTCAAACCTTTGTCAAGCTAAGAGGCCTCAGTCCAATCTACAGTGTAACCTGTGATCCTGAAAGAACCTCTTGGCTTTTAGTTTATAAAGAGGATGTACTTGTTGCATTTACTAAATTTACAAACTACGAAGGTGCCTTAGAAAGTCAATTTACAGCATGGGATTATTCAGAACCAAAAATATCTCTTGGTGTAAAAATTGTTGACTATGAAGTTAAACATGCAAGAGATAAAGGATATCCTTATTTGTATATTGGTCCAGGTTATGGAGAAGTTGCTGCATATAAATCTAGGTTCCAAGGGTTTCAATGGTGGACTGGATCAGAATGGTCAACAGACATTGATAAATATGTCGAAGCTTGTAACAGAGATTCTTCTATAAAATCGCTAGAAGATCTCAACAGATTGTTTAATAATCCAGATGCATAAGAAACATACACATTTAATCAAAGATCTTACTTTTAAAGCACATAGAATGCTTAACGATCCTAAGGTTAAAGCCAGGGTCGATGAAAAGGTAACGATCAATAGAAGCTATGATGTGCCTTTTATTGCAGGATATTCTAAAGATGGAAAAACGATCTATATCGACAGACATTTTAATCCAATGTTTGGAAAGATCGATGTTACTCCTTATTTGCTAATACACGAGAAGACAGAAAAGGCTCTTCTAGATTATTATCACTTAGACTACCAACAAGCTCATCACCTTGCAACTCACAAAGAGCATATGCATGTTAACGCTGATGGTATTGATTGGCGTAAGTATACAGATCACTATGATCCGTTTGAAAAAAGTTTGGAACACGAACATCTAACTAAAGTTCCACCAGATTTAGATCTAGAACCATACAAAGACGAGCATGATGCTAACTTTAAAAAGTTACAAGACATGCAAAAAAAAGAAATTAAATTGGGTAAAGCATTTAAGCGCGTGTAGTCCAATTGGTAGTCAAACCTTCAAATGGTATAAATAGGTATACCAAATGGAGGAACAAGTGATAAAAAAATATCAAAGGTATAGTAAGGAAATTTTATCTGATTTTGTAGCAACTAGTTTATCATTTGCTGATGTGCTTAGAAAATTAGGTAAAAGTCCTGTAGGTGGCAACGTTACCAACATGAAATTAATGTGTGATAGATGGAATATAGATTATTCACATATGACAGGTCAAGGCCACAACAAAGGTAAAAAATCTTCTAAAAGATTGACTCCTGAACAAAGATTAATTCTTGGTAATCCAAAAGACCATAGAGTTTCTGCTTACAAGCTACGTAAGTCTATGTTTGAGGTTGGTTTTAAATGGGAATGCAATTCTTGTGGTATAAATGAATGGAATGGCAAACCTGTTACCTTAGAAATAGACCACATTGATGAATGTTATTGGAATAATACTAAAGAAAATTTACAATTTCTTTGTCCAAATTGTCATTCTCAAAAAACAAATAGCCCCACTAGCCCAACTGGTTAGAGGTGCTTGCCTTAGAAGCAAGAGGTTCTCCGTTCGAATCGGAGGTGGGGCACCAAAATTGTATTACGCTTTGTGGGTTCAAGTCCCTCCACGCGCACCAATAAGGGGTGGGGTTTTATGCCCCACCCTATTTTTTTAATCAAAAAAATAGTGGTAGATTTATAACGATAAATATCATATAATCATATGTAAAGTATTAGGAAATAAATTCATGTCGAGACCTTTCATTATTGTACCATTAACTGGTCAAATTTCTATGACCGATATTGATAATGCATTTCATCTTGGTACAGACATGCAATCATACAAAGGTAAACTTTATTACAAGCCCTCAGTAGATAATACTCCACGATATTTTCCTAGCACTAACCTTGACATGGGAATGTTTCATGGTACATGGCCAGTACTTCCACCTCAAAAAATATCTTTTGGACCAGGTGATCATGGCAATTTTGTTATGCCTGCCATTAATAATTTTATCATCGTCCATGTATGGGGTGCAGGTGGTGCCGCTGCTCAGGGTGGCGGTGGGGGTGGTGCATTCCGACAATTTAACTACTCTCTTGATGGTAGAGCAAATTTTCCTACGTTTGTATATGGCGATTCTTATCCATACTCTGTAGGCACCGCAGGTGATTCCACTGCCGGCAGAACTAACAGTCATTGGAATAATAAGCTCGTTGGTGGCGGTGCTGATTGTAGTCCTGGTGATCAATATGGAGGGGGTGGTGGTGGCTGGAACTCTCAGGGTGGTCCTATAAATGGTAGTGGGTGGTGGCAACAGCCAGGACAACCACAAATAGGTCAATCAGGTGCTAATGGTCCTTACAATGGAGCATCATGCAGAGGAAGTGGCTACTATGATGGCAACTTAAGTCCATTTGGTGGTGGCGGTGGAGAAAATGGCAATCCTGTTCGCTCTGGACCAGGTGGAGGGTTCTCTGTATTTGGCGGTGGTGGTGGGGCTTTAGATTATGGTGGTTCAAGTAAGTATGGTGGAGCAGGTTTGGGAAGAGGTAGAAATGGTGGTTCATTGCATGGTGGTGGCGTTGGCCAAATACCTGGAGGATCAGGTGCTGGTGGTAGAATAGACATTTATATAGATTTAGTACCTCCATTTGATGCTACTGCAGATTTAATTACTTATGGAGCACCTCCAAATCAAGATGCTCCAACTAGTGGTGGACCTTGGCAAAATGATAGTTATAATCCAGGAATCCAACAAATACCATCTCCTCCCCCCGAACCTGGTGGTGGTAGTGGTGGTGGATCATGCTTTGTCAAGGGTTCTCTTGTTACTTTGGAAAGTGGAATTAAAATTGCTATTGAAAATATTAAAATTGGTGATAGGTTAAAAGGACACACAACAATTAATACTGTTGTGGACTTTGATCACCAAATGTTGGATAATGGCAACAGGCAACCTAATTTATATGGTATCAATTCTATTGGTAGACTAATGACTTCTGAACATCCTATTATGACTAAAGCAGGGTGGAAGTCAGTAGATCCTAGTGAAACATCTAGATTGGAACCACAAATAGCCAATATTATTATTGGTAAACTAGAAATAAATGATTCAATACTATTAGAAGATAACTCTTATCTTGATATTGATAGTATTGAACAGTATGATAATCAACCACAACAGCTTGTATATAATTTTAAGTTGAATGGTGATCATACCTATTATGTTAATGGAATACTAGCCCACAATAAGGGTAGTGAATAATATATAAGCAGGTAGGTCGGCAAGGTGTCGACACGCTCTCATAAGGCGTCCAAGGTTGGTTCGATTCCAACTATCTGCACCAAACACATGAGGATAAAAGATGAAAAAAGTTCTAGTTACAGGTGCCAAGGGATACATTGGGGCTCATGCCGTAAAAGTTCTTTCAGAGCATGGATATGATGTTTATGGTTTAGATAAAAGAACGGATGGCATGGGTAACGATGTTGCCAAATATGTAAGCGGTATGTTTGACACCGATATAGAAAAATTTACTCCTCCTGGAAGCTATGATCACATTGTTCATTTGGCTGGTTATATTTCCGTAGAAGAATCTGAAACTTCTCCATCTAAATACATTAGAGGTAACATTATTGCCTCCAATAAAATTTTAAGAAGTGAAGCACACAATGATTCTATAAATGTTACCTTTGCTTCTTCTGCAACTGTAGATGATCCTTCTTCTGTATACTCATATACTAAACTTCTAGCAGAAAAAATAATTAAAGAAAAATCTACAAACTTTACTAACCTAAGATTTTTTAATGTTGCCGGAAACAATGGTGAATTTAGACAGCATGGTCCTGCAACACATTTGATTAGAATTGCAGCAAAAGTTGCTGCTGGTAAGCTACCTTCTATTACTATTAATGGAACAGACTGGAATACGCCTGATGGTACTTGTGTTCGAGATTACGTTCATGTAATGGATGTTGTTAGTGGCATAGTCAAGTCTATTGACACGCCATCCAGTAATGATTTTGATTACGTTGGAACGGGTACTGGATATTCTGTAAGAGAAGTAATTGCCTCGATGAAGAAGGTTTCTGGCAAGGATTTTGAAGTAATTGAGGGCCCACGCAGACCAGGAGACATAGCTTCTATTACAATGCCTGATGGAACAGCAAAGTATGTAGAAACTACGTTTAATCTTGAAGATATGTGTCTTAGTGCATATCAGGCAGAATTAAAATAATTATTTTGTAGGGTCCATATTTTTAATTTTTTCTGCATATAAACCAATGCTATGGTCATATATTCCATCGAACCATTGTCCTTTAGACCATGATCTTTTATGAGCACGCAGTTTATCTTTGAAGCGTTGCCATCCACTCAATGGACGTATATTACCATAGAAGTTTATATAAAATAACTCACCATCATGCTTAAATCCTAATGCAGATGGTGGAACTGTTGTAACCATATCATTGCAATTTACAAATCGGTTATGTTTTGTTTTAATACTATCAACATAATCCTTATTACCTAACCTAGGGCATCCATACGTGAATAGCATAGAAGGAGCATATCCTTCAAATTCAAGCTCTTGTGTGATGTAAAGAGCCATTGCTGCACCAAGCGAATGTCCTGCTAGCCATATATTACGATTAGGAAATTGTTTTACATATTCTACAACCAAAGGAAGTATCTTTCTTGCTTCTCTTCTAAAGCCTTCGTGGACCCATCCATTAGCATGTCTTTTAGGAATAGTATCTAAATCTGCATATAAATCATTTAATTTGGTTGGTTGTGTGCCACGACAAACAATTATTAAATCATCATCGTTACACGCCGCATGTCCTTGTGCACCTTTATTATCAAAAAAAACATAATTTTTTAAGTTGTATTTTTTAAAATCTTGTGTACAATCATCATTATAAGCTGCTCCTGCTAAAATAGCAAATACATGTGATTTTTCCAAAAAAGACCAATCGTTAATCATTGCAAATTCCTCGTAATAAATATAACAGTTAATGTTATTTATAGGAGATGACAAACATGGAAGATTTTAAACAATTCATTGGTATGACATACAGTCATGCAGCAGATTCAATTAAGAGCATTGCATCCAGTAAGGGATTAACTATTGTTCCTTGGCCTGATGGCATTGGAATGGTAAGTGATGACGAAGACACACTAGTTGTCATTATTAACAATGACATGGATCAAATTATTGTTAGATTTGAACAATAATTTTAGATAATTAGGAGAGTTGGCTGAGCGGCCTAAAGCACTCGGTTGCTAACTGAGCGAACCTTAATCGGTTCCGTGGGTTCGATTCCCACACTCTCCGCCATTATAAATACAAACATGCAAACATACAAATCTATATTCATCTCCGATTTACACCTGGGAACTAAAATGAGTCAAGCAGACAAAGTGCTTGATTTTTTGAAGTCTACTGAGTCAGATAACCTATTTCTTGTAGGGGATATTATTGATGGATGGGCAATGCATAAGAATTTCTATTGGCCTCAGAGCCATAATGATGTCATTCAAAAGATTCTTCGCAAGGCTCGTAAAGGTACCAGAGTAATTTACCTTCCTGGCAATCATGATGAGTTTTTAAGATCATTTGGTTATCATGTGTTTGGCAATATTGGTATTGCAATGTCAGACCTTTATACTGGCGTTGATGGCAAGAAGTATTATATCTGTCATGGTGATCAATTTGATATTGTAATTAAGAATGCAAAGTGGTTAGCTCACGTAGGTAGCTGGGCTTATGACTTATTGATATCGATCAATGTAATGTTTAATTTCTTCAGAAGAATTCTAGGGTTTAAACCTTGGTCTTTAAGTGCATGGGCTAAGTATAAAGTAAAACAAGCTGTAAGTTTCATTTCTCTGTACGAAGAGAATCTTTCTAATTATGGTAAAAGTGTAAAGGCAGATGGTATGATATGTGGTCATATTCATCATGCAAATATTAGAGAGATTGATGGTCTTCAGTATATGAATTGCGGTGACTGGGTAGAGAGTTGTACTGCCCTAGTTGAACATTATGATGGTAAGTGGGAAATTATACGATGGAACGAACAAGACTCTGCATCGTAACAGATGCCTGGCTACCACAAGTAAACGGTGTAGTCACAACCCTTACAAATCTAGTTAATCAAGCTACCAACGATGGCTGGGATGTACTCGTAATACATCCTGGCCTTTTTTATAGTGTTAAAGCACCAGGCTATCCTGAAATTCGTTTGTGTTGGCCAAGGGGTTTAAAAAATATGGTCAGAGATTTTGCTCCCGATCACCTCCACATTGCAACTGAAGGACCTTTAGGATTTGCTGCACGTGTATCATTTCGTAAGATGACATATACTACTGCGTATCATACATCTTGGCCAGAATTTTTAAAAGATATTATCAAACTTCCTGAACACATCACGTGGAAATATGTCAGGTGGTTTCATGGACAAAACAACGTAATGGTTCCAACTGAAGGTATAAGGCAACAACTACTAAAGAAAAATATTGGCAATAAAATTTCTTTGTTTAGTAGAGGGGTAAATCATTCTGACTTAAGGCCAACCATTCAACACTTTCCATCGGATAGAAAAATTAAACTACTCTGTGTTAGCAGGATAAGTAAAGAGAAAAATCTTGATGTATTTTGTAGTTTAGATACTAATAAGTATGATTTAGTATTGGTTGGTGATGGTCCCTACAAAAGTTATTTAATGGAAAAATATCCATTAGTATATTTTACAGGTGTGCTTAAGGGTCGTGATTTAGCTAATGAATATGTTAATGCAGAATGTTTTGTGTTCCCAAGTAGGAAAGATACGTTTGGTATTGTTATGATAGAAGCACAGAGCTTTGGTACACCTGTAGCAGCATTTCCAGTTAATGGTCCTAAGGATGTTATCCTTCCACAAACAGGGGTAATGAATGAAGACATAAATAAGGCTATAGGCCAAGCAATTAAACTTAGCAGAGGTCTATGCCAGCACACTGCTCGATCCAAATACAATTGGACTTCTGCTTGGAATCAATTTAAAAATAATCTAATAAAACACGAAGATGATGATATAATTCCAATTCTTTTTTAACATGAGGTATATTATGAAGAAGATTTTACTTTCCCTATTTCTTTTACTTCCTACTTTAGTTTTTGCAGCAGATCAGCAACCACCTAAGCCACAGGCATCATGTCTAGCACAGATTCCATATGGACAACCATCCACTGTTGCTAATCACCCTGTAGTTTGTCGCACTGCATATATTCTTGAACACGATCCAGTAGCAAAGATTCCTAATTGGGTTGCATGGACCTTGACTCCAGATCATGCCATAGGATGTATTGCTCGTACTGATGCATTTGCTGCCGATCAATCACTTCCTGCTGATAAGCGTTCTACTCCTCAAGATTATGCCGCTTCTGGTTATGACCAGGGACACTTGGCCAACGATGCTGATATGTCTTGGGATGCACAAGTAGAACATGAATCATTCTTAATGTCTAACATGTCTCCACAACTTCCTAATGTTAATCGTGGAACATGGAAGAGTTTAGAATCAGCTTCACGCGCCTGGGTTTATTCAACCAAGCACCCATTCACTGAGTATGCAGGTAACATCTATTCAGCTACTAGCAAGACCATTGGTGCTGATAAAGTTGTAGTTCCTGATTCATTGTTTAAAATTGTAATCGACAATGATTCTAAAAAAGCTTATGCTTTCTTATTTCCAAACAAAGAAGGTATTGATGCCGACTTTACTAAGTTCCAGGTAACTGTCGCTGATGTTGAAAAAGCAACAGGAACCACGTTCCCTGTACCAGACTCAAAAACAGCAAAGAATCCCTTGTTACCAGTAGATCTCAAGACCCTTGCTGACGACAAGAAGAAGCAGTGTAAAGGTTAAACTTTTTCACAAATAATGATATATTACAGGTTGCCTTAATAAGCAACCTGTTGTATTATTAAAATATGACAAAATCACTTGAAACATCTATCAAACATTTGTGGCTTTCTTATAAAGCCTATCATATGGCTTCTTGTAAGAATGGCACAGACCCTTCCGAGTATGCCACAACCACCACAAACGAATATATTGAATACCTCAAGACGATGCAACAAGACCATGGTTATAAATGGGATTATTTAACTGCCATTGAAAACCAGATCCGCATAATCAGAGGGTTTATTGATTGTTACGATAGACCCATCGTTAGAGATAAAATAACAAACAAAACACGTTGGACCGTATAAGGATATTGACATGGACGCTTTTATTTTCCTGATAGGATTCCTTATTGGCTGTATATTTACAGTATGTTTGGCAATTCTTTGTTTTCATCTAATGAAGGAATTTGCGATAGATAAAAAGAAGGATGACGATGAAAAAGATTTTATTGGTAGGAAAAAATAGTTTTATTGCCAGTTATTTCTTGGCAAAGTTGAGTGATCATTTTATCGTCGATTGCATATCACATGTTAATATAAATGACGTTAAATATGATGATTATGATCTAGTAATAAATTGTTCTATAAATCCTGAATACAGAAATCAATCATACTCATTAAACAATGATGTAGATTTAAAATTGTCTCGTAAATTTACAGGACATTATATTATGCTTAGCTCTCGCAAGGTTTACGGAACCAGCGATGAGCTTTTATCGTATACTGAACAATCTAACACAAATCCAAACGATCATTACGGACATAATAAACTCACCACCGAATTAGCAATATCCAGCGAAAGAGATAACTACACCATTCTCAGAGCTTCTAACGTATATGGTTTAGAATATGGAAGAAATTCCTTTATGGGTTTTCTTATGAACCAATTGAAAGATAAACAATATATTACTATTGATATTAGTCCTTATACTGCAAGAGATCTTATTAGTGTACAAGATATAGCAAACATAGTTAAATTAACTGTTGATACTCCTATACGTGGCGTGTATAATTTAAGCTCTGGAGAGGCTGAGCTAGTTGGCAAATTAGCACAGTATCTTATCAGTGGTTATGGTAAGGGTGAATTGGTATCTAAATCTAAACAATTAAAAGATCAATTTATAATATCTAATGATAAGTTATTGAATGCTTTGGGCATTCAACAATACAATTTTAATAATCAAAATAATATAGAACTGTTGGGTAAACAATTATGCAAGATATGATTATTAGTGCAATCTCTGATTACAAATATGAAAATTTAAGGTATTGGGTAAATTCTATTAATAGCAGTGGATTCACAGGCCGCAAGGTAATGGTTGTCCACAATATCTTAGATAAAACATTGAACTGGTTGCATAGCGAAGGGTTTGAAATTTTAGTCACTTCTGATAGACGCAATGAAGCAAATGATGGATTTTTATTTGCAAATAACTATGGCAGTCGTGTCACCGTATCCAGACATTGGTATAATTGGAAGTTTCTTAAGGAACAAACGGATGTTCGGTATGTAATCTCATCAGACATCGATGTTCTCTTTCAAAGCAACCCTTCTGATTGGCTAGAACAAAATATGGGTGATAAGAAATTAAATTATGGTTGTGAGGCTCTCCGATATAAGGATGAACCATGGGGTAACGATAATCTTATGCGATGTTTTGGACAAGACATCTATGATGATATGAAGGACAATCCAATCTACAATGCAGGCTCTATGGCTGGTGAGTGTAAAACATTTGCAGATTTTTCCTTGAATGTTTATAAGACTGTTGAACGTATTCCAAATGACGTTCCTGATCAGGCTGGTGTCAATTTTATTTTAAATCTAGAGCCCTATAAATCAATTACTAAATTTAATGATCATGATACTAACTGGGCTTGCCAGTTAGGTACTACTGCTAATCCTCAAAAAATTGATGCTTTCAGACCATCGTTGCTCAGTCCAGAACCAATGTTTGATGGGCAGCATATATACAATAGCAAGGGTGAAAAATATGTTTTGGTACACCAATATAATAAGGTACCAGAGTGGCAATCAAAACTTGAATTAATTTATGGATAATATATTATGATCATTGTGACTGGAGCTGCCGGCTTTATCGGTAGCAATTTTGTTAAACACTTAATCAATAAAACCACAGAACAAATTGCAGTTGTTGATAACCTTACCTATGCATCAGCTTTAGGTTTTAAGGATATTGTTAACCTACCTATTTTATTATATCGATATAACATTATTCATTATGATGCACTTGAACCTTTATTTCGTGAAAATAAAATTACTGCAATTATTCATTTTGCTGCCGAAAGTCATGTTGATAATTCTATTGCTAATTGTCAACCTTTTATTGACACTAATATAACTGGTACAGTCAATCTTCTTAAGCTGGCTGTTAAGTATAAAGTATTAAGGTTCCTTCACGTATCTACCGATGAAGTGTTTGGTCAAGTCACCACGGGTCATTTTGATGAGTCGTGGGCTCTTCAACCAAGAAATCCTTATTCAGCATCCAAAGCTGCTGCTGAACATTTTGTGGAAGCTTTTAATAACACATATGGTCTTAATACCACTATTGTTAATTGCTCCAACAATTATGGACCTAATCAATTCCCTGAAAAGCTTATACCATTAACTATCAATAATCTTCTTAAAGGTAAGAAAATACCTGTTTATGGCAATGGCTTGCAAATTCGGGATTGGCTATTTGTTGAAGATTGCTGTGAGGCTATTTACAAAGTGTACGAACATTCAATGTCTGAATATGGATGGTCACAAGATAGATTCTGTATTGGTGGCGATAATGAGATTGCCAACATTGACCTGATAAAGAAGATCATTTCTATTATGGGTATGTCAGAAGATTCTATTGAATATGTAAAAGATAGACCAGGACATGACTACCGCTATGCTACAAGCATTGACAAGATTAAAAAAGAATTAAAGTGGGAACCTAAAACTTCTCTTGATGATGGATTGAAAATTACAATAGATAGGATTAAAAATGAAAATAGGATTTAATTG
>Ga0208741_10000538_pt1 | contig 17448 bp, 35 predicted proteins | sample CryBogCBE03Jun09_FD_184576 | JGI IMG/M metagenome (GOLD analysis project Ga0208741, IMG submission 184576) | Freshwater microbial communities from Crystal Bog, Wisconsin, USA - CBE03Jun09 (SPAdes) | ecosystem: Environmental > Aquatic > Freshwater > Lake | place: Crystal Bog, Wisconsin, USA...
TCAAAGAGATGAAGGGACTCGCACGATGACGCTTAGAGACAAGATCGCCGCACAAACGCTCAACTATTTCATGGATGGTCGGACCTCCGAGGATACTGCTGATGCTATCTTCGAACTGGTTATCGCTCATGCAACAAGCCCCGAAGCAGTGGGAAGAGCGAACAATGCATGGTCAGAGACGGTCACCCGTAGGAACAAGACAGCATATGAAGGCTTCGAGCGGGCTGTCCGCGCTGCATTAGGAGAGAATGATGACGATTAGAACTGATATCGCTAATATAATCTGGCGAGTGCAGACCAGGAATATTGACGGGCCGCAAGCAGGTGCTGATGCTGTGCTTGCCGCAGTGTGTGAATATATGACGAGTGATGATGGCTTGGACAAATTCGCCAATGCAATGAACTGGACGATCTATGACGGTGCCCGGCTCCGTGCTGCTATCCTAACCTCTCTGCAAGATCCAGAACAATGACGGATTGGGCAGAAACACGAGCCAGCTGGAATAGGCTGAAAACTGCTTGGCGAGGATTAATCTGGGCCATCCGCGAACGCATCTCCATTGAGCTACTGATCGCATCGCTAAAGATCATGCCTTCATATTTAGAAGAGAAATAATGCCGGCTCTCTGGAAACGCATACTATGGATGATATTCTCTATAAACTATTGCAGCATCCATGGTAGGAAATCATGGCAAGAACATTATCTGTTCGGTTCATGGTGCCAAGATTGTTGGGATGAAGAGAAAAATAACGGTTGACAATCCCCTCATGATGAGTTATTATAAGTTCTAATGTGATAAGGACTTATATCACGATGAAGCAGATCACTAAGCGGCACCTGCAGTATGCAGCATTGTTCATGATGGTAGTGTGTATTGTTGCTATGGTGTCATGGTTCTGGACGGTTTATGATATTATTCAATGGGCAGGAGGTCAATGATGACTAACGAAGAACTTATTGCTGAGGCTGACGCATCCGCCCTGTCCACGGTGCAGAGCTGCTTGGGCGCACTCACACAGCAAGGCGGTTTGATCCTTCGCCTCATCACCGCCCTCCGTGAAGCTGAAGCCGAGAATGCACTCTTGCGTGATCCAGACCGACATACGAGGTTTGTGCAGATCACCCTGCAACGAGATGAAGCGAGGCAAGAGGTTGAGCGTCTGCAATCCCAAATTGACGATTGGGGTCTGTCTGTTAGAATGACAAAGATTGAAAATGAGAATGCAAGGCTGCGGGCGGCGATTGAGCCCTTGGTAAAGATCGCTGACGCCTATGATGACAATCATCTTGACGATGAAGCGCGAAAAGAATGGGCTCATGGCGTCAACACTCGTCCTTTTGACCAAATTGAGTTGTATACCGGTAGGGGAGGTCGTAGATTGCTGACACTGCAAGATTGCATGACAGCCCGCCGCGCCCTTGGAGGTGAGCCGTGAAAAACCCCATTCATCTGCCCATGCCAATAGTCGGGGAAAATGAATTGGTAGAGGCCCTGATCCGCGCCGGAAAAGAGGTTGACGCGCTCAAGACAGAAAACGCCCGCCTGACTGCCCAGCTTGCTGAACGGGAGGCCGATTTGGCTTTGTGGCGGAATGCTCACACTCCCGAGAGGGCAGGAAAGCCTTGCTGCATGGTCTACGCCCCTCTTTGCTTCCACGCTGCGGAGGGTGACAAACCCCGTCACGCCCTTGGAGATGAACAATGACACTGGAAGAACGATTAGAACAAATCGGTGGATGCAGTGACGGAAACTGCCAAGTTCATCGGCGTCCTGGAATGCATACTAACGGTGGTTGCCGATGCTTTGTTCGAAATGACGGTATCACGGCCCAGCGCGTGGTCTACGCTTACAAGGCTGAAATCGAACGATTAAAGGCCGAGAACATGAAGATGCGAGATGCATTAGTGGACATTCGGCGCATCGAATCCGACCAAACATATCGTGCTGGATTTGCTCTCGAACTCATCGGTAATCTCGCCAGCCGTGCCCTTAAGGAGTCTGAACAATGAACAATCTACCTACCCCTATCGTAACAGAAGTTGAGTTGACCGAAGCACTTATCCGTGCCGGTCGAGAAGTAGAGGCTCTTAGGGCTCAAATTTCCGAACAGGATGCGCGTATCGCAGAGTTAGAGGCTGAGATTATCGCACGGAAAGGTCTATGTGACGCGCAGAAGCACATGAACGGCATGTTCCGCGCTCAGATCGATATGTTTACCGACGATGTTATTAAGGCTGATGCTATAGATGATGCACTTAAACTGGGCATGATCGATCGGCTATGCAAGGCTACTCAGAAGCATCATGATCGTGATACAGAGATGATCAAGAAGCAAGAAGAATGGGTCGCCGATAAGTTCGGTCGGATGTGAAGGAATCTGAACAATGAATGAAGCTGCTATTTGGTTTATAGGATGCATCCTTAACTGGTTTGTGGGTTATTGTGTGGGACGGCTCCATCCCAAAGAGGAACACTGATGTCGATTAGAGATGAGATCAAGCGTATCCTAGCGATCCATATGCAGGGCCTGACCCGGGGCGAGGCTGCTGATGCCATCCTTCAAGCCATGCGAGATCATATCACAACAGATGAGGCGATCTCTCGGTTCGAACAGAGTTATGAAGATACCTTTGACAAATGCTTGGGTTCTAGGGAATCCCATCGTGTCGCGATCCTTCGGGCGATAGACGAATGATGTCAAATGAAGAAGTGATCGGCGTGCTACGGTATTTGCACACATGGGCACGGAAGCAGTGGATGGCTGATCATGAGAGAAAACTCACTGCCATCAATATCGCCATTGCTGCATTGAAAAATCAAGAAGAACAACAGAAAAAGATCGAAGCATTAGAAGCCCGGCTGAGACACTGGGAATCATCTACATCCGATCCTGACGGGAAAAATAAAGACCAATGACTTATTCGCTATATAGAACGAAAGACAATGCAGGTGATTCCGGTCCGATGTCAGTGGCAATCGTTCCTATCTATGATGCTGATCGTATTATCAGCGTAGAAGAAGAGGTGAATGCCCGGCCGCGTGTTGGTGTCGCTATGCGAGTTGGATCCATGTTTGCTAGGAGTTATTCACACCAAGATTGGTGGCAGACAACTATTATTACTGAGATCACGGATGAGTGGGAAGACACGGATGAAACGGGTAACACCGCGAAGTGCGTCCGCTTCAAGACTGGTAATAGCGTTTATGTCTGGAAAGAGTTCTGATGGTTCGTAAGTTCAGGATCAAGCGGATCACTGATGGTTGGGGCACTCGCTATCATATAGAACAGAAGGTTGCCTTCTGGTGGGAGAGGTATAACCGCCGGGTTGAGTATGGTACATACGAGATCGCCAAGCGTGAAGTGGATCGCATGATGGATTATGATCTATATGAAGAGCAACGAAATAAAGTAAAGCCTGCGAAGACTTACTTCTATCCGCCCCTGCCCGATAAGGAACAAACAAAGTGAATAATATTTTTACTTATAAAGGCATCACATATTCTGCGACTACAGAGTTGCTCGAAGACCTAAAGGTGCTGGGCATCGATTTCCATAAAGAAGTGAAAGAAGCGATTGACGCGGATTTCAAGGAACCCAAGAAGGTCACTGGATATATGTGCATGATCGATTGGGATCATGAGATCGGTCACGCCCCCGATGGAAACAAGGTATATCCATCCGTCGAGGCTCTGAAGAGCGATCACAAATCCTGGGCGGGTTGTGGCATCGTAGAAGTTACGGTGACATTCAATAAAGTTATACATGAACAGGATCTCGAACATGGATCAGAATGATAGATACACGCTCACAGAACTGGAGCGGCACGGCATCGAAACATCGTATATTGAGTATGTAAATGGAGAAATGGTGCCAGCAGTCAATCTCGAACATGTGCGTGAGATTGGATTAGCGGTCCGTGGAGAACGGGTAAGGTTTCTCAATGAGAATGGATATGATATTGAGCGTGAGCGAGCAGCCGATATATTCAACACTAAGCAACTTCTGACGGTAGATACCCTCACCGTCGGCAGGAGTTCATCCACTTACACCTTCTACGGATATGCAGGAAGTTTTAATACGGTTATGTTCGAAAAGGAAAAAATCTGATGAAGTATGATAATAAACTCGCACAAATCTGGAGTCTGAAGGCTAAGCTGGATGAGATGAAGGAAATGGGTGCACCACCTAAGGAGATCGAAAAACTCGAAGATGATATCATCAGCCTTCAGACAGACAATCTTCCTTTGTGGGACGAAGATTGAAAAAACACTTGACCTTCTCACGAAGATGAGTTATTATAACAACATATGATGCGTTTGAAAGCGACAAATGACTGATATCTCTATTATGCAAGAGCAAGCACGAGCAGACAAGCGTCTCCGTATCAAGGAACGCGCAGTTCGAATGATCTGGGTTACATTTCAGCGTGAAGGTATTCACAAGTATCCCGGAGCAGACACTGACCCCGCACTGGCAACAGGCGATGAGTATGATGTAAGTTTCCTAGGTTTCCCCCATCGACACATCTTTCACTTCAAGGTGGGGATTCAAGTATTTCACAATGACCGTGATATCGAGTTTATTCAGTTCAAGCGTTGGCTCGAAAATAGCTTTCGCGACGGAGTGATGCAACTCGACCATAAGTCATGTGAAATGGTGAGCGACGATCTCTATGACATGATCTCCGCTCGCTATCCCGAGCGTAACATCGAAATCACGGTCGCTGAAGACGGTGAGAACGGTGCTACGATTTATTATAACACAACCAAGCCCTATCAAACAATCTCTATTTAAGGAACTAACAATGACTAATGCAGTGAAGTCTAATCCCCGCACTAACAAGGTCTTCGATGATCTCGAAGCATATCTCAACTTCTGTCGGGACTACGGTTATCGCTTTGACGAGCGTGATCTCTATAACTCCAAGAGTTATGTGTATCGTCAGTTTCAGAAGTTTGTCGCTGGTACCCCAGTGAAGAACCAGTGGGAGATCGATCTCGCGAAGTTCAAGGAAGCAGAAGCAGAAGCCCTCACTCGAAAGCGCGGATGATGCGTAAGCTCTATTATATGGGGCTTGAACCCTATAATGCACGATATACGCTACAACTTACTGACTGGAATACTGCGGTATTCGACCGTCGCAAGATCGATTATGTGATTGTTCCCGGCGAGACCTTAGACAATAGCAAGGCTATCGTCACTGGTCAGGTCCTGGATGCTCATGGTCGCTCTTACTACGGTATGAGCCAGATGATGAACCTCGTGAAGATGATGCGCGAGGGCAAGATCGACAGCAATGATGTCATCTATTTCGAAGATATGTTTCAGCCTGGTATCGAATCCCTTCCCTACATCATCGACCAGATCGAACCCAGCAAGCGTCCTCGCATCTTTGTGCGTTGTCTGGCTCAGACTATCGATCCTGATGACTTTGTTCATGTCTGGGGTATGCAGAAGTGGATGGCGCACTATGAGAAGATGGTCAATGAGTTTGTGACTGGTATCCTCGCGACGAGCGAAGAGATGGTCATGAACATGAAGATCGCAGGATGGACTGCTCCTATCTACAATATCAGTGGTCTCGCTTTCGGTAAGGAAGAAGTCCAGCGCCGTGTAGAGAGGATCAAGTCATTCAATGATCGCAGGATGCGTGTCGTGTTCTCTGCTCGCTGGGATCAAGAGAAGCAACCTGACTTCTATCTGGACCTCATCGATGCTTGGCACAACACTTATCCCAGCAAGAAGGTAGAGTTCGTCATCTGTAGCGGTAGCAAGCTTCGCACGAATAACGATAGTTATATGCGGCGAACTCATGAGATGGTAGAGCAGAACAAGCTTACCATCTATGAGGATCTGCAGAAGAACCAGTATTATGAAATCGTCAACGATAGCCGCGTTGTGTTCAATTGTGCGCTTCAAGATTGGGTTTCTAACACGGTGAGCGAAGCAGATGCTCTGGGTTGCAATGTTCTGTATCCCGCGTATCGTAGCTTCCCCGAAGTCTTCGCCAATGATCCTGAACGCATGTATATTCCTTGGTCTATCGCTGATGCTATCACGAAGCTGGACACGCTGATCAAGAAGCCACATGTGAACATGGGCAAGATCAGCGACTGGACCGATGGCACCGTTGATCGTATCTGCGATATCATCGAAGGTGCTGAACTGGAATATTCTATCATCGATTCCAAGTCCAAGCAATGGCGACGGATGTTTACTGATTATCGTAAGCATACTCGCGAGGCGAAATACTAATGCGTATCGAAAATGAGATCCTGCTTGACTTCAGTGATGTGCTGATCCGCCCAAAGCGATCGGCACTCACGAGCCGTAAAGAAGTCAATCTGCTTCGATCTTATACATTCAAGCATAGCAGAAATGAATGGCAAGGTATTCCTATCATGGCTGCTAACATGGATGGTGTTGGTACGATTGATATGGCTCTTGCTCTACAGCAGCATGAGTTATTCACTTGTCTCACCAAGACGACGGAAGATATCGATAACAATATCCGATCTTCTCGTTTCTCGGTAAGCACTGGCACGAGCGATAACGACTATGATAGGCTTCAACTTCTCATGGATCGTTATCCCCTCGTTCAGTTTATCTGCATCGATGTGGCTAATGGCTACACGGAATCTTTCAGTAGTTTCGTTGCTAAAGTTAGAAATCGTTATCCCCAGAAAACAATCATCGCGGGCAATGTTGTCACCGCGGATATGACACAGGAGTTGATCTTAAATGGAGCAGACATTGTTAAAGTTGGAATCGGGCCTGGGAGTGTTTGCACGACTCGTATTCAAACTGGCGTTGGCTATCCTCAGCTTAGTGCTATTATGGAGTGCAGTGATGCTGCTCACGGTCTTGGTGGACATATCATCGCTGATGGCGGATGCACCTGCCCAGGAGACGTTGCTAAAGCCTTCGGTGCAGGAGCGGACTTCGTCATGCTCGGAGGACTGCTCGCAGGATGTGACGAAGGCGGTGGCGAGAAGCACTATCGCTGGAAGAAGTCAGGATATTGCACAGATGAAGGCGACGATATCCTGACTACCGAGACCCTAGTAAAGTTCTACGGAATGAGCAGCGAGACTGCCATGAACAAGCACAACGGCGGCGTAGCAGACTATCGCTCAAGTGAAGGTAGGACCGTGACTATTCCTTACAAGGGTCCAGTGGATGCGGTGGTGCGGGATATACTCGGTGGGTTGCGTAGTGCTTGCACTTATGTTGGCGCTGCTGAATTGAAGCACTTGAGTAAGTGCACCACATTTGTTCGGGTAAACAATCAGTTTAATAGAGTGTTTGTGTAGCCAATGATAAATAATAATGTTGAAATATGATAGATTTCAATTTCCATTGATATATTATATAAGGAGTAAGGAACTTATATGTCACATTATTATGTATACGCTTATCTTGACCCCCGAGAACCGGGTCACTTCATGACCGAAACTGTCTCGTTTCTGTATAAACCCTTCTACATAGGAAAAGGTAAAGCAGGACGAATGTATGATCATCTTAAGGATGCTCGTCCTACAAGAAAATATAGAAACACCCATAAACTTAACACCATTCGCCAAATATGCTCTGCCGGGATGCAGCCGTTTATATTGAAGATTGAGGATAGCCTAACAGAGAGCGAAGCTGTTAGAGTAGAAGAAATGTTAATCAAGCACTTGAAAGAAGCATATGGGCTTACAAACATACGAACTTCTGCTTGGATTTTAGGTAAAAGTGATGTAAAAAAGCACAAAAAGTTTAACAATCCTAGAAAAAATACTATAACAATCTATAACAACTTGCTAGGCGAACATGCGATCATAAAGAATGATCAGCTTTCTTTATTTGAAGAAATATACGGCAAAGACAACATAGTTAACACATCTGTTATTCCTACAAGAATAGGCGAACAGCAATCTAAAGCTAGATTCGGATGCTCAAATGGCATGTATGGAAAGTCAGTAGTAAAGGGAAAAAGATGGTGTATTGTTAACGATGAGGAGAAATTCTTGTCTCCAGAAGACATTGACAAATATGTTGATCTACAATATAATGTTATATATGGAAGAAAATATAAACCTTCAGGTAAAAGAGTTATCTTTGAAGGGGAACTAAAAGGCAAGTATAGAACAGATGAAGATATCTCAAATTGCCCAAATAAGAAGTATCAATATGGATTAGTATGGAATTCTACTAAACCCACATTCATCAATCACACACAAATATGAGTAAGGAGAAACATTGTGAGCTTTGATAAGACTAAGACAGACGCCAAGTTAGGTAAAAAGATTAGGGAATACCTGATTTCTATGGGAGTAGAGACTCCTATTGTAGAAAAAGCATTAGAAGTAGAAAACAAGAAGAAAATTGACATCATTGAAGATGCATTCATGACTATTTGGAAAACACTCGGCATGGACATGACGGATGATAGTCTTGCTGAAACTCCCAATAGAATGGCAAAAATGTATGTAAATGAAATATACTTCGGCCTTAAGGAAGAAAACTTCCCTAAATGCACAACTGTTGATAACAAGATGCGTTATGACGAAATGGTAGTGGAACGAAATGTCGTTGTAATGAGCAATTGTGAACATCACGGCGTAGTAATTGACGGTCTTGCTACTGTTGCTTATGTTCCTAATGAAAAGGTTCTGGGACTCTCTAAGATCAATCGTATCGTAGAATATTTCTCGAAGCGTCCCCAGATTCAAGAACGACTGACCGAACAAGTCTTTCATACTCTGTGCTATATCCTCGAAACTGACAATGTAGCAGTCATGATCGATGCACAACACTACTGCGTCAAGTCACGCGGAGTTGAAGACACTGGATCTTCTACGGTCACGACTAAGCTGGGCGGTGGATTCAAGACTGATCCTGCTGCTCGGAATGAGTTTCTGAACATCGCACGAATGGGTAAGTGCTGATGTTAAACTTTCATTTCTCACTCTACTGGCCTTTCGAAAATTCATTCAGCCGACCTAAGGATTATTTCATTAGGGACTGGAAAATCTCTAAGAATAAATCTCTGGAGATTCAGGTCAGTCGTGTGGGAGATGATATCTTTACCATCGGCGTGAGGTATACCCTCTCGGGTGACCATGCCGGTCTTTCGATCCAGCTGGGCCTTCTACGACATAATCTCATGCTTGAAATCTATGATCATAGGCATTGGGATTATGATCACGGCTGCTGGATCGAAGACAGCAAGAGAACTTATCGATGAAAATTCATACCGTGATGCCGGTCGCAAGCGTCACCGCTATTGAATGTGATCGCTGCAAGACTATGCATGATGATATTATAGAAATACAAGAGTTTCTATCATGGTCAGACACATGTGGATATGGTAGCAAGACATTCGGTGACGGGACGCACATAGGTATTGATCTCTGTCAATATTGTGTGCGAGAAGTCCTGGGCGAGTGGATTCAAGTCTCTGATATAGAGTTATGGGACTAACCAACCATCTGGACCTGCACGGTGTCAGGCATCAGGATGTTGATCTCATGGTAGAAAACTTCATCCTGATGAGCCAGCACACGCTTCCCCTGACCATCATCTGTGGTAATAGCGGAAAAATGATTCAGGTCGTAGAGCATACCATAAATAGAATAGGATGCGAATGGACAATGTTGCGTTATGGGTTTATCATTGTTCAGCGTATCAAATAAAAAAGCGGTCTTTGGCGTCATCCCGCTTGACAAATTCTGCCGCCTATGCTATCTTTAACATAGGAGAATAAGAATGGCAAAATACATTAGCACTAAGTCGTATCGACAAATCGGTCCTGTTGCATATCGTCAGTGGCGAGCAGATAGTCACTGCAATCAAGTTCATGGCTATGCATTGTCGTTTCATTTCGAGTTCGAATCCGATACTCTGGACGCTCGTAACTGGGTCGTTGATTTCGGTGGCTTGAAGCCTCTGAAAGGACTTCTCGAAGATTGGTTCGATCATACTCTTCTCGTCGCAGAGGATGACCCTATGAAGGAACATCTGCTCAATCTAGGCAAGCTGGGTCTCGCGAAGATCACTATGGTGGAGAAGACTGGATGCGAAGGCATCGCAGAGTTTCTCTATGATTATGTGAATGAGCAGTTCCTTCCGCTCTATGGTTGGGGTGATCGCGTGTGGTGTTGCAAGGTAGAAGTCAGAGAGACGGACAGCAACATGGCTATGCGCGTGGGACATCGTGAGGATGATCAGTAATATGTCGAAAGAGATACACTTTAATAATATCAATGAGATGGTTCACACCATCGTCAGGCAGATTTCTATCAGTAGATTTCGACCTGACTATGTTATCGGCATCACGCGGGGAGGAATCGTTCCTGCTCTGATGATCAGTCACTATTTCAATATTCCTATGCATACTCTCAAGGTAAGCCTGCGTAGCGATCCGCCTGATACAGAATCCAACTGCTGGATGGCTGAAGATGCATTTGGTTATGTATCAGTTGATGCTCGCGAAACACTGAAGAGCCGCTGGGATATTCATAAGCGTAAGAATATTCTGATCGTGGATGATATCAATGATAGCGGTGCTACATTCGATTGGATCAAGCAAGACTGGATCAATAGTTGCCTTCCTGCCGAAGAAGAAGCATGGCGATCTGTATGGAATAAAAATGTGAGATTTGCTGTGCTGGTAGATAATGAGAGCAGCAACTTCAACAGCATCGATTATTCTGGTGAAAATATCAACAAGGATGAAGACCCTGCTTGGATTGTATTCCCTTGGGAGAAGTGGTGGCGAACCGGGTAACTCATCATTGTCTTTTTCGGTTGCAGTATCCACAAGCACGGCAACCATATTTTAAGTGTCCCCAGGGTATTTGTTCAAATACTCCATGTTCAGGACAAATAATTTTTACCTTAGTGTCAGTATTGATGTACGATACCGACGAGTAGTCATATTTTTCGCCGTGTGCAGTCTTGGCTTGCTCTATGAATCCTTTGGTAGTTTTAAGTCTGTTATAATCTCTGTGTTTAGGAGAGTTTTCTAAATTACATTTAGGGCACCCGCCGCCACCGATAACCTTTTCATACATCTTACTCCAAGAACCGTGTTTGTCGCAAATTAGTGTTATTTTGTGTCTGGCTCCGATATAGTTGACTTTTGACAAATCATATTTGTTACCGTATACTTCTCGTAATTTTTCTATTACTACTGCTTCATCTTGATTAATAGATCCTCCTTGTCCAGATTCCGGTTTTAGGTTAGCCCAAGATTTGTTATCTACGACATTCCATAACTCACTATAGTAAAGTCCCCATTCTTTAACTTCTTCGTTAGTTTGGCATTCTTTGAGGATTTCTGTAGTAACATCATATCCGTGTTTCTTGAGGTGACTATTCCAGCGAATGCCTGAACCTCTATACTTATGCGGGTCTTGTTGAGTGGTTTTACCCAAATACTGTAAGCCAGTTTTGTTATGGGTCTTCTTATACAAATAAATAGTCATGCTGATGTTCCTTTACGCATTAGAGTAGTTGGGACTGCCATCCGCGAACTACATCTTTATTTATCCCAAAGCTATTGACACTTGCCTAAATAGATTATATCATGTACATTAAACAAAGGAATATTACAATCAGTGAATAACTTCACACTAATGCGGGAAGACCTCATGGTTCAACAGCAGGTAACAAACGAGTGGGCGCACATGGTCGGTGTGATCATGCTGAACCAGACGCATCGCCGCATGGTAAAGATCGTGCTGCCTCAGTTTCTAAATCGTTGGTTTCATCCTAGTTTGTTATTGAATAGCACACCAGAAGAAGTCTATGATGTTATCTGGCCTCTGGGTCTGGTAAAGATCAGGGAAAAAAGAATCCGTAAAATGTCAGAACAATACTTGTCCTGGGACGGTGTTGATGCTAAAGTATTATACGGAATTGGTAAATACGGTAGTGATAGTTATGAGATATTCTTCAAGAATAACTATGCTGTCCAACCCAACGACAAAGAACTGAAGAGATACTTAGAGGATCTTGCACATGAGCAACAAAAAGGATGAGGCCCCGTGGGTCCTAAATCGCATCGCGCATTATGCAGATGCTCGTACTGGCAAACTCTTATATTCGATCCCGTTCTATGATCCGGATAATGTCTATCATGGATCATATCCGTATAAACCCGGCGACAAATACAAATCTGAAGAACAATATCTAAAGGAAATCGATGATGGCAAAAATAAAGATTAGCGAACTCTTCTATAGTATCCAAGGTGAAGGCAGGTATCAAGGTGTACCAAGTGTGTTCCTACGCACGTTTGGTTGCAATTTCACTTGCGGTGGGTTCGGAATGCCAAAGGGAGAAGTATCCGATGAGCGTGATCGGTTCGCGTTTCTAAACGAGAACACTCCATATAAGGAATACAAGGATCTTCCTCTCGCTACGACTGGATGCGATTCCTATGCTAGTTGGGATCCCCGCTTCAAGCATCTCTCCCCCATGCTCAGTGTTGATGCTATCGTTGATCGGATCATGGAGATCCTGCCGTTCAATGAATGGCGAGATGAACATCTCGTGATCACAGGTGGCGAACCTCTTCTTGGTTGGCAACGAGCCTATCCTGCTCTTCTCAGTCATGCAAAGATGCGGACGTTGAAGGAGATCACCTTCGAGACCAATGGCACGAAGGCGTTGACCAAAGAGTTTGCAGAATATCTCGAAGAATGGCGCTGGGAGAATGCAGTAGAAGAAGGCTGGTATGAGCGAGAAATCACATTCAGCGTCAGTCCCAAACTGAGTTGCTCGGGTGAGAAGTCCGAAGATGCTATCCTGCCAGATGTAGTTGTGGGGTATCAAGAAGTGGGATACACTTATCTCAAGTTTGTGATCTCGACCGAAGAAGATGCCGATGAAGCGTTGGAAGCAACGAAGAAGTATCAGGCTGCTGGCTTCACTGGTCCAGTCTATCTGATGCCAGTGGGCGGTATCGAAAGCGTCTATCATCTCAATAATCGCAGGGTCGCAGAACTCGCGATGCGGCATGGAGTTCGTTATAGTGATCGCCTTCAAGTCCCGCTTTTCAAGAATGCGTGGGCGACATGATATACAGCAAACGCATCGGATTCCTAGTTAGTTCGCAGACCCTCATTCCTCACGGTGGTATCGGTCAATTCACGAAGAGTTTCTGTGAGTTGATGGAAGCTCACGGTATCAAGGTGGATATCATAACCGATAAGCCTCCGCAAATCTCAAGCCGTGAATTCCTTAATTCCTTTCACGCAAACCTGATCTATACGAATACTCCCATGCGCTATACTGATCACAGCGCGATCTTTATGTACGGTGATAGTTATTGTTATGAGCGCATGGCTAACTTCCGTAACTCTATCATCAAGGCTGTTAGTACCAATATCTATGATGCTTTCATCTGCAACACATTCGAGACGGTGCAAGTAGCCAGCACTATGGGACTGGATGATTGCATTCAGATCATCGCTTATACTCATTTAGAGAGCCAGATATTCAAAGATACGAATAATCCGTTCCTCACGAGCGTGAATGAGATGATGCGTCAGCAGTTGAACATGAGTAACGTCACCGTAGGAACGCAGAGCAAGTTTAATCAACTTCAGTTTGAAGATGCAAATCTGCTTCCTATTCCTCTACCTGAGAAGGGCTTGTTACGAGAATATGATCAGCCTCGCGAAGGTGTTCTGTTCATCGGCCGTTGGGAAGAAGGTAAGAATCCTGAACTCTACCTTGATTTAATCGAACAGACTAAACTGCCTGCCCGTATTATGACTAACATGCCCGGTGCGAAGAAGTTCGAAGAACGATTGAAGAAAATGGGCGTTGATTATGAGATTGCCATCAGCGTTATCGGATCGGAAAAGGTAGACTTCATCACGCACTCTCGTGTAGCATTCAATCCTAGCACCGTAGAGAGTTATGGTATCGCATTTCATGAACAGATGATACAACTACCTACATTCGCGCTGAAGGATCAACGCTGGACACAGAACTTTGATCACGCTCGTTTCTTCACTACGACTAAGCGAGATATGTGCCGGGATATCGAAACAGCATATAATACATATGATACTGCTCAGAAATGGTATGATACCGGATCTATCGAATATTTCGAAGCACAAGAAAATCGTGTCTTTCATGATTGGAACACTTGCTTCAATACGTTTGAAAGCCGCAAGTCTAACGGCAATACTGCCAAGATTTGTGAAGAGAATACGATAAAATATGCAGACTTTATAACCAAGTTAGGTCGTAACATTGTGTGCATAGATGATGTGAGATCAGTTTTAACAAATAAACACAAGTTCAGGGTGATCTACACAGATACTGATACCTGGCTCACCAAAGATCCCATGTTCGAACCCATCGAAGAAGTTACTGGATTATCTCTGTTCGAGGGTCTATAAAGGTATAGAGCGATGTTAAATCGCCCTATACTGATTATATAAGTATATTATTTCTTCTCAGTTGTAGTCTCTGAAGAACTCCTGACACCATCAAGAGAGATAGCATTACCGCCTACTGGATACACTGATCCTGGAGCAGCCTGAGTGAATCCGATCTGACCTGGCTTCACATGATTGCTGGTCCAAGGACTTTCCATGATAGGACCATAGCAACTTGCTAACTTAGCACCATTGACTGGTTGTGCTTGTACCTGGCAAGGGAAGGACCATTGATTGCTCATACCGGTTTCTGGAGTGGTGCCGATGGTGAATGAACGGAATTGTGCAGGTGCTACTGCCCAAGTTGGAGCCTGTGGATATTGTGTTTCTGCAGGAACGCCGAATAATGACCATACCGTCTTGTTGGTATGATCAGGAGTGTCGCATGAACCATCAGCATTTATCTTGCGGTTCATCAACTTTAGATTGGCGATGGCAGCGCCGTTGAGGACGGGACATACTGCCATGCCTTCTCTGAAACGCTTGCCATTGACGACGATTGTTCTACCAGTTGGTGTGCTGGGCGATGCTGCACAGAGCGCATAATCGCCCTTGCAGATGCCTAAGGGTTGATCAGCGTTTGCCGCGCCTGCGACCATGAATAGGCTGAATAGTGCTACTACTAATTGTTTCATTTAAAGGCTCCTTGTTTGCTTAAATGTGCTACTATTTAGTATGCTATGGGAACATTTTTATATTAAATATGATATTATCGATTGACTTTGCATCTATTCTCATATACTATATGGTATAGTGTAATCTTAGTTAGGAGAAGTAAAATTAATATCTTCTATGTACATCCCGATCCCGAGGTCGCTGCTCAGTCTATGGTGGACAGGCATGTGGTCAAGATGATCCTCGAAACAGCACAACTCCTATCAACTGCACATCGTGTGCTTGATGGTGAGGAATATGTGGGCCAGTCTCAGTCTGGTCGTAAAGCAAAGAGATGGCGACTAAATGGTGATCTTGAAAATATTCTTTATTCTGCTACTCATATCAATCATCCTTCCGCGGTCTGGACTCGCGAAACTAGCGGAAACTATGATTGGCTTGCTCGTCATCTACTTGCTCTGGGTCGTGAGTATTCGTATCGGTATGATCGCGTTCATAGCACGATTGATAAACTGGGTGATGTCCTGATCACTCCTCCTCAGAATATCGCCCAACAAGATGTGACACTAATGCCATCTTGTATGGCAGATGATTATATCGTCGGAGATGATCCGATAACAAACTATCGCAACTACTACAACAAGGGCAAGACTAATTTGCTACGCTGGACCAAGCGGTTTCCCCCCGCATGGATCGAAGGAGAAATTATTCTTGCTCCGGGTGCTAAGCATATATACTCTGCAGGGAGGCAAAATGTTTAATAAATTCGTCAAGTGGCTGCTCACAGAAGATAATGCTGTTCAAGAGCCTGAACCAGCTCCAGCTCCTCCGCCGCCTCCTCCTGAACCAAAGCCTAAGGCTGCAAAGAAAGAACTGACTCCTAAGGAGCGGGCTACTGCTGCTGGTGAACCCTATGTCGCGATCCTGAGTGTTGATCTGGATCCAAACGATATTAATAACGGTGCGTTCGAGTTAGATTGGAATGATAAGTTCCTGCTCAACCTCATCAAGCAAGGTTATAAATTCTCTCCTAAGGATACTGATGCCATGATCGTAGATCGATGGTTTCAGACCGTGTGCCGCAATATCGCACTCGAAGTATATGAACAAGAAGCAGCGGACCCCGAGAAGCGCGAATCCGAACTCCGCATCATCCAGCAGCGCGATCTTGGCGGCGGGTATACCGAAGTCCAATAAATTCATATATTATACAATGACAATATAAAGGTATTTTGAATGGCAACTAAATTGAGTTCTAAAATTTTTATAAAATGCAGTATTCCCAATTGTATTAACCGTGTTAGTGAGCACAAAAAGGGCAAGTCTAAGCAATTTTGTGAACCTCATCGTAAAACAAGAAAAAAAGAAGTAGATACATTCAAGATGTCACGAGGTTGTCAAAATCGTGACGGCAGATATGGTGGAATTCCGTGTACATGCGTGATTGTAGATCCTTCACAATTAGAAATTAATCATATTAACGGTCACAATTATGATCGAAGTGAAGAAAATACAGAAATTTTGTGTGCTAATTGTCATAGATTAGCTACTAAAGAAGGCCAGCATCATTTAACACCACACAAACCTGAAACTGTTCCGATTGCCTATAATGAACTTTTCGAAGCTTTGTGATTCCGTAGAACACATAAGTCCAATAGAATAATTTCATTTGAGGCTTGACATCTTCCTCACCTTCGTATAGTATGAAGAAACTAAGCAATAGTGCTTAGCAATGCAAAGTCACCTAGCGAAGGGATTTGTAAAATGAAGAAGAAGTATGAAGTGTTGGTTTCCTACAGTGCGGAACACGGTCGTGATGTTCGGTGTAGGTGTGATATTGATAAGCAGCGCGGTTTTGTCCGTCTGCCTGACGGTAATGTAAGGCATACTGACTTTAAGTCTAACAACTCTAGGCTTTTTATGGTGGTATATTCAGGACCGGAGCGGGACGCAACCCGTTTTGCAGAAATGCTTAAGCTCGGATATGATGGTCTGGGCGTTCCTCGGTCTATCCTCACTCAGGTTGAAGGAGCATGATTATGACAACCGCTTTGATTAATACAAATGATCATTTTGAAGTCCCGGCAGTCGATGATGGGACTATTTATCCTGATATCTTAAAGTACATTGTCGATAACGAGTTTACTATCAAGATTGAAGATCAAATGTCAATGACTATGCTTCAATCGCTAGTACCAAATCATATTTTTGTTAAAATTGCTGATGGTGCATTAAATACTGAACAAAATTTTCCGGGAAAAAGACGCCAATATATCACAGAAGGACCTGATTTTAGCGGGAAGCTAGTTGATTATCTAGTTGTGGAACCGCTTAAGCATAAATGGGCAGAAGTTGAAAAGGAATGGATATATACTATTGTCTATGAC
>Ga0208741_10000541_pt1 | contig 17387 bp, 10 predicted proteins | sample CryBogCBE03Jun09_FD_184576 | JGI IMG/M metagenome (GOLD analysis project Ga0208741, IMG submission 184576) | Freshwater microbial communities from Crystal Bog, Wisconsin, USA - CBE03Jun09 (SPAdes) | ecosystem: Environmental > Aquatic > Freshwater > Lake | place: Crystal Bog, Wisconsin, USA...
GGTAACTTCCTTTTTGCAAAATACAGTAATACCAAGGGGATATTGGTATCTAATGGTGTTTTTGTAGATGGCTTTAAGGTTGGCAATGTATATGAAATTGAAAGTGCCGACCCTAATTTGAAAGAAATAATAGTTACCATCAAGCTGAATGGCAACTACAACATCCCAAAAAATTCTGTAGCATCTATAGAGGAAAGTATGCTTTCTTCCCCTTCCATGAATATAATAATGGGTAATGACACACATTATCTACAATCTGGCGATACCATCTCTACCACCGATAACCCTAGTTTGCTTAGTAGTTTGGGGAGTAGAATTGCTCCTGTCGGAGATCAATTAAAGACAACTCTAGTTAGCTTAGATAAAGTATTGAACAATGCAAATTCATTATTAGATAATGAAAGCAAACACAATCTCAAGCAAACTATTGCCAATTTGGATTCCGTTACAAAAAGTCTGATTGTTACTTCAAGGGCTATTCAAGCCATATTAGCAACGCAGTCTGTTTCTATTGCACAAACAATGAACAACGTAAATAGCTTTACCAAAAATCTTGCTGACAATAATGAAAAGGTTACTAAATCTATGGTTAACCTCGAGAAGACTACAGATAACTTTGCCAATGCTGATATTGATGGAATGATTAACTCCTTAAAAAAAGTAACCAATAATTTGAATGAAATATTAGAAAAAGCCAATAGTAAAGATGGTACTGTTGGGTTGTTATTGAACGACAAAACACTCTATAACAACCTGAATAATACCATCAGAAGTGCCAATATATTGATGGATGACTTGAAGGTTCACCCAAAAAGATATATAAAAATATTCGGAAAGGCAGACAAAACCCCTCCATTGACCGCACCATTGAACGACACTTCATCAATTAAATAACATTTTGACAGCGATTAGACAACTAAGCTTTTGTTTTTTATTGATGTTGGTAACCCTATCAGGTTTATGTCAGCAGAAGCAAGCAGATACTGTTAGAAATGGTAAGACAATAACCATTATCAGTGCTGATAGGTATAACTTTCAGCAACTGGATACGTCACAGTTTGTTTCGCTGGTTGGACATGCCATTGTGCAACAAGAGAAAACAATATTCAGTGCCGACAGCATTGTTCTCAACCAGAAGCAGAATACTTTGGAGGCTGTTGGTAATGTTCATATCAACGATGCAGACAGTATCCATACCTACTCACAATACTTGAAATATGTTGGTAAGGAAAAGAAAGCTTACCTGAATAAAGGCGTAAAACTGACTGATGGAAAAGCAACCCTCACTACCGAAAATCTGATTTATGATGTACAATTGAAAACCGGTACTTACGTTAATGGAGGCAAGGTCGTGAATGGGAAAACAGTACTAACTAGCACAGAAGGATACTATTATGGCGATACCAGAGATGTGTACTTTAAGAAAAAAGTAGTAATGATTGATCCAGAGTTTAAGATGTACACCGATACCTTGATGTATAATCTTACAACCTCCATTTCCACATTTGTAACCAGTACAAAAATTATAAATGGTAAGCGAACCATCACAACAACAGATGGATATTATGATACAAAGAAGAAGAATGGCTACTTCAATAAGAGAAGTTTTATTGATGACAGTACCTACACTTTCGCTGCGGACAAAACAGCTATTGATGAATTATCAGGCTTGAGCGAATACCAGGGGAATGCTGTTTATAGGAGTAAAGACACCGTTGGTGGTTACGATTTGATTGCAGGGAACATTAAAATCAATAAGAAAACAAACTCTTTCTTAGCTACAAAGAAGCCTATACTTTTGATAAAGCAGGAAAAGGATACTATTTATGTAAGTGCCGATACATTATATTCAAGTAAGTTATCTCTGTTAAGAAAGACAAGGTTTGTACCTGAAGTAAGAGAAAAGCCTGTGCCAGAAAAGACGATTAATAAGCCTTCGAAAAGAGATAGCACAAAGCAAATAGCAGGAATGGATAGTTTGCAATCAATCAAGAAGATAATAAACAAACCGTTAAAACCAGCGGTAAAAGACACTAACAATGATCGGTTCTTTGAAGCATATTACAACGTAAAGATTTTCTCAGACTCAATGCAAGCTGTGAGTGATAGTCTGTTTTATTCGCTAGAAGATTCTACTTTCCGACTCTATACCAATCCAATTGCCTGGTCTCAAGACAATCAGATTACAGGAGATACCATGTTGTTATTTCTGGAAAACAAACATCCCGAAAGGCTTTATGTATATGAGAATGCGCTTACCATCCAACAAGTAGGAAAAAAGTATTATAACCAAGTAAAAGGCAACAGCATCAACGCTTACTTCTTAAAAGGCAAGATGGATCATCTGAGAGCAAAAGGCAATGCCGAAACAATTTATTATGGCACTGATGACCGTAATAAGTTTGTAGGTGTAAATCAAGCCAACTGCGATGTGATAGACATGTACTTTGAGAAAGTAAAAGACGACTCCAAACCACAGCGTATCGTTCTGAGAAACAACCTACAAGGCACAGCCACCCCAATGGGACAAGCAAATCACAATGAACTAAGATTAAGGGGATTTCATTGGTTGATAGATAAAAGACCAAAATCTAAGTTTGATATATTGGGGAATTAACCTTCTGTAACAGCGTTTGTATAAAAGTAAAAGTTTCTTTATAAATGTTTCTTCATAGATTTGGAGGTATAACATACTACAAATGAAAACAATAGAGATTAAAGAGAAGTTACATCACTACATAGAAACCGCGAAGGAACACAAGTTGAAAGCAATCTATACTATGGTAGAAGATGAGATTACTGAAAAGTATGATAGTTGGAGCGATGCAGACTTTATTGCAGAACTACAAAAAAGGGAAGCCGCTTTCTTAAACAAAACAGCCAAGAGATACACAATTGAAGAAAGCATATTGAATGCAACTAATGCCATCCGAAAATAAGCCAATGCAAAATGTCTTATTTTTAACTGAGATAGCAAATAAAGAGTTTGAAGCAGCAGCAAAATGGTATGAAGAACAATGCGAAGGTTTAGGTAATCGGTTCATTCTTGTCACAAAAGCCAAATTATTATTAATTAAAGCACATCCCAAAAGATACCCAAAAAGATATTTGAACTTCAGAGAGACCATACTACACATTTTCCCTTACAGTATTGTCTATACTTATTATGAAGAAACGAAAGAGATACACGTTTCAGCGATATATCATTGTAGTAGGAATCCAGAAAGGAAGTTTAGACAGATTCATTAGCCATTAAAATACTATACTTCTTCCATTCACATACTATTACCCACCTTTTTATCGTTTTACATTTGCAATCTAAAGTTGAAAATACCCAATCAGGCTATTCCATAGGTTGCCACATTAGAAATGAATAATATTCTCATTATAGAAGATGAACAACGTGTTGCAAACCTCATCAAACAAGGTTTGGAAGAGCAAGGGTTCATTACTACTGTTGCCAACGATGGCGAAACAGGTAAACAATTGGCAATTGCTAATCATTACGACATCATTATTACAGACATCATCCTTCCCAGGATGAATGGCATCGACCTCTGCCGTGAGGTTCGTTTGCAAAAGCCTACAGTTCCTATAATCATGCTCACTGCTTTGGGAACGACCGATGATAAAGTGGAAGGCTTTGACGCTGGAGCAGATGACTACCTAGTAAAACCTTTCGATTTGAGAGAGTTGCATGTTCGCATCAGAGCATTATTGAAGCGTAATCAAAACAATAATAACCTGCAAGGCTTTATTCTTAAATATGCTGGATTAGAGCTAAATCTGAATACTAAAATAGTAAAGCGTGACGATAAAGAAATCTCTTTGACGCCAAAAGAATTGAAACTTTTGGAATATATGATGCAGAACCCCGAGCGGGTGCTTAGCCGCACAGAGATAGCTGAACAAGTTTGGGATACCACTTTTGATACAGGTACTAACTTTATAGATGTGTATATTAATTATCTACGTAAGAAAGTTGATAAAGACTTTGAAACAAAGCTGATACATACCAAACCTGGTCTTGGATTCATTTTCAAAAAAATACCCCATGAAAATAAGAACTAGACTCACTTTACTTTTCACCTCATTGGTAGCTGCACTGCTAGTGATTTTTGCTTTGTCAGTTTACTACGATTCTTCTATGTCTCGTGAGGAGGAATACTTCAAACGTCTCAAACAACAAGGTGTTACAAAAGCAAACTTGTTATTCGATACTAAGGTGGCTCCAGATGTATTGCAACTGATTTACAAGAAAGCCCCCGATTCTTTGTTTCAGGAGGAAGTAGCTATCTATGATACAAGCTTGAATTTATTGTATCGGGATGCTGTGAAGGTGGAAAAGGTGCATGCTACGAGATCGACGGCAGATAGTATCCTCGCACAAAAGGAAATACGATTTTACTTAGGCAAGTTTCAGGTAGTGGGGTTTTTATATGAACACAACAATAACCGATACATCATTACATCCACCGCGATGGATGGTTATGGGCTGAGAAAACAAGCAGACCTTAGAAACACCTTACTTATTGCTTTCTCAGGTGCGATAGTTTTCATTCTTTTTGTGGGTCGTTTTCTAGCGATGAAGGCTTTGGACCCTGTTTCTTCATTAGTAGAAAAGGTAAAGAGTATTACCGCAACCAATCTTGATTTAAGGGTGGATGAAGGCAACCGAAAAGATGAAATAGCCGCCCTTGCCATCACTTTCAACGAGATGTTGGATAGACTTGAAAAGTCTTTTGATGCACAAAAACATTTTGTTTCTAACATCTCCCACGAACTTCGGACACCACTTACAGCGATGCTTGCAGAGATGCAGTTAACGCTTCAAAAAGAAAGGGATATTGATGATTACAAGGATACTATTGTGAATAGTATCAGCGATACACAAAAGCTTATCCGCTTATCTAATAGCCTATTAGATTTGGCAAAAGCTAACTACGATCAAACGGAAATAGCCTTTAAAACAATTCGGATAGATGAGGTTTTGTTGGACGCTAGAAATGATGTATTGCACAATAATCCTACCTATAAAATAAACATTGTCTTCGAAAAAGAGATAGATGGTGATGGCTATATATCCATCAAAGGGAATGAATATTTGCTAAAAGTGGCCTTTATAAACTTGATGGAGAATGGCTGCAAGTTCTCTCATAGCAAGCAAAGCACGGTTTCAATCTCGTATACCGAAACACACATCAAGCTTAATTTCTCTGATAGTGGAGTGGGCATCAATAACAAAGAAATAGACCACATTTTCACTCCTTTCTATAGAGGAAGTAACAAGAAGTTTGCAGATGGAAATGGTATCGGCCTATTCTTGACGCAAAAGATTATTCTTTTACATGAAGGAACTATTGAAGTAGAATCGCAAGAAGGGGAAGGGACAATCTTTATGATTCAACTAGAACATCTCCAGGCGTAGGCATAATGACAGTCGATGGTAGAAGTGATTATTGAAAATAAAGCTGGATTTACTCAGCAACTACTTCAACTTCAGTGGTCTTCTTTGCTGTTTTAAACAATAAAAACGCACCCACAATAATCAATAACAGTGAAATGATTTCTGCCTGTGTAGGTTGAAAAGGTAAGCTTTCATATTTAGTATTTACCCTGATTTTTTCTATCGTAAAACGTTCCAATCCATTAAAGATGAGGTAAAGTCCAGTCATTTGTCCGGCAATTTTTAGCTTGCTTCTCAATGACCAAAGAATGAAAAAAAGAATTGTGCACACCACTGTTTCATAAAAAGCAGTAGGGAAAACGGGAATAGGCAACTGACTACAATATTGAAGGTTATCGCAGCCCACAATGCGTGTGCCCTCGCTGATTACATTGTGCGGATAGTTGTAAGCAAACAACCAAGTGGGCAAATGCCAGAAAGGTTGCACAGAAATGTGCCGAACTGCATCTAACGATTTAAACTGACTGAGGTAAAACTCCATGTTATGCCCTAAAATCATACTGAAATCAGTTGGGGTAGCAGCTACTACTTGTCCCGTTGGTGTAGAAATGAAGCTACTGTTAAGAATGCCCCAGTCGCCATCTCCACTGATATGGCAGCCAATACGGCCTATGGCATAACCAATCATCAGTGCAGGCGCAAAAGCATCGGATAGGTGTACAATACGAATCTTGTTTCTTCTGGCATAGATGGCAATAGTTGTTCCGGCGCAGATGAGACCACCATAGAAAGTTAGTCCACTAAAAGAGATCAAGGCACCGATAGGATCTTTGATAAAATCGTTCCAGTTCTCTAGGTTATGAAACACTTTAGCACCCGCAAAACCAAAGATGGCAGCATAGATAACCAAATCGCCCACACGGTCATGAGGCCAGATGCGTATGTAACGTTCTTCGGGTTTGGCAAGTTTTTCTTTGTGCTTTTCCCACCATTTAAGTCCTGCAAAGATGGCACCTACCAATAAGCCAACGGGTATATTTCCTTTGGCGGAGAGTATAAATGCCTGCGGATCGTTCATTACATCAGGCAATATGAATGCGCTGATGATTTTATATCCCAAAACAAAACCTAAAATAAAATTGATGATTAAGTCGGCGATGGAAGCAGGTGCACCCACCATTATTTTCTCTTCGGTACAGGAAAGTAGTCCTTGTCTTTGTTTTCTTTTCAGCTCTTCGGTAACAACCCAAGCGGCTACAAGAAAGCAGATGGCAACAAAAAAGCCAAAGGAATTGATTAGTTTCAGGGGCGTCCAGTCAACGCCAAACCAATCCTTAAAGGCATAGTATAAATTAGGGTACATATTGCGTAAGTTAGTAAGGCGTTTGAAAGACCTTTTTAAAAAGTTTGCAATGATAATTAATAAAAAGCATCTTGCGTTAATTCAAATGCTTAATAAAAAACTAAAAAGCCCCACTTTGCAGTGAGGCTAACTTATTTGTACTAGAAAAAGATTAGTTGCAGTACTTATCGAATTCGGCAATAAGGTGTTGTGCAATAACTTGTGCAGGACGTCCTTCTATCTGATGACGCTCTACCATGCTTACCAATTCACCATCTTTAAAAAGTGCAATTGCAGGAGAAGAAGGAGGATAAGGCAATAATAATTCGCGCGCTTGTTTTACTGCTTCCACATCAAAGCCAGCAAAGCTTGTGGCAAGATGTGTAGGTTTTTTAGAGGCATTGTTCACCGCCATCAAAACGCCTGGTCTGCAAGCGCCTGCTGCACAACCGCAAACCGAATTGATTACCAAAAGGGTTGTTCCTTCTTGCTTCACTGTTTCTTTTACAAGGGCAGCTGTGTTTAAATCTTCAAAACCATTGTCTGTTAACTCTGCCTTCATCGGCAATACTATTTCTGCTGGATACATTGTTATTATTTTTTATTAGAGCGCAAATGTACAATAAGAATAGGACTATCTATTGATTGAGGAAAGACAATATGCCTTTTTTCGCGTATCGAAAGTGACATTATGTCTATTCAATTCAATGTAAAATGCCACAATGACTTTAATAAAGCCCTTTTTTATGCCTTGGAACACCATTTGAATAATCGTTATTCATAAAACAACATTTAATAACAATATAAAATTTAAGATTATGACACTCGTAAAACACAGCAGTCCAAGAGTCATCAACGATTTGTTTGATGAAGTATTTAAAGGTTTCCCAACAACTTGGGGAAGTGATGGTTATTCAAAAAGGGTATTCCCAGCAGTAAACATTCACGAAACAAATGAAGCGTATTTGTTGGAATTGGCAGCAGCTGGTTTAAACAAAGAAGACTTTAAGGTTCATGCAGAAAATGATCTGTTGACCATCAGTTTTGAGAAGAGAGAAGAGGAAACACAAACAGATGCCAAAGTGATCAGGAGAGAGTTTGCACATCAAAGTTTCAAACGTAGCTTTAGCTTGGATGAAAAGATTAATGTGGAAGGGATTCAAGCAAGATACGAGAATGGTATCCTGAAGTTGACGCTTCCAAAGAAAGAAGAAGTAAAGATTTCTCCAAAAGAAATCACCATCCTATAATTTGTTTGGTAAGTTGAGTGGATGAAGAAAGCCCCGCGTGTTGCGGGGCTTTTCTGTTTTAGTGTATTTGTTATCTATTTTCCATCATTCGGTGTTCTTAAAAAAGTTTTAGGTAGTAATTTGAATGTATGATTTGTCTTCGCCACAAAGACTCAAAGGCTCAAAGTGGCACAAAAGAAATAAAAAAGTAACGCCCCATCTAGCGCCATATTACCACCTAATCGTACTTGTCCTAAAATTCGAGGTCTAGCGATTCCCATTATTTACGCGCCAGTTGGAACCTTAACTATTCAACCTTTAGTAACTGCTAGTCCATGACGGTAGCCATGAAATATACTTTGAGACGTTAAGGTGCTAGATGGTTATTTGCCAGCAACATGAAACCCTACACCCAAAGAAAATCCTTTGTCATCACTCAACCCAGCTCTTAACATCAGGCCTTTGCCTAGATCAGCCTCTATACCAAGCCCCAACAGGAAGAGGGAAACATATTGTCTAGAGGATGTATTGCCCTCAGCATAAACGTTATTTACTTCCTTGAAAAAGCCATAAAATCCAAACCCTAAATAAAAATAAGGGCGAAACCGACCATTTAAAAAGTTTTCTTGAAATGCCATTGGGATAGATAAAAATCTACCTCTATAGTTAACTGTTGTGTCGTTGAGAGTCCCATCAAAATTTATTATGCTACCGCGCTGTTCTATATCGCTATACTTGTAGCCCTGATATCTTAGTCCGATGTTGAACGAGGTATTCTTAGAAAATTTGGGATAATAAATTCTATACATACCCTCCAAGCTATAAACGTTTTGATTATGCATGAAAGGAGAAACATCAGCATTAAACATAAAAAAGTGCTTTGGTTTCTCTTTAAAATGGCTTATAAAAATCTTATTTCCGGATTGAAAATGTTTGTTATACTCTTTTATCAGATTAACAATTCCTGCTTCACTGAATTCCATTTTGTCTATTGTTCCAGACAATTCTGCATCGTCCTGCAAGGCATTTTTTAAATATGATTTATAAAAGTTTTGAACCATCTCTCCAGTATTAATAGGCATTTCATCATCCTGAACTGGGTAAGTTAAATTGTTGTTTACAACTATATAGATGGGCAAAGTTCTATAAAAAACAAGATACAGGCTCGCCTTTCCTTTTAGTATTAGTCTGGCAAAAGAAGTAATACTGTCCTTCCCTGAATTTGGCAAATACCGAAGTGACTCAAAAATTTCACCATCATCCATCATAAAGTTCTGAACGCTAGACGTGTCATAAGTGGTGGCTATTACTTGATCTTGGGTTTGTTTGAATGCAATCTTATAACTCATCCGCCTGAAGTCTTCATTCTTGATAAACCCGTCTTTTATTTCCTTATTTTTCAGATGGATTTCACCCTTTATGTACTCGTCTGTTAATTGGGCAAATAGTAGTGCGGGAAGCTTCAAGAGCAATAATACCAAAAAGGTTCTTAACAAGAAAGTCCGTATACTTAGCAGATAATTTGATTGGTTTAAAAAAGGTATCCTATTCATTATTGGCATTCTTAGCAATCTAAAACATGTTCATTATACCGCAAATATAGTAATCTGAGGAGTATTGACATTATGAAGCAATCCATTTTTGGCTTGTTTGATTCAATATTTTGCTTACTAAACCCTTCTGAGTGCATACTAAACCCCTCTGAGTGCGTACAAGAGCGTTCTGAGTGCTTACTAAACCCTTCTGAGTGCTTACAAAGGCGTTCTGAGTGCATACTAAACCCTTCTGAGTGCTTACAAAGGCGTTCTGAGTGCATACAAGAGCGTTCTGAGTGCACACAAGAGCGTTCTGAGTGCATACAAAGACGTTCTGAGTGCATACAAAGGCGTTCTGAGTGCATACAAAGGCGTTCTGAGTGTGTACTGAACAATAGTATCGATAGTATCCAAAGAAGTGTGTAAATCCTAATGAAACAAAAAAAGAGTCTGTTGAGGTATTAACTCCAATAGACTCTTTTACTATCTAATAGTTACTAACTAATATCTACGTCTAAAGCTTATTCCTTAATAAACCCAACCTTACTAGTGCTTCCATCGGTTGTTTGAATGCGTAGGTGATACACGCCAGCTTGTAACCTGCTTACATTGATGGCTGGATTGGTAGCATCTTTCAGGTATTGATAACTTACAACCCTTCCCAGATTATCAACCACCTCTACCGAAGTAATATGCGCACCATTGATGGTTAATACACTTTTGGTAGGATTTGGATAGACTGTTAAATGAAAATTGTTGAAAGACAATTGAACAGTTACCACGTTACTGTAAGTGAAAGTACCCGATTTGTCTACAATCTTCAAGCGATAATAATTTAATGTACTAGCAGTCGTAATCCGATCGGTGAAGCTGTACGAATCGATGCCATTGTTTCTGGCAGACACAGTACCTACTTCGTTGAAAGTAAGTCCATTTGTGCTACTTTCAATTACAAAAGAAGCTGTACTTATTTCCTTGGCAGTATTCCATTGCAACAAAGTACCATTACTTGCAGATTTTGCAGAGAATGAAGTCAACGAAACCGGAAGTGGATTGCTAACCAATATGATATTACTTGTAGCAGTAGGGTTAAGCACACACGGCGCATTGCTATTAAGAACACACCATACACTATCACCACTTACTAGTGCCGTATCTACATAAATACTATCAGTAGAAACAATTGCACTGTTTTTAAACCATTGATAAGATGGAGAAACACCTGCATTGGTTGCAACTGTTGTAAATGTTTCGGTAGCGCCATTGATTGCAGATTTGATTGAAACATTAGGAGTTACGATAGGATTGATAGTAAGCAACAACGTATTACTTGAAGTTGTATCGGCCAATAAGCAGCCCGCTGCACTTCTGATGAGGGTACAGTTGATGGTGATTTGCCCGGTGAAATGAGGGGCATAAGTCAGCGTATCTGATGAATAACCAGGAAGCGTAATGTTATCTATGCTCCATTGATACTTAGGTGCCGAACCTCCATTGGTAGGAGTGGCAGTAACTGTAATTGGATTGCCACTGCATGAAGTATCGACAGATGCTTGTATGGTAACAGAAGCCGCTTCATTTGTAGTAATAACAGAAAGTACCAGATAGGCAATACTATCACAACCTACCGCATTGGTGAGGCGAGCGGAATAAGTGCCCGCTGTAGAATAAGTAGTTCCATTGAAAGTGTAAGTACTGCCTGCACAGATGCTTGCTTTGGTAGTAGATGTAGAGGTATCCTTAACGGTTAATACCAATACTGCCAAACTATCACAACCTACCGCATTGGTGAGGTGGAATGAGTATGTGCCTGTCTTTGTATAGGTACTTCCATTAAAAGTATATGAATTGCCTGCACAGATACTTACCTTAGTAGTAGAGGTAGAGGTATCCTTGACAGTTAATATCAGATGGGCAGCACTATCAGCACCAACACTATTGGTAAGGTGCACAGTATAACTACCAGCTGTATCGAAAGTAGAACCGTTGAAGATAACACTTGTTCCTGCACAGATGCTAGTGTCTGTAGTAGACGAAGTGGCAGCCGATGTTACACTACCATACACCGTGAAGTTGGTAATAGTAAACTGCGAAGCATTGGCTCTTGCAGCAGCATTCCACAGATAAACCCTTAGATATAAAGTAGTGTTATTATTGACTAATATACTCAGGGCAGCTGTGTCGGCACCACTTACCAAATAACCAGCAGTCCTGTTTACTAAGTTACCTGTACTTCCAGTAGAGTCTAAGAAAGTGCTTGTTCCGTTAGCAAACTGAGTAGAATCACCAACGGCATAGTTTACTGCATAGTAATTGGTTGTACTTGCCACAGTTCCATTTCCTTTGAGAGTTATTCCGTTTATATCCAACTTATACCCTTTCGCAGGGCTGATGGCAAACTGTACATAAGCATTCTTGGCACTAGCAGTGTCGAAGGTTGCACCAGCACCATCAGCAGCAAATCCAGCAGTACGGGCTGCCCTTGTACCAAAAGTAATTGTTCTTCTTGTTACGGCAGGTACTTCCAGGATACCACTTCCATAGGTAATGCCCGCAACTACATTTTTACCGGCAGTAATAAATGGTGTAGTTGTTTTTATGCCCGTAATAATATTCGCTGTATTATAAACAAATCCTGTTGCGGTAATCACACCATTAGGTGTGGTTACAGATAGATCGCCAGTGGTGCCATTGCCTACTATGGCTAGAATTAGTGTATCACTGACAACAGAGAAGCTTGCTGCTGGTGTGCCACCAAGACTAACGGCAGTAGTACCAGTGAAGTTGACACCACTGATTGTTATGGTATCACCAATTGCTGCATTTGTTGGGAAGAATGAACTGATAACAGGGGAACAACTGATAAGGATATTGACGTTGTGATAGATGCTATCGCACCCAATAGAACTCATCACAGTATCAATAAAGCTTGTACTGGAGGTATAGCTGACATTCTTATAGGTAACTGAGGTACAGTTAATGTAATTTAAAGTATCTGTTGTAGCAGGGGCAGTTACTTTCAGTTTAAGGATAGCAGTGCTATCCCCGCCACCATTATTGGTGAGATGAGCAACATAAGAACCTGTTGTTGCGTAACTAGTGCCATTGAACAAGTATGAGCTACCATTACAGATAGTTGCATTGGTAATAGAAGAAGTAGCATCGGCAGTAACGCTACCACTCAACGTGAAGTTGGTAATAGTAAACTGAGAAGTATTGGCTCTTGCAGAAGCATTCCACAGATAAACCCTGATATAAATGGTTGATCCATCCTTTACGGCAATGTTTTGTCCTGTTGTGTCTGCACCACTAGCCAAATAACCAGTAGTTCTATACAAAATATTACCTGCATTGCCAGTAGAGTCTAAGAAAGTGCTTCCTCCACTTGTAAATAGTGTAGAGTCCCCAATTGCATAAGCAACTGCATAATAATCTGTTGCACTTGCTACGGTACCATTTCCTTTGATATTAATGCTGTTGATGTTTAGATTATAACCCAAAGCAGGGCTAATGGCAAACTGTACATATTCGTTCTTGGCGTTAGCAGTATCAAAAGTGGCAGTTGCACCATCGGCAGCAAAACCTCTTCTGGCAGTACCAAACAAGATTGTCCCTGCCCTTGATGTTGGCAATTGCACTATCCCAGCTCCACTACTGATGGAAGCTGTTACATTGCTACCCGCGTTTAAGAATGGGGTTGTTGTTTTGATTCCTTTTATGATGTTTGCTGGGTTATAAGTGAATCCAGAGAGGAATCCTGTTCCCTTTGCATTGGTCACATATACATCACCAGTTGTGCCAGTGCCAATTGTGGCAAGTAAGGTAGTATCATTAACGACAGAAAACCAGATTGCATTGGAACCTCCAAAACTAACATTTGTTGTTCCTGTAAAATTGATGCCTTTTATGGTAACAGTGTCGCCATTGGCAGCAGTAGTAGGTGTGAAGGAACTTACGACTGGGCTACAATCAATAGAGATAGTAACTACGTTATAGATGCTATCGCAACCTTGAAGCGTTCGAACAGTGTCTGTAAACACAGTTGGAGAAGTGTACGTAGTTCCTTTAAAAGGAACGCCCGTACAACCAGTCAGATTGGTAGCAGTGGTAGTAGCGGGTGCACTTACCGTAAGATTTAATGTTGCAGCACTATCTGCTCCCACACTGTTGAGGGTGTGATAAACATAAGTACCAGAAGTAGTATAACTCGTGCCATTAAATAAGTAAGACCCACCGGCACATATCGAAGCATTTGTTGTAGATGCAGTTGCTTTTGTTGCAGTTGCTGTGCCGCTGATAACAAAGTTGTTGATGGTAAATACCGAGTTGTTAACCCTTGCTGCTGCACCCCACAGATATATACGCAAGTATAAGGTTGACCCATTATTTAAAGTTATGTTTTGACCAACAGTATCGGCCCCACTAGCCAAATAGTTACTGGTTGTATAAAGAATATTTCCAGTAACACCTGCCGAATCAAGGAATGTGCTTGTACCACCAGCGAACGCAGCAGTATCTCCTATAGAATAGGTAACTGCATAATAGTTTGTAGCACCTGCAATAGTGCCGATACCTCTTAGCGAAATACCAGTAATATTTAGGTCGTATCCAGCAACAGGACTAATAGCCCATTGCACCCATTCTCCTTTTGTATCGGCAGTAGCAAAAGTGGCGGTTCGTCCATCAGCAGCAAATCCACCAGTACGGGCACTACCGCTACCGAATGTGATGGTACCTCTGGCAGCAACTGGGGCTCTTAGAATGCCGGCGCCATTACTGATTGTAGCAGTTGCATTTTTGTTAGTAGTAATAAAGGGAGTAGCAGCCTTAATGCCACTAACAATTGTCTGGGCATTTGACGACGGCCCAATTATTACTAACAATAAAACTAGAAAGAAAGAAGACAAACTAATGTTGATACGTTTCATTACTAAGCTGTTTTTTGAGTACTTAAATTGTTAAAGAGTTAAATAAATATCAGGTCTATTCAATTAAAAAATGAACAAACCTTGATAAGGATGCCTCAACGTTTTTTTGCGCTGCCTGAGAAATTGTTTTTTCTTGAGTAAAAAAGTAAATTGAATTGAATACATATATCCCGAGCCAGTTGTAGGTCAGCCATTTGGCAGTACTGGATTTGAGTTAGAACCAACCTGATAGCCCATTAGTCATCAGCATGAGCAAAACAAAGAAAGATAGTCCGTTTATCGGCCAACTCAGGTGTCCTTTCCACTTTGTCTCTATTAAGTAATGTGTAACTATGTCTACAACCAAAATGATGAAGAATATGACAAGCAGCTTGAAGTATTTCATGGTATAAACTTGTTTTAATAGTCTTTATTCAGTTGGTTTTGTTATAAAAACACGCAAATATGAAATGCATGAGATGATGAATGCATAATCAATAAAAGCAAATAACAATCTGCAAGCAGAGCGAGAAAATAAATGCTCAATAGAATTATCCTTGATACCCGCTTTAACATTTCAACTTTTGTTTTTGCAAGAATAATGATTCCTACAGATAAAAATAATGGAGCACTGATAAAATGCTCAACATAAAGCTATTAAAAAGCGGTGGATAGGATACATTTCTAATCAATTCACCCCAAAATACTTCCCAAATGCCCCTTGCGCTTTTTCAAATACTTTATTTCAGCATCTTTGCGTTGCAAACAAAAACAATCATGCACCCAACTTCTAAATGGTTATTCACGTTCCTTATGGTTCTTGTTGTAGCCAATCTTGCTGCTCAAACACGGGTTAGTGGCATTGTAAAAGACAATCATGGCAGGATAATAAAGGGCGTAACCATCTCCATAAAAAATAGTTATGATGGCGGCGCCTCTGACTCCACCGGAAAATTTTCTTTTAAATGTTATGACAAAGGGCTGCAAACTATCATCGCAAAGAGTATTGGTTACAAAACTGTTCAACAGCCAATCGTATTATCTGGCACACCGCTTACTGTAAACTTTTCTTTGCACGAAGAAATTAATGAACTCACTGCAGTTACCGTTACTGCTGGCAGCTTTGAGGCTGGTGATAAAAAACGTGCTGCAACTGTTCTCAATTCGCTTGATGTGGTAACCGTTGGTGGTGCAAATGGTGACATTACAAATGCACTCAAAACATTGCCGGGTGCTCAACAAGTAGGTGAACAAGAAGGCTTGTTTGTAAGAGGCGGCACTGGTTACGAGACAAAGCAATTTATTGATGGCACTATGGTCGCCAATCCATACAATGCCAGCGTTCCAGATATTGCAAGTCGTGGGCGCTTCTCCCCATTTTTGTTTAAGGGAACCGTTTTCAGTACGGGTGGTTATTCTGCACAATATGGACAGACATTGAGTAGTGCCGTCATCTTGGAAACGATTGATTTACCTGAATCTTCTCAAGCTTCTGCTTCTGTATCCAGTGTTTTTGTGGGGGGAGGCTTGCAGGAATTAGCCAAGAATAAGAAGTCGTCTTGGGGAATCAATTATGGCTACACCAATCTTGCTCTTTACTTCGCTTTGGTTCCACAAGGTCCTGCCTATTTCCATCTTCCGGAATTTCATTCGCTCGATGCTAACTTCCGTATCAAAACAAAGAAGGGTGGAATGATTAAGTATTATACCACTTTTGGGGCTAGCAATATTGGAATCCGTCGTCCTAATATCGATTCTTCTTTACTGAATAATGCGTATGGAATCATCAATTATAACTGGTATAATAACCTTAGCTGGCGAGAATATTTAGGTAAAGGTTGGCACATGAACCTTGGAAGCAGCTTCAGCATCAATACAGACAAAATAAATCTTCAGATACAAAACCAACTGAATCAGCGTGCTTTTACAAACATCAGTTATATAGACAGCATCAATACGGCAATAACGAGTCATCAGGATTTAAGTCAGGTTAAAGCTGTGTTCGAAAAGAAGTTATCTGGAATAAGTGCCATCCGTTTTGGTGGGGAATATTGGTATGGAACGGTGAAGAGTATTGTGAAAGATACCAATCATTTATTGACAGACAATTTCGCTTCCGTATTCAGCGAAGCAGATATATACCTTACTAATGATTTGGCAGCAAAAATTGGAGTTCGTGGGGAGTATTCATCACAAGTTAATCAGTTTAATGTAGCACCTCGCCTTTCGCTTGCTTACAAAACAGGAGCGCATTCACAAATGAGTGCCGCGTATGGTCAATTTTATCAGAAGCCCGAGAATACTTACTATTACTATGGAAATCAAAACTTGGGCTATGTAAAGGCAACGCATTACTTGCTGAATTATATGCGGACAACTACCCTGCAAACATTCCGTCTGGAGGCATTTTATAAACGATATGACAACCTGATAGAAACGCCGCCTACCTATCAGTTCGACAATAAGGGAAGTGGCTATGCACAAGGAATAGAGTTATTCTGGCGTGATAAGAAAACCATCAAGGATCTGGATTATTGGTTTAGTTATTCTTATCTCGATACCAAACGTCAGTTCGATAAGTACCCTTCGCAATTGGCACCCACTTTTGCTGCCAAACACACGGCTTCTTTGGTAGTGAAGAAGTTTTTTACCAAGCTAAACACTGGCTTTAACTTCACGTATAGTTATGCCAGTGGAAGACCCTATTATTACTTTCAGTCCGTTGGAAATAAATATACTGTTGGTGATGAGGGTACAACAAGGGATTATAATACATTTGGGTGCAGCGTAAATTATCTTACCAAGATAAAGAAATCTTTTGTAGTGTTTGTTGCAAGTGTTACCAATGTATTTAATAGCAGCAATGTATATGGATACAATTACAATCACAATGGCACGTACAAGGCAGAGATCAATCCGCCGGCACCACGATTCTTTTTCTTAGGGGCATTTATCAGTTGGGGCGTG
>Ga0208741_10000544_pt1 | contig 17317 bp, 42 predicted proteins | sample CryBogCBE03Jun09_FD_184576 | JGI IMG/M metagenome (GOLD analysis project Ga0208741, IMG submission 184576) | Freshwater microbial communities from Crystal Bog, Wisconsin, USA - CBE03Jun09 (SPAdes) | ecosystem: Environmental > Aquatic > Freshwater > Lake | place: Crystal Bog, Wisconsin, USA...
TTATCGTTCAGTGGCTTTAACGTCCACTCTCCGGGCAGCTTAGTCGGCTTGTCTAACTTAATGGAATCAACAATTGGAACAGATCTAGCAGTAGCCGCAGGTTTAGCAACTACTGCTTCAGGCTTTTTTACTGGATCTTCCTTCCCAGTCAAAGGCTCTAATGCGTCATGCTCTACGATTTCAAAGGCGTTAACCCATAGATAACGGCGCAGATAGGTCTGTACCGCACCTAAGTTCTGAACGTCATGGCAGCCTTTTAAAGCAGCGCTAGACATAGGAGAGGTAAACATAATTGAACTACCATCTTCTGTGTCTATGATCTGCAGGAACGCCATCTCGTGGTTAAACGATACAACGCCGCATAAACCTACCTTATCACAGATCTTTTGGATCGTTGGTAAGAAGTCCCCCAATTCAAAGTACTTGTAATTGGCAAACTTGTTGTGACCTGATTTCTTCAGCTCTGTATTCTGAAGCAAGATACGGGCATCTTGTAACTTCTTATAAACACTCATTTTGATTCCTTTTGTTTTAGTTGTAATCCGTGTTCAGCTAATACTTCTTTAATATGATTTAAAGATTGTTTGCCCATGTTTGGAATCCTTAATAAATCATTTTCTGTGCATTCAAGTAGATGCCCAATGGTTGGTATTGATCCGCCTCGAATACAGTTAAACGCTCTTGCGTTAAATTCAAACTTACTAAACGGATCATCAATATCCATTGAATAGTACTGGTTAATCTCTTCTGGGGATTCCGCAATCTTCTTTTGAAGATCTCTCAGTTGAGCAGCAGTAGCTTCGTACTTATCCTTGTAGCGGTTAAACAAAACCTCAGCCAAATTATGCTTTTCCTGTTGCATATAGGATGCAAATTGAATAAATTCCTCTTCGCTGTTTAATTCAATATGTAATTTCATTTCATTCCTTCTTTGGTTGCTACTTCAATTAACTTTTCTGCATAGTGAATAACTTTTCGCAAGTCATTAACTCCACCTTTTTCTCTCCATCTGGATATGTACTTGACAATATTACCTTCAAGGTATCCGAGGTCATTGGCAACAATGTAATCCCATGGCTGTATAGAATGTCTAGCATAGTGGTTTCCTCCAACTTGGTGATCGTTTGCACTCATAGATGTTTGACGCTATGTGACTTGTGTAAAACCCACTTCTCTCCCATGTCTTTAATGCACTTTTGAATGGCTGCCTGATTGCGGGCTTGCATTCCTTCAATTTCTGCATCAGACATACGGCCACAATAGATGCTGTCATTGACTGGTTCCCATATCTTGGATTGACCAATAAACTCTTGCTCAAGCATTTTTATAAATTTATTCAACATTTTCCTGCTCCTCTTGATAAAGTTTGTACTGCTGACAATAACTACTTACTGGGCAATAGTACTTACAACGTGTGCGCTCGCCCGGACGGGTCTCAATATAGAATCCTTTGCCCGCTTTCTCTAATGCTTCATCGGCTTCTTCTTGTGTTGCATGTAATGACTTAGCCCTTACAGCTCCGTCTTTTTTAAGGGCGTAGACGGTTTCTTTTTCCCACATTTCGGCAGTTGTACAAGGCGGCATTGTCGCTCCCGTATCAAAAGCGAATAGTGCTTCGGAGTGGGCGTGAATGCGGCTACGGATAAATGCTTCACGTTCTTCCATAGGCCATAGCTTGATATCAATAGTTGCCACAGGCGTTGCTGGGTAGTTAGCCCTAGTCTCAGCATCTCTGCGTGTCCAATCCCTAATGATCGCAATAATCTTAAGTCCAACGACTGGCTGCTTTTTAACGGTTTCGACAAGCCATGCGTAGATGTTGAGCTGCTCTTCCCATTCTTTCTTCTCATTCATTACCCCCCAAACACCTACGGTTTTATAGTCATTAATTTCAATACCATTTTCTAGAACCTTTTGAAGATCAATAGCACCAGATATATGCCATCCATCTAACTGGGCATGGATACGCTCTTCTACTAAATGATTAGCGTCTGCACCCTTCTCTAATACATTGTGTACCGCTGTGCCAATGATCGACCAGACCATATCCATAGCATCTTGTTCTAGGCTGTCGTAGTGAGCCTTACGCAGTTGTACAAGTTGCGGGCTATTGAGTAGCTCAGTAGCGGACAAATGGGCTGCACCCTTGTTGTAGCTAGGACGTTCCAAGACGTTAACAAACGTCTGTGGTAGGTCATACTTGTTAGTTATTTTCATTTTGTTTCCTCAGCCACCATTTCAAATCAATCAACGCAATAATCATATCGTCTGTTTGGTTGATTGCCTCTTTGTATTTCTTCTTTAGCAACAGGTCGTCCAGCTTCTTCTTACCTGTTTGTAATGCAATCGTAGTTTCTACGTAATCAATCATTATGTTCTCTTATCTGCTATATGCTCTGCGCTCGCCGGTGTTATCGTAATAATTCATTACACCGCTAGGACTGATTGTTTCATAACCAATACGGTTGCCGCTATTATCGTAAACCCCATCTTTTGAAAAATAATTGTACTCGCTATTTTTATAATTTTGTTGAGAACTTTCCCATTTCATAGAACTATTTTCATAATTTAAGTCACTATTTCTATAGTTATATGAACTGTATTCCCAAGGCACAGTTTGAGATATTGCAGAACCACTGTATATGCATACAGCTACTAATAATTTTTTCATACTATCCTCGTATAGTTAATCAATCCTGCTAAATAAAACGCTACTGCTACTGCCTCTACTATGAATAGCGGCATATCTCTTTGGATAATTCCCGCTACTGTCCATAATGTACTGCCAATAATGCTCAACACGATATTTAATGGATAAATATTAAAGCTTGTAAGAAAAATACCACACAAGCATAGTATCGTGCCAAGCCATTTTATCATTTACTTCTTGGTAACTGCCCACTAAAAGTATAAGTTCCGGTATGACCAAAGCTAGCCCAAGGAGCAGCATAAACTTTGAATCCAGCTTCCCGTGCAATCTTACAGAAATGGTAATCTTCAGATAACAGACGGTTAGATTCTTCGTCAATACTGGTAGCAAAGAACTCTTTAATTACTTTAATTTCACGCACTGTATCTACGGCATGGTACATATCATTGGTATAGCTAGGCACTTTATCAGCAAGAGCATCAAATACTTTGCGCTTAATCAACATAAAGCCTGTACCGCCATTAGAAATTTCCATTGGCGTATTAATGTTTCCTTGTTTGGTTTGTTCACCATGCGGAAGGTTTACTACAAATGCGCCAGTATAGTTTGATAACTCTTGAGGTGGAACTCCACGCTTAACTGCAGCATCTACTTCTACCCAGTTAATTTCTTTCTTAGGATACAGGCCACAAATGATATCTACATCAGCATCAACCATGCGAGGAATATCGGCAGGATTAAAGTTAATGTCGGCATCAATAAACATCAAGTGAGTGGCATCAGATTTTAAGAAATCATAAGCCATGCTATTTCTAGCACGAGTAATCAATGATTCATTCATCATAAATGAGTAGTACATCTGTATATTGTTTTGCCCAAACATACCTACGCATTGCATTACTGCAGAAGCGTACATACCGGTACACATACCACCATACATGGGAGTAGCTACAAATAATGAAGCCTTTGGTCCCATTGGTTTTGCTTGTAATTGCGGTTTGTCTTTCTTAAAGCTCATTTTTTTTCCTTTTTTTGGTCAATGTATTGTTTAAGTATACTTAATATGCCAGCCTCAACTAAAACGGCTAAACCTTCTTTATCAAAATGTACCACGGCATCTGCTGATCCATCCTCATATTCTTTAATCACTTCTAATTGGATATCCATTATTTTCTCCAAGGCAGATCGCCGTATGCTTTCTTCATGGCTGCATTACCCTCTGTAAACATGCTAAATAATCTTTCGGGCGCTCTGTAATTAACCGTAGCCTCGCCTGTGCATCCGAAGGAAGGCAGAGTTGATGCGGCAGCTTTATAGAATGGTCGGTCTGCGCCCCATTGTCCGTAGAAAGAATGCGCCACCCTAACCAAATATTCACGCTTAAAGCAATAACAATTAGTATCGACAAAATTGAGTGTGTGATCATAAAACGTCGGCCATCTGCCAAGGCTTTCACAATCGTCATCTCCAATGTACTCTCCATCCTCATTGCATATTCTCCTCAAGCTATATGCCCACATTAGGTCTTTACTTCTAATTTTATTAATCATAGTTTCTACATGATTAGGCTCGAACCAATTATCCTCATCCAAGAATAGGATGTAATCAGCGTTTACCATTAGAGGCATAGCGGCATAGACTCGATGTCCATACCAATTATTAGCGCCTACATTCTCAGGTAGTTGAATTCGGGTAATATGTTTTCCCATTGGGGTTACTAGAGTACCCATGCGTTCATAGCTTTCCTCGCCATCAACAACAATAAGATGCTCAGTAAATAACGTTTGATCTTTAACGCTTTGCATAGCCTTAACCAACGTATCTTTCCCAGTAGTTGGGGTGATTACCATTACCCGCATGTCTTTATTTCTCCATTTGGTGTACTTTGGATAACGCATCCACCTTCCATACGTGGTGTTTGTTTAGGACATTCTTTATGTCCACGCATACCAAAGGAAAACATTAAAGCAACAAACAAAAATCCTAATCCAATATTTTTATACATATAGCTCCGTCACATTCTCACAAGATTTACAAATACTGCATTTAGAAAACTTAGGCTCTTCATTGATCTCAATCAAGTCTAGTAAGGGTTTACCCTGAAAGATCTCTTCATAAGTTTGAGTTAATAGATTGCCGATAATATGCTTAAGGTTGTAATCCATACAACAAAGCACAACGTCACCATTAGGTAACAGAACATTTCGATCATAGAAAGGTGTACTCCTACAAGTTAATGGAAAGGTATTCATTGGTGTAATGCTAATAGGCTGACCAGTTACTTGTTCGGTATTCAAACTATCCGCCCGTGTATGTCCTTGCCAGCTAGGAAGTCTACCTACGAACTCTTGTAACTCTGGATGTACAAAGCCTGACTTATCCATAGTCATAGCGCCCACGCCACAAGGAACATTGGTATAAGTCACAATGGCTGCTGCCTTTTGCCATTCTTCGCTATTCTTCCAGCCTTTCATATTGCCATTGGCATCAGGAAAATGGAACATCATTACCTTGACTTGATTAGGATGATCTTCTAATACTTTACGAACTCGCTCAGGATCGGTCATGCCATATAGGGTCGTATAGATAGCAACGTCAAATCCCATGTATAGAACGGTCTCTAGCATCTTTGTGCAATGGGGGTTAGCCCAAGGCTCAGACATGCCTGAAAAATCAATACGAGTGTTTCTAGGCAGTTTTGAGAGGACTTTAACTAAGTCTGCTGGTTGCATGTACTTTGTATCCTTGCCGTAAGACTGCAAAAGATTCTCTTGAGGACAAAATGTACAACGCAATGGGCAACCAATCATGGTAGTTATCTCCATGACAGGCCCATCGTTATGGACTATTCCGTATTTTTCGTTCATTTATACATCTCTCTTGGTAATGTTCTGTCATCTTTATCTGTGACATTGCGCTGATCTAATGGATGAGGAAACTCCGTACAAAATCCTGTTGCTGGCGAACGATCCTTGCGCAGTAATGTCAGCTCGAATACAGTGGGAATTGTAGTGGCTCCATCAATCTGAACGAATGGACAGTTATTGTTTGGATGGTTATGGACTACATGAAAGTTTTTGGTTAGCTTATTGAAGAAAGTTTTTACACATCCCCATGCTATAGGGCTAAACCAAGCATCTGAGTTATGTATTTCTATGGCAATGATCCTAAAACGATTCAGAATAGTTGTTGGAGTAGCCAGTATAGTTTCATACTCAGCGCCCTCAATATCCATCTGCAACAGAAGATCACCAACATATGATCCATTGCGGTATACCCAAGACTCCATAGTCATATGGTCTTCATCGTTTACTCCGCCAAGGAACATCTTTTCAAAGGACGCTACCTCTAATCCGTCTGGCGGTGCATCTACTGAAGCGTCCGCAAGATGGGACTTAATACCACGCTCAAGGAGATCTTTCTCAAAGCTGGCAGTCACATCCACCCCAGGAGAGAAACAGGCTGTAATACCCTCTAAATCATTCGGCAGTAGGTATCCGCCATCGTTATCGCCGCCAACCCGAATTAATTCAAAGTTGGTCTTTACTGGATATAGTGATTCCAAAAGGGCTTTTAGTTCGTTCATTTCTCTTGTGCCTTTCTTAGTATTGCTCTAGCAAAATCTTCCATATAAAGTTCACCAACACCATTTTTTTTCCAAGTATGGCATACACTATCTGCACATTCTTTTATTTCATTTTCAGTTAATTCTTTGACTTGATGTGTGTATAGAGGTGTATAACTAAACACATTGTCAGGCTTATCAATGTATAGAACATATTCGCCATTTTTTACCCATCCATAAGGTTTGTTATTCATTTCTCTTGTGCCTTTCTTAGTATTTCTCTAGCAAACCCAAGGTAATCAGGATTGTATGTGTAATGATAAGCATGACAACATTTCATAATTTCTGCATCTGTTAGTATCTTTGCTGGATGGGTGTAGAGTGGTGTTGGATTTGGATAAATGTCAGGATTAGGCTTCTCAAAAGAAACATAAGTACTAATGTCAAAAGCACCTTGAAACATCCACGCTACTGGTTCATTGTTCATTTCTCTTGTGCCTTTCTTAGTATTGTTTTAGCAAATTCAAGCATATCTAAATCTCCACCATAACCAACATCTTGCTCAAGTTCGGCTTCAATACAATCATCAAGCGTAACTGTTAAGTTTTTTTCAATCAAAGATTTAACTTCCTCCATCATCTCTTTGCTAATGTGGTTTACATACTCATCGCCTTCACGCACCCAGCGTAAGATGTATTGGTCGCTGAAATGTATTTCCTCGTATGCTTTCCACGCTACTGGTTCATTATTCATTTAATCACTCCAGTAACTAACGCAATAGCAATAATAAACATACTGATACCAAATAAAAGCATAGTAATGCCGAAGCAGTAATCTAAAAAATCGTTCATTTCTCTTGTGCCTTTCCTAATCCATAGTTCTCAGTAAGACCGCCACAAGTGGGATCGCCTTCCCACCAACTTGTTGGAGGGCATTTCTCTTGCGTTTTTTCAATCTTTTCAATAAAACCACGTTTTTCTAATTCTTCAATAATGTCAGCCATTACTTCTACTGGTACTTCTGCATTTTCCCAAATTAATATTTGAGCTTTCAACGCCTCTATTTCAGCTTGTTGCTGGCGTAGCATGGTTATAGATTCATTTAAAACATCTTCAATGGGGTGTATTGCATCATCCAAAATACTATCTAAATATTTATCTATTGAATCAGCTAGTTCATTTGCGTTCATTGGACTATATTCCGTACAAAATCTAATGCGTTATCAAGGCTGGGTTCTTCCCAAAGAAGGGGCTTAGTATACATAGCCTCGTAAAGTTCTTTGCTCTCATCAATAGCCTGAATGGTTTGCACGAACCAAGACATATCCTTGGTATTGATGTAGTTCAGATAAGCGCCCTCATGGAAGTCGCAGTCTACTGACAATGTGCCGCTATAGATAGGTACTGTATCGCCTGCATAAGCGTCTAATAACTTCTCAGTGATATAGCCATCATAGATAGAATTCTCAGGGCATAAGCAGAACTTATAACTAGGCAGCACATCAAACTTAGATTGACGCAAAGAGTTGTTAAACATATTACCGTATCCATGTACGGGTTTATACTTAGATATAGAGTTGTACAGGTTTACCCTTAGTCCCTCTGGGTTGCCAGCAATCATAGCGCAGAACTTATCTTTCTTAGCCCAGTCCAATACTCTTGGCTTGGTCAGCGGTTCAATCTCAATCAAAGGTTCGTATCCATGATTGTGTGCATTGGCTCTGCGTGGTTTTAATTCAAAGCCCGGCCATGCTAACCGTGAGTACCAGAGAGGTAATCGAAAATTACGTCCACCATAACTGTCATAGTCAAAAGAAAGAGAATGGTCATAGCCCAAGTAGCTAGGGCGAATATTCTCTCCAATGTAAGCAATAGTTTTTCGTGGATCATAGAAGGTATTTCCAAAGACTGAGGTTACGATTAAGTCTGCATCATATGGATTGTTTGTGTATTCAAATCCACCCAATGCTTGCTGAAAAAAGTATTCAAAGAAGTCTCCATCGAATCCACCTTCCCAAAAGTTAATGACACATAGCTTTTTCATTAGCAACGCCCATCCATATCATTATCTTTTTTCTTTTTTTTCTTTGGCTCAAACGTTTCTGGCTGGCTATTGATAGTCATAATATCAGCAGCCAAACGGTCTAACTTATCGCTATAATGCTTAAGAATTTCAGCAGCCGCCCATAGTGCGCCGCTCTCAGCATTATCGGTAATGCGCTCTGCTACCAATTCAACAATCATGGATGCGCTATGCACCTTGTAACCTACTTCGCTAACCTCGTTAGCCTTCTCCCACAATCCGTCCATTTTCTTCTCCTCGTAATAAAGTGTATCCAAATATGTAATACAGCGATCCGCTGCTTCTCTCAATGATTTGGCGTTTTTTGTGTATAGAGTCTTCATCTTTTAAATACCAAGTAATGTTGTTATCTAACTTAAACATCTCTGGCTTGCGTCTGTTAGCCATCATCTGCCTTTCATAAACAGGAAGACTACATAGCATGCACCAAATACTATTGCTGCAACAATTAGCTCAATCATTGTTTTATAAACTTTCTTTCTTTTTCCCACTCATCCATGGCTTTATTAAAGAGACGCTTTAAATCTGCAATCTCTTCTTCTTGCTTGCGGATCTTCTCAAGCAGCTCGTTGCGCTCTGCATCCATGCGGTCTTGTGTAGTAAATGTCGTCATGGTCAATGTGATGTAGGAATGTTTTCAATCTCACGCTCTGCAAGCATGGCATCTGCTATCTCGTAGCATCGTTTAGCGGCAACCTCATCCCAAGTCTTTCCACTAGATAAGTCTAGTTTCCAGTCACCGGAACACATGCCGCTCATAATTTTGGCTGCGAAGTAATCACGCAGTCTGCGTTGTCTATCAGTCATTTTTTTCCTTGTAAAGTTCATATGGATTGCTCCAGCCAAACGCATATCTTGAAGTGGTCTCATCATCTCCAAATAGATGACGAAGCTCCTCTCTTGCGCTTTGCTGTCTTAGTTCTTCAGTAGATTTATGCTTGTAACCTGAACTGCTACCGCAATGTGTTGACGAATAGCCAATTGGTTGGCTACTTGTTGGATTAAATATAGTTACTTGGTTAAGCAACATTTGCTCAGCTACGCCCATTTTTCCTCTCCTCTTTTTTTAAGACTATAATCACAACTATCGCAAATGTAAATAGGTCGTACCCATTTTTTTCAAATAGATTGATTAGTGATTACCCTTAAACTTCCCTACCCATGTTCCGTAAACGCCTATTGGCTTACGTCTGGTAAGCGCCGTTATATTTCTAAGCGGGGAGTAGCCTTTAAAGCTGCAGCAGCAGAGGCGTGTAATGGGATAACTGGATTTGGAAGTGATCCAGTAGAAGTGTCAATCGTGTTGTATCCACGAGACAAACGCTTGCTCGACATAGACAATATTTGTAAATGTATTCTGGATTCATTACAGGGGTATATGTACGAGGACGATCAACAGGTCTGGAAGCTGGTTGTTGAACGTGCCGAAAAGATTAAAGGCGGAGGATGTGACGTGACCATCAAGGAATATGTTAAGCATGATCCTACTATATCTAAGCACGTTTCCGCTCTTATAGAAGATTTAACTGATTAAGTGCGCTATGCACTTTCATGCGGCATGAATGCATGAATGCATGAAATTTCAATAAATGATGCGTCTCATTCTCATTTAGTAGGTTCCGTTTGGGAACTTAGGGTAAACCCTTATTGCTACATTAGTGTCAACGGTTGACAGCGTTGTATAATTACTACATACCTTCCTCGGTATATTTGATGCATTTCCTCTGTGCATCCTCTAGGGGGCGTGAGTACACCGCCCCACTTTTTTTACAATCATGTATAAAAACTTGACAATCCTATACACATTAAAAAAACATGTATAATTATTGCATTGCAACAAAAGTAGCGTATGTTACACAATTTAGGAGATTAATATGTTTTCATTTGACGATCAGTACAAGAAAGTTGAGCAGTTGGCTGAGCATTACAAGCAGATCAACGAGTTTTGGGTACACTCAATTCTATCTAGCATCAAGACTTTCTTAAAAGTAGGTAAGTAATGGCGTAAGCCACGGGGGTGAGTAGAAACTGCTTGCCCCCTTTTGTATTTGTGTTATAGTTATTGCACAGTTGGGAGCTGGGGAGCTTCTTATTGTGATAGAATGGCCGCTTAAGCCTCATATAGTATGGGGTCTGACATAGTTTTCTTATGCTTAGGTGGTGGCCGTTAAGCACAAGAGAATTCCCCTTCAGACTTCATACCTTATGGGGCTTTTCCTTTTCTGTCACTTAGGTTGGCGGCTCTAACGACATCGTGGCGATCTAAGTGGTAGCGTTACCAGTAGGGAGAGGTTGAGATAGCGCATATATCGGCGGCGAAGTTAGCACCGATACCTCGAAAGGCTGACGGGTGCTGTGGCTCCAAAAGGGTAACGGTTGAAGGCTCACCTAGGTAGGCTAGGTGCGTCCACCAAACGGGTATCATTAAGTGTGATATACGGTCTTATGAGTAATACATATAGCGGGTCAATGAGGATATAGAGGGGGGTTAAGGTATGTTGCCGAATAGTCTAGGCAGGTGGAATGATTACTTGTTAATTACTACTTACAATCACACCAAAAATGTAGAGTTACAATCAATGGTGGTGCGTGAAATCCTACTCAGGAGCGCCCTTAGAAAATTAGAAAATATATAAAACATGAACATCAGAGAATTAATAATAAAGCAAGCTGGGGTAATCCCCGATGCGGTAAAAGTAGGATCAGTGCAAACTAGTATCAGATGGAAAGAACGTGCATCTGAAGCCTTACGAATTGCTAACAATCCAAAATCTACAGAACATCAATTAAAAATGGCATACGCCGAACTAACGAGGAATCTATGAAGCTGTCGCAAATAACACTGGATATTAGCTTGCAAATGCGGGAGAAGATCAACGAGGAAGTAGTTGAAGAGTTTTACCAAGCCATTTTAAAAGGTGCCAAGTTTCCACCAATAGTCCTATTTCACGATGGTAATAAGTATCATATCGGCGATGGTTGGACTCGCATCTTTGCCCACAAAAAAGCGGGCTTGGAAATTATCGAAGCTGATGTACGCATGGGTAGCTATGATCAAGCTATGGATTATGCTTTAAAGATGGCTAATGATGGTCATGGACAGCGCTATACCAACTCAGACAAACGTAAGAAGGTTTTGAAAGCGGTATATCTAGAGCGTTATAAAGACTTAAGCAGCCGCAAACTTGGAGATGCATGTAACGTATCCCATGAGTTTGTTGCTAAAATTCGTGGCGAGACTGGTACTAAACCGACTGCCGTTAAGACTACACAGAACGGTAAGACAGTCGTAATGAACGACACCACAGATCAATTCAAGAAGGAAAAAGATGAGGATCCCATTGAAGAGAATGCAATCATCTCTGAGTTATCGACGACCGTACAGGAACTTGAGGAAGAGAATAAGAAGCTCGAAGCGAGGGTCGCAGTCGCTGCTATGGAAGCTACAGACGAGGAGAAGAACGCCACGTCCTCACTTATTACCGATTTACAAAATCAGGTTAAACTACTTGAAGCAGACAATCGTGTCCTAAAAGCATCCCGTGATTCATTCCAAGCGGAAGCTAGCGAAGCCAAGAAGCAAGCGCTATATGGTAAGCGCCGTTACGAGAAGGCTGAGAAAGAATTAGCATTAGCCCATGACAACATGGCACGATTAAAGAAGCAATTAGATTTAGCAGAAGCAGATTTAGCAATGCGTTGATTTACGGGGGGAAAGCAAGTCGGCTCGGCGACTTTAAATAGCCTGTATGACTTTCATAGAAGTCTTCTTCACATAACGTGAGTACCCCCACCCGATACCAGCCGGATATGCTGGGAGACTAGGAGATTAGATGTTAGAGTTGCGAAGCCATCAGCAAGAGGTTGTAGATAAGTTAAGAGAAGGTTTCAAAGAGGGACACCGGTCACAGTTGCTATACGCACCGACTGGATTTGGTAAGACCGAGGTAGCGATGGCGATTATGAAGGCCGTTGCGGATAAGTTTAAGAAGTGCGCTATGGTTCTAGATCGTATCGTTCTGGTCGATCAAACAAGCAGACGTTTAGATAAGTACGGCATTCCCCATGGAGTCATGCAGGCAGGACATTGGCGTGACAAACCAGAAGAGCATATCCAAGTATGCTCAGCGCAGACCTTAGAGCTGCGTAAATCATTTCCAGATATTGATCTATTGATTATTGATGAGTGCCACGTCACCCGCAAAGGTGTCGTTAAGTTCATTAAAGAGAATCCTCACATCCGTGTGATTGGATTGACTGCTACTCCATTCACCAAAGGGCTGGGCGATATCTATACCCACGTTGTTGGCGCTACTCCCACTGGAGAACTGATAGAAAAGAAATGGTTAGTCCCTCTTAAAGTCTATGTAGCCAAAGAGATAGACATGACTGGCGTTAAAAAGAGAGCGGGCGAGTGGGCTGCTGAAGACGTATCTACTGCTGGTATCAAGATTGTTGGAGATGTTGTGCATGAATGGCACCAGAAAACCCATGCCATCTTTGGTAAACCAGTAAAGACTATCGTATTCTGTGCGGGCGTAGAGCATGGGCGTCAGCTAGTAGAGAAGTTCGCAATAGCGGGCTATAACTTTGTATCTATTTCGTATAAAGAAGATGACCAATTTAAGAAAGAAACAATCGAAGAGTTTAGCAAGCCTGACACTAATATCCACGGTCTTATCGCCACTGATATTCTTACTAGGGGGTTTGACGTTAGTGATGTTCTCATTGGTATATCGGCTCGCCCTTTTAGTAAGTCGTTTAGTTCTCACGTTCAACAGATGGGTAGGGTAATGCGCTCCCATGAAGGCAAAGAGTTCGGTGTATGGCTAGACCATTCCGGTAACTTCCTGCGCTTTCGTGAAGACTGGGACAAGATATTCTACGAGGGCGTAACTGAACTCAAGGAAGGCACTGAGAAGACTAAGAAAGAACCTACTCTCAAGGAAAAGAAAGAAGCTATCTGTCCTGCGTGTAAGGTCTTATGGACATTCTCCGGCAAGATCTGCGGTGCTTGTGGGTTTGAGAAAAAGAAACCGACTGGCGTAGACATGGTGAACGGCGAACTCTTGGAGCTACAGGCTAGTAATGCACAGCTCATCATAGACAACAAACAATTCTACTCAGAGCTACTCTACTACTGTAAGGTCAAAGGCTATAAGGATGGATGGGCAGCAAACAAGTACAAGGAAAAGTATGGAGTCTTCCCCCGTGCCATCCCCAAAGAGATCAGTCCGCCGTCATTTCAGACTAGGAAGTGGATACAAAGCCGCAACATCGCCTATTCTAAATCGAGGAAAGCTGCATGAGTTTTACTATCTATCAAGCGGATGGACTCAAAGTCATTCAATGGTTCAAGACCGTGGATGAATTACTTGCCAGCATGAAGCGTAACCCAAATGACGTATACCACAGGAATAAATAATGGGAAAAGAAGATAAACCAAAGAAGCGTAGCAAAGAAGAGCAACTTGCTATGGATCTGTATCTTACTCAGAAATTTGCAGAAATCTCCAGAAACCAAGAACTTATTCCAGTAGTGATGGATCGTGGTACATGGGAGATGTTGGCATATTCAATCAACAAAGCATTAAAACTTAAACATAAGGAAAAGAAATGAGCGTATTAAAGGTAACTAAACCAGCAGTAAAACATAAGGATGGCACGATTACTAAAGCACCAAATGCCAAATGGAATCACGATGAGATCATAGCGAAAGCGGGAAAGACTGGTCAGCATGGGTTCATGTTGTCAGACGGCACGTTTGCTAGCAGATCAAAGGCAGCTAAGGTAGCAGAGGCAGCAGAGGAAGTGCCTAAGTCAGCAGGAAAAAAGTTGCATTCCCATGAATTACGTCAGGCGTTAGGTTTAAAGAAGGCAAAAGTATGATGGAGAAAACACCTTACGATGAATTCAATATGACCCAGCAAGAGGTAGCCGATTGTCTTGGTATTGATCGGTCTTATGCTGGATGTATTGAGAAGCGGGCTAGAGAAAAGTTTAAAGCAGAACTTGAAAAGCGTGGATATAAATTAGAAGATTTACTTTGGAGATAGTATGAGTGATGGAGGAAAAGGGGATCGTCCACGGCCTTTAAGTGTGAGATTAGAAGAGTTTGATGAGCGGTTTGATGCTATTTTTGGTAAGAAAAAGCCTAAAAAACCATTGTCCTCAGCAGATTACGACTTTGATGAAGAGAACAATACATTTGTCCCAAAGGATAAAGAATGAGCTTTGAACAATTTGCAGAGCAGAACGGTCTGATCATTGACCATGTGTTACTAGACAGATGGGTGCGTTGTCCTACAACAGACAAACCCCATTCCAAAAATGGATCTTATATCTTTGATGGTAACTCTGGTGCTGTGCAGAACTGGGCGCTACATGAGAAGCCGATTAGCTACAGAGGTAAAACTGATCCTCATTACAGGGCTAAGATCAGTAAAGCAAACGATACCCGTGCTGAAGATAATAAGAAGGCGGCATCTAAGGCAGCATGGATTATGAATCAAGCTAATAAACAATCCCATCCTTACCTAACGTCAAAGGGTTTTCCTGACGCTACCGGATACGTATGGAATGATAGCCTCCTGATCCCAATGCGTATAGATCAGAAGCTCGTAGGTCTTCAGATGATTAAACCTGACGGTAAAAAGACTTTCTTAAAGGGTCAGATCACTAAGGGAGCGGAGTCCATAATCGACGCTAAGGGCGTTTCTATCCTGTGCGAGGGCTTTGCTACTGCCTTGTCCGTTAGAAGGGCGCTAAAGGCTGTTAATACCCGCTATACGGTGCATGTGTGCTTCTCAGCCGGTAACATTAAGACAATGGCTAGTAAGTATCCTGACTGTGTGATCGTAGCAGACCATGATCCAGTAGGAGTGAGGGTTGCCAAAGAATCAGGCAGACCATACTGGGTATCGCCTAACGTCTCAGAGGACTTTAACGACTTTGAATTGAGGGTTGGTGCAGAGGTAGCCGGTAAGTCGCTTATTGCACTTGGTTTGTAGGTGGCTGCATCGTAAACTCATTCTCTACGAATACAGTATTGTCTAAGGTATAGAGGTTGTTGATGATGGCGTTCCCGACCAAGAATGACTGGCCGGGATCTCCTATGAATTCCATACTAACTTCAATCTTGCCGTTTTTACCGTCTTTGAGGTAGATAATTGTGCAGTCCATTGGTTCTCCCAAGCCTGACCCTCAATAAACAACTGGGGAAAGGAATTTACCAGTATTTCTAGGTTAGTTTCATCAGCCAATAACGCTGCTTCGCCTATTCTACCAGTAAATCCTCCCATTTTGACCATCTTGTGTATCACAGGCAATAGCCTGTTACGGTCTATGCCAAACATAAAGCGACTGCCATTAATCCAAACATTACAGCGCAAATCAGGTCATCTCTAGTCATTGTGGACTCCTATTCCATGTGCGTGTTCAATCCGTCTCACAAAATCTATGAGCGGGCTAATGCTTTTCTGCATTGAGACATCAAAGTAAATCTGTTCGATCTCTTTAATGGATAAGGGGTGACTAATCTGGATTTTTTCCAGCTTAGCCAGCTCCCTAAAAAAATCTTTTTCGTTCGTATTAGCCATAATCAGTTTCAGTATCAGTGATCTCAGTATATTCTCCCAAATCCCCGATGTCATTCTGAAATTCATCGTATGCCACGCCTTCTGCTTCCTCATCATCAGGCGCACTAACAAGGTATTGCTTAGACCCACTAAAGTGAACGGTAACGATATAGTCCTTCATTCTCATACTTCCTCCCCGATTAGCTTTCCTGTATCTACTTTGTAATTGTGCGCCAGCTCATCCATCAGTCTAGATAAACTATAAGCTACATCTGCATAGTCATCCATATCCAATATGTCATGGATGCGCTCATACATATACTTGGTGCAGACCTTACTGGGGCGCACTTTCGTCTCAGCTCCTATGTACTGATCTATCTGATGTAAGAAATATTCTTTATCAAGCATTTACAATCTCCACAATTCTAAATTCTTCATAAGAACAATCCTCAAGATATCCCAAGCGAACATCCTCTTCTTGTTCTTTGATCTCTTGGTTTATGGCTTCAACTGCCTCATCCTCTGAATCAAAAAGAATTTCTTTTCCATTACAAGTCCATATTGGTTCGTCATAACACAACCTAATTGCAAATTTAGTCATGGCTCACCTCGTCTATGTCCTCAATCTCAAAATCCCCGCTATCGCATTCGTGCCACTCAATTTCGCCCTGATCTTCTTGGACAATCTCGGCTGCCTCGTCCTCTGAATCAGCCCGAATGAATGTTTCGTAATAGATTAACTGGCTACAAATTACCTTATAAGTGTTCATGCTGTTTCCCTTTCGTCAATTACAGACTGTTGCCATACATTGATTGCGTCCCAGTTGATACCCACTTCAGGATTTCCGTACTTCTCCATCATCTCTAAAACAGACTGCGCCTCTTGCTCGGTCAGGGTTATGTATTCCCCATCACCAGCGTAATACTCTTGGACATCTTCAACATTCCACCAATCACAATGCCAATTCGGATCAGTTAAGCGGACAATATCTCTAGGATCAGGCATAGACTGACCCTCAGGCAAATTAAATTCAACGGTTACTCTCATACTGCCTCCAATTCAATAACATCGTCAATATTCCAGTCCCCATGCTGATCGGATATAAAATCTCCACCGTCAGCCTCATACCCAAGCTCTCTAGCTTCGTCTATATTTTCAGCCTCTACATCCAAATAGCAATAAGTCGTATAGCTAGCTAATATTCTATAAGTCTTCATTTAATTCTCCTCGGTTAAGTTAAAAGTGGCGGGTAATGTAGATTACTAGCCCGCCTCTAGTCTCGGATGTAAACCCCGCAAAGTAATTTCAGGGGGACAAGGTTTACTAAGAAATTGTGTCCGCATCTACAAGGCTAATAGCAATTTCCGCATCAAATACCCCCTTAAATTTTAAAATTCTGCTCAGGCAAAGGCACAATAAAACCCTTCATTCTGAAATTTCCCC
>Ga0208741_10000548_pt1 | contig 17249 bp, 17 predicted proteins | sample CryBogCBE03Jun09_FD_184576 | JGI IMG/M metagenome (GOLD analysis project Ga0208741, IMG submission 184576) | Freshwater microbial communities from Crystal Bog, Wisconsin, USA - CBE03Jun09 (SPAdes) | ecosystem: Environmental > Aquatic > Freshwater > Lake | place: Crystal Bog, Wisconsin, USA...
AACTTGTACGACAGCAGCACAAGGTAAGGGCTTTGTATAGGAGTGAAATACCCGTGGTAGAGGGTGCCGGACAAGTGGAATGGGTTAAGGGTGATATTTTTGATACCAGCCTGCTGGCCGAGTCCATGCAAAACGTGCGGCAGGTGTACCACTGCGCGGGCATGGTTTCCTTCAACCCCAAGCAGAAGGAACTGCTGCATAAAACCAATGTGGAAGGCACGGCCAATGTGGTAAACGCGTGCTTGGAGGCCGGAGTGGAAAAGTTGTTGCATGTAAGCTCGGTGGCTGCGCTGGGCCGCCTGCGCCAAAACAAATTGATTAATGAAACCATGGTATGGACGGAGGAAACCAGCAACAGCGAGTACGGTAAAACGAAATATTTGGGCGAAATGGAGGTGTGGCGCGGTGTGGGCGAAGGCCTGCCATGCGTAATTATTAACCCCAGCATCATACTGGGTGCCGGTGATTGGTCAGGTGGTTCTAGTGCTTTGTTTAAAAATGTTTACAAGGAGTTTGCATGGTATACCGACGGTGTTACCGGCTTTGTTGACGTGGCCGACGTGGCCAATGCCATGCAACTGTTGATGGATAGCCCTATAAGCGGACAACGCTTTATTGTTAGCGCTGCCAACATTGCCTACCACCAGTTATTTACAGACATTGCCCAACTTTTTGGCAAAAAGCCAGCGCATAAAAAAGTAACGCCTTTTATAGCAGGCTTGGTATGGCGTGCGGAGGCATTAAAAGAAGCGTTTACGGGCAAGCGGCCACTGCTTACCCGCGAAACGGCTAAAACAGCGCAGGCGAAGGTTTATTTTGATAATGCTAAGCTCATTAAATACCTACCCCAATTTAATTATACCCCCGTTGCAACCACCTTGCAGCGGATATGCAGCGAATTAAAGACCATTTATAAATTGGAATAGTTACCTGACTTGCAAGTTGCGGCAATAAAATTAATTGCCATCGATGCCTTTGGCCTGTCATCACTTATTGGCCTTTTTTACCGCAGCATTGGTTTAAAAGGTATAAAAGCTGCTTACATTGTTGTGTTTTGCTGTAAGCTATAGTTTGAATTAGGTTTTTTCTACCTGTATAAACGTGCAGATTTTACCCTTAAATAGTACGGCACCCACTTTTTTAGTACAAAATTTTTAAGCGTTACGCGAGTAAATAGTATCGTAAATAGTGTTAAAACTACAGTTATTTTCTTTTGTGAATTATAGATAAGTAACTAGTAATCAATTTTATGCGAAAAACTAACAAACGTACGTTACATAAAATTTTGCTAAAGGCAGGTTACCTTTTAAATATTTGGGTATATATTTGCGTAAGAATTACACGAACAACACCGTATCAAAAGCTTTGAAAGCAGATCCTGCTTAACCGGTTCAACAGATTGCTTCCCCAACGAGATTGCTTTACCATACCATAAGATTGTTTTGCCCACACGATTGTTAGCTGCACGTTTGTTATGCCTGCGATAAAATTTTTTGTAAACAATCAAGTTAGTAAAACTAAAAACAAGTGTTATGAACAAAACATCTATTGCAACAGCAAGCAAAAAAACCTTGGCCGCAATGTTGGTGTCCGGTGCCGTTTTATTTGCAATCCCTTCTTTTGCCAAAGCTTCCCGCCATATTGAAATACTCAGCAGCACTACCCAAGCATCTGTAAAGTTTGCCGGCACATCGGCAGACAATGCATTATTGTTTGATGTTATGCTTGACAACCCCACCGCAGAAAAATTCACCATCACCATTACTACAAAAGACGGTGACGTATTATTTGCGAAGGATTTTACCGACAAGAGTTTTGCCAAAAAGTTTAAACTGGTTAAAAGCGATGACATAGCCAGCTACAACTTTAAGATTACTTCAGGCAACAAAAACATTGAACAGTTTTTTAGCCTTGATGCATCAACAAAAACTGTTGACAATGTAGTGGTAACAAAATTATAATTGCCACTGGCAGCACAACTCTTCTTTTTTGAAAACCATTTTTAATAAACAACATTATTGGTACAAAAAAAAATAATTATGAACAACACATCCATTGCAAACACAGCGAAAAAAGTTTTAGCCGTAGTATTATTTTCAGCCACCGTATTAGTTGTGGCACCATCATTTGCCAAAACCAACAAACACATATCAACAAACAACACCACTGCCCAAGCCTCAGTAAAATTTGCAGGCAGCACGGATAACGCTTTGTTTTTTGATGTAACCTTGGCTAACCAAAACGCTGATAACTTTACCATTACCATCACTACCAAAGACGGCGATGTATTGTTTACCAAAGATTTCAGCGACAAAAATTTTGCGAAGAAATTTAAGTTGGTAAAAAGCGATGATATCTCCAGCTACAACTTTAAAATTACATCAAGCAACAAAAGCCTTGAGCAGTCTTTCAGCGTTAACGCTTCAATAGCCACCATTGACAACGTAGTAGTAACAAAATTATAATGGCCCTTAGCCCGCCAAACATATGCGGGCGGCACAAAAAGTTTTATAAACAATTATTTAATAGCAAAACAAAAAACACAGTTATGAACAACACAGTAATTATCAACGCCGCTAAAAAAACCTTAGCCGCCGTATTATTTTCAGCCACCGTATTAGTTGTGGTACCATCATTTGCCAAAACCAGCAGCCATATATCAACAAACAGCACCACTGCACAAGCCTCAGTAAAGTTTACCGGCAGCAGCGACAACGCATTGTTGTTTGATGTAACCTTGGATAACCCAAGTGCTGACAAGTTTACTATCACCATCACCACTAAAGATGGCGAGATACTTTTTGCAAAAGATTTCAGCGACAAAAACTTCGCTAAGAAATTTAAGCTGGTAAAAAGCGATGACATCTCTAGCTACAACTTTAAAATTACCTCGGGCAACAAAAGCCTAGAGCAATCATTTGTAGTAGACGCAACCATTAAAACGGTTGACAATGTTGTGGTAACCAAATTATAATTACCGTAACTGGTTTAACATTTTGGCCTAATAGGCAACAAGTATTGTTGAAATAGAAGGCCCCCTGCATAATTGCGGGGGGCTTTTTTTAGCCCCTTACCAACTTTACCATGGCAAATAATAAAAGGGCTGCATATACGTGTTGAATATATGCAGCCCTTGTTTGGCATGGTTTACCATGCTAGCCCAAATATTTGCCCACTATCGGCACTCGGCGGCCAATGCCAAAGGCTTTAGGCGATATACGGATGATGGGGCAAAACTGGTTGCGTTTATACTCGTTGGTGTTAACCATTTTTAATATGCGGTCAACCAAAGCATGGTCGTAGCCCTGTGCTTTTATTTCTGCCGGCCCGAGGCGCCGTTCAATATACAAGTACAATATTTTGTCTAAAATACTGTAATCGGGCAGGCTGTCAATGTCTTTTTGGTCTGGGCGCAATTCTGCGCTCGGTGCTTTGTCTATAATATTTTGGGGTATTACTTCGCCGTTGCGGTTTATATAATTTGCCAGCGCGTAAACCTGTAGTTTGTAACAATCGCCCAGTACCCCCAAGCCACCTGCCATGTCGCCATACAAAGTGCCGTACCCGGTAGCCAGCTCGCTTTTGTTAGAGGTGTTAAGCAGTATATAGCCAAATTTGTTCGCAATGGCCATCAGTAGGTTGCCCCTTGTGCGGCTTTGCATGTTTTCTTCTGCCAGCGAAAATGGCAGGCCGTTAAAGACTGGCTCCAAAGTAGTGAGCAGGGCTTGGTAAACCCCGTTTATTCGTATAATATCGTATGGGTTGCCAAGGTTTTTGCTCAATTGCACGGCATCATCCACGGAATGTTCGGTAGAGTAGGGGGAAGGCATCAACACCGCCCTTACATTATCCTTACCCAAAGCATCGCAGGCCAAAGCCAAGGTTACCGCAGAATCAATGCCGCCAGACGAACCCAGTATGGCCTTTTTAAAGCCCATTTTAGTAAAATAATCCTTTATGCCCATTATCAACGCTTGGTAAACCTGCTGTATGTTCAGGGTTTCGTTCAATTCTCCGGGGTTCCAATACGATGGCTTTTCCCTGCTGGCAGGTTCTATCACCGGGGCATCCAAGCTGCCGTCATCATGCAACACCGCCCCGTCAATCGCCTCTTCAAACATAGGCAGCTGCTTGCACAGATTGCCTTGTGCGTCAAATATCAGCGATGAGCCGTCAAACACAATTTCTGTTTGGCTGCCAACAGCATTGCAGTAAAACATGGGCAGTTTATACTTAAGCACATTGGCTTTAACCACACTCTTGCGGTCTTCATCGTGCATATAGTCAAAAGGCGATGCGCTAAGGTTTACCATCACATCTGGCTGTTGCTCCATCAATACGTCCATCGGGCAAATACGGTACAACGGGTTGTCGTCAATATTCCAAATATCCTCGCAAATGGTAATAGCTAGGCGTTTGCCTTTAAATGTAACCACATCCCAGCCGTAAGCAGGCTCAAAGTAGCGGTACTCGTCAAACACATCATAGGTAGGCAGCAGGGTTTTGTGTATCTCGGCTTTAATTTGTTGGTCGTATAAAAAAAAGGCCGCATTAAACAGGGGCTTGCCCTTGCCTGAGGGGTTGCGGGCGGGTGAGCCAACCAACACGGCAATGGTATCGGCATGTTCTTTTATAACATCAATACCTTGGTAGCATTTATTAATAAAATCGTTAAACTCCACAAAATCGCGGGCGGGGTAGCCGCTAATGCACATCTCACTAAACACCACAAGGTCTGCCCCTTGCCTTTTTGCCTCGGCTATACCGGCAATAATTTTTTGCAGGTTGCTGTCAAAATTGCCGATGTGATAATTCTGCTGCGCTAACACTATTTTCATAGGGCAAATATAAACAGGATTTTTGCCAACCGCAGTTTTGGCCTTGTTTATCTAACGGGTAGCGACCGGCAGTGCGCAAACATTTATGGCGGTTATATAGGTCTACTGTCACAAGTATTTGATAATTGTACTTTTTTTCTTAGCGGCTTGGCGTCTTTGCGCGATATAACATCTTTGGCTCCGCCAAAGGCGGAGTTATTTTTCGCGCAAAAACACTAAGCCGCTATTGGCTCAAATAATATTTCATAAAATTTGAGTTTTCTTAAGAGGCATATTGAAGTTGTTAAAGTAGAAATAGCCATACCATGTAAAGTGCGCAGAAACCTGTAAGCGCTGCGTTAATACACTATCCACTCTTCCCCAACCTTTAGGTGCAATTCCTTTTTGTCGCTGGTTTCCGTCCGGCCAATTATTTGGGCATCAATATTTAACAGTTTTGCATCCGCTATCATCTTAACGGCGGTGGCTTCATCGGTAAATATCTCCAAGCGGTGGCCCATGTTAAACACTTGGTACATCTCCCGGTTATCGCTGCCAGAGCTCTGTTGAATCAGCTTAAAAATTTCAGGTGCCTCAAACAGGTTGTCTTTGATCACTTTTAATGGCTGCGGCAGGTATTTCATGCATTTGGTTTGGCCGCCGCCGCTGCAATGTATAACGCCGTCAATGGTATCAAAATAATTCTCCAACAAAACCCGCATCAGTGGCGCATACGTTCTCGTTGGGCTGAGCAGCAACTTCCCTATATTGAGGGTTGGACTGGAAACCGGAAACTGCAAACCAGAAACTTCTATCTCATCCGTCATCCTGTGCTTGCCTATATACACCACCTCATTTTTTAAGGTAGGCTCAAACGTTTCGGGGTAGTTTTTGGCATAGTGCTTGCCCAGAATATCGTGCCGGGCACTTGTTAAACCGTTGCTGCCTAAACCGCTGTTATATGTGTTTTCGTACGCGGCAATACCGTTGCTCGCAAAGCCCACAATAACGCGGCCCGGCTTTATTTTTTCGTTGGTAACCAGCTTGTTTTTAGGCCAGCGGGCCATCATGGTTCCGTTAACGGCTATGGTGCGTACCACATCACCCACATCGGCCGTTTCGCCGCCTAGGTACTGTATGTTTACCCCGTAGGTTTTTAGCTCGTCAAAAAACGCCTGGGTGCCATTAATCACCTGTTCCAGCACCTCGCCGGGTATAACGCTTTTGTTACGGTCTATGGTAGAAGAAAACAACAGGTTGTCGTACACGCCCACGCACAGCAGGTCGTCAAGGTTCATGGCCACCGCATCTTGCGCAATGCCTTTCCATACGCTTATATCGCCGGTTTCTTTCCAATACAGGTAAGCCAAAATACTTTTGGTGCCAGCGCCGTCGGCATGCATAATATTTACAAAATCGTTGCTGCCCCCAATAAAATCGGGGTACATTTTGCAAAAAGCATGCGGGTACAGGCCTTGGTCAAGTTTTTGTATGGCCGCATGTACTTCTTCCTTTTGTGCCGAAACCCCGCGTTGTGAATATAAACTCATGGCCTAAGCCCGCCGTAGCGGGGTGGTTTTTAATTGTATAGTTATTTTTTGCAAAAATAAGGTTTGCTTCGCCTACGCTATAGCAAATTTCTTTTCCCCCCTTTAGGGTATGGGGGTATATTTGCGCCTCGTATGCAGGTTCACCGCGAAATTGGGTTATTGCCCCGCTTTAGCAATGCTGTTGTAACAATAGGTACTTTTGATGGCGTGCATGCAGGCCACCAGCAAATAATTGCGCAATTAAAAAAAGAGGCAGCCTTGGTGGATGGCGAAACGGTGATCATCACCTTTCACCCGCACCCGCGCAAGGTGGTGCGCGAAGGGCAAACCAGTGTGGCCATATTAACCACACTGGCTGAAAAAATAGCTTTGCTGGAAGCCAAAGGCATACACCATTTGGTAGTGGTGCCTTTTACCGAAAGCTTTGCCAACCAAACCGCCGAAGAATATATTACCGATTTTTTAGTGGCCAAGTTTAACCCGCACACCATTATTATTGGATACGACCACCGTTTTGGCAAAGGACGCAGCGGCGATTACCATTTGCTGGAAGCGTTTGGCAATAAGCTGGGCTTTGCGGTAAAGGAGATTAACGAACAGTTGCTGAACGACATCATCATAAGCTCAACCCGCATACGGGAGGCCCTGTTTGCCGGGGATGTTGCCACTGCCAACAACTATTTGGGCCACAGTTATTTTTTTGAAGGCACTGTGGTGCAAGGCAACCAGCTGGGCCGCACCATTGGCTACCCTACCGCCAACCTGCATATTGAAGATGCCGAAAAGCTGGTGCCGGGCAATGGGGTGTATGCGGTGGAGGTGGAATTTCCGGTTTCCGGTTTCCAGTTGCCAGTTGCCCAAGCGGATGATACAAATCTGCCGCTTTCGCCCTCCTTTAGGGCACGGGCGCTTGGGATGATGAATATTGGCATCAGGCCCACCATTAATGGCCATAACAGGGTGATTGAAGTGAATATATTTGACTTTAACCAAGACATATATGGCAAAACCCTGCGCGTGTACCTAAAAAAATACCTGCGTGGCGAGGTAAAGTTTAATGGGCTGGATGCCCTTAAACAACAACTGGCCAAAGACAGGGCAGATGCGTTGCAAGCATTGGGCTAAGCCAACCTTTAGCGCAATATGAATGTTGTATGCGGCCTATTTTGCACTGCTTACTTGCCAACCTTTAGCACTTCACTGTTTTCTTCTTTTTGCCCAAGCTGCCCCTGGCCTTTATTTTGTTGATGTATTCAACGGCGGCGGGTACTTTGCAGGCCGTGCCGTTCATATCCACTTCCACGGTGCCAATGTTGTTTGCGGTGGCAATTGCCTCGTTAGTTAACGGCAATATATATGCGCCTACGGCAATTATAAACCCATTCATGGTTTGTTTTACACGGTTGGGCGCTGTGTTGATTGTCTCTGCCACCCTGGCCAACAGGGCTGTAAAGGCCGGTAGGCTTAATTCGGTGTCTGGTTTCAATGCGGCAATGTTGCCCAGGGTACACCAGCCGGCGGCGGCAATATGTTCTTCCGCCGCATCTACCCACTCCAAGGCCAGTTCGTAGCCAAAGCGGCTGCCTGCGGCCACCCATGGCACGGTGTATTCGCTAATGTTTTGCGATACTGCCTGCTGTGCCCAGGTTTGCAGGTCGGCCTTGGTCATGTTGTCATCATCGGCTATCAAGCCTGCCAAATACATGGCATCCGCATTGCCGGTAGCAAACAGGTCTTTGGCCAGCTGGTAGTGTATCTTTATTTTTTTCTGTATTGTTTTAAGGTGTTCCACCTTTACGCCAAAAAAAGGCTCCTTAACGCCGTGTTTCAGCAATATTTTTTTAATGTTTGGGTCGCCGTGCAGCTCAAGGTCGGCCATTATTTCGGCAGTGGTCATAGTCGTACGTGTTTGGTTGCTACTTCAAATATATCCATTTAACCAAAGCCCCGCCGCTGAACAGCGGTATTTTTTACAGGCTAGGTGCAGTGTTTGCCAGTGCTGTTTGGCCAGCATTACAAAGGCCCCTAACCGGGCGATGCGGCCGTTTTTGCATGATTAAAATCATATTTTGCCAACCGCGTGGCTTATAATTTCGTTGCCGTAAAAGTGCACCGTTTTAATAGGCTTAAAGTTGATAAAGTAGTTGTATGCCAAAACTAATGCTTGCCGCCCAAAAGGCTGGCCTGGTGCCTGCCACTGCCCTGTTTGGGTGGCGGGTGGCACAGGTGGCCGTTTGGTTGCTTGGCGCGGCCATTTTATATTGTTTGTTGTTTATGCCAACCCTTGGCCTTACCCTTTTTTGGGATGTATTGATACCTGTTGCACCTGCCTTGCTGGTACTTGCACCGGGGCTTTGGCGTAATATTTGCCCGTTGGCCACCACCATTTTGCTGCCCAGGCATGCCGGCCTTAGCAAACGTACACGGCTGTCGGTAAAGCAGTTGGGCAGGCTTAATTTAATAGGTGTTGCGGCCCTGTACACCATCGTGCCCCTGCGCCATGCCTTGTTTAACAACAACGGGCCGGCCACCGGTTTGCTGATTATTGGCCTAGCGGCTGTAGGCATTGCCACCGGTTTTGTGTATGAATGGAAAAGTGCTTGGTGCTCCGGTTTATGCCCCGTACACCCGGTGGAAAAACTGTATGGTGGCAACACCAGCGTGCCGCTGCCCAACGCGCACTGTAGTAAATGCGCCAACTGTGTAATACCCTGCCCAGACTCTACCCCCAATATGCACCCAAAATCGGCCAACAAAACGGTATACCACACCATTGGCGGCTGGGCCGTGGTGGGCGGTTTGCCGGGGTTTATTTGGGGCTGGTTCCAGGTGCCGGATGCTGAAAAAATTACTACCCTGGGTGCTGTTGTTGGCGTGTACAAAATGCCCGCACTGGGGTTTGCCATAACACTTGCCTTGTATGCCATGGTGCGCGGCATAGTAAAAGAGCAACATACGCGTAAGCTCATCAGTATTTTTGGGGCAGCGGCCGTATCGTGCTACTACTGGTACCGCATACCCGCCCTGTTGGGCTTTGGCCTACAAGGCTATGACGGCCTGCTGGTAAACCTGCGGAACTCGTTACCGGCTTGGGCCGTACCAGCCATTACAACGGCCACCACGGCCTTCTTTTTTTATTGGCTGGTGGTACGCAAGCCCAGCGATGCCAGTTGGCTGGCGAGGCCTGCCTTTGCCAGCAAGCAGGAAATGGCGGCGGGTAAGCCTGCGGGGCAGCAGCTACGCCAAGGGCAGCCAGCTTGACTTTAATGTGGACAGCCTTGCCTACGATGCCAACGGCAACATACTGCTGATGCAGCAAAAGGGCTTGGTGATAAACAGCAGCACGGTGATAGACCACCTGGTGTATACCTATATGCAAACAGGCGGCTGGAGCAACCAGCTGTACAGCGTCGCCGACAACAGCGGCAACACCGCGCCGCTGGGCGATTTTAAGGACAGCACCAACACGGGCGCGGATTATACCTACGATGCAAACGGCCGCCTGGCCTTAGACAACAACAAGCACATTAACAAAATACTCTACAACTTCCTTAACCTGCCGCAGACCATTTATGTACCCGGCAGGGGTTATGTGTATTACGTGTACGATGCTACGGGCAACAAGCTGCAAAAGGTTATCATAGACAGTGCAGCCGCAGGCGGCGTGCATGACACCATCACCACCTATGCGGGGCCTTTTATTTACCAGAACGATACCCTGCAATACATAGGCCATGAGGAAGGCCGCATACGCTACAACCTTAAGGACAGCAGCTACAAATATGATTATTTTATAAAAGACCATCTGGGCAATGTGCGAATGACCCTGACAGAAGAGACGCAGACGGATGCGTATGCGGCCACGATGGAGAACAAGAACCCCCGTTGTTCGATATGTTCCGTAGGGCATCTCGAACTGCGGATAAAAGCCCTTTTGCAAAGGGTGCTTACAAGCCGGGAGAAAATAGAGCAGATTAGTGTTATATAACAGCCGTTGGGTGTAAGAGCCTTGCGGCTGTTTTGTTGCATGCAGTACAGAACGCACCAGAGAGTGACACAACCAAAGCTACATAGCAGCACCACAGCTAAGTACAAAAGAATTACATACCGCCAACTGGTTCGGTGAGGACACGGGTGCGGATTATACCTACGACGCAAACGGCCGCCTGGCCTTGGAAAACAACAAGCACATCAACAAAATACTCTACAACTTCCTTAACCTGCCGCAAACCATTTATGTACCCGGCAGAGGCTATGTGTACTACGTGTACGATGCCACGGGCAACAAGCTGCAAAAAGTAATCATTGACAGTGCAGCCATAGGCCCCAGCTCTCCGTAGTGTTCGGGTAACGCAACAGCGGTGTTGCTATCCGAAGAGTTAGCTTTAGCGGCTCTATGGTTGTTCTTGTAAAGGCCAGTCTCTGACTGGAACAACGCGCCGCAGGCCGTTAGCAAAAGGCGGTAAAAGCTTAATGTATAAAACAGCCGTTGGGTGTAAAAGCATACCTGTTGGAAGACTTTTGGATAACCCGCATTTTCAAAAGTTCGCAAGTAATTTTGCATTGCCTTTAATAAATTTGGCTTCGTTTGCCAGTGGTGAGGGGGAGGCTGTAGAACTGGGGAATATCGGCGTAAATGCTTTTAAGTCAGCGCCTGATGGTTCTTTTTATTCAGTGGCTTTTGAAATGAAGCTGGCAAGTACTTCTTATTCAGGAGTCTACCGTGGAGTACATTTTTTAGAAGCGAATAAAGCTCTTAGTACGGCCATGGCGGCAGACGAGCGTTTTGCTTGCGCTATGTCTGAATTGGGTATCAAAATACCAACGTCGCCAGCTGGTTCGATTGAAGGTAAGTCACCAGTAAATTGGGTTTGACATCATGATGTGGATGTTGGTGTTATGCAACTTGTGCCTAAGTATCAACACACAGTGGGAAGTCCATTCTGGAGCACGCTTCACCCGGGTGGCATCGGCGGTTTTGCAATATGGGTTAAACCGTAATAAAAGTAAAAAACTTATAATTATGAAAATAACTGATTTAATCGACGATTTTGAAGAGATAAATGACGAATTGATAATTTTTCAAGAAGATAAAGACGATTTAAATTCTGATATTATTCTCTCACATGGCGAAGTTGGCGATGGCGGTATCAAAAAAGAAAATGGGAAGGAATTCTTTTATTTAATCGAAGTTTTTTTGGCCAAAGAGTTTATTAATGATTGGAAATCCGGACTGAGTTACTCACCCAGCAAAAATGAAATTGCACAGAGATTGTATGAGTATGCTATAAACGATGCCTAAAATAAGAACACCCCCATAGGGAGCAATTGTTCCAGGAAAGCCCCCTGCTAAGCATGGCATGGTAAATAAAAGTTGTTGCCGATTTCCGTAAGTCTGTGACTGCGGATGCTAACAAAAAACCCAATTTGCAGCTAATATTCGGGCAACAAAAGCTTAATATACAGTACAGCCGGTTGGTGTCACAACTAACCGGCTGTTTTGCTGAATAGCGGATAAGCTGTACAAGCAGGCGCGGCAAGTAAAGCTTTATAGCAGCACTTAAGCTAAGTACAAGAAATTCATAGCAGTTCCTCTGTTAACCAACGGGTAGGCCCCACCTTGTTGTTAAGGGTAATGGCAGGCGACACACTAACCGCCAGCACCTATGGCTGGTACAGCGGCATACCGCAGGCACCGGGCAGCCAGCCCAGCTGTTAAACAGCCTCGGCACATTGCTGGCTGGCAATATACTCGGATTGCCTAACAGCAAATACGTATTAGCCGAACAGGGGGCATTGACCACCGCCGTGGGGCCTGGGCTGACTTCTTTTTTAAGTGCAAAGGACGTGGCTTACAGCAGCTCCGCGCCGAAGGCGTTTTTAAACTGGGCTTTGCTGGACGAAAGGTTTAATTACGTAAGTGGGGGGGGTACGCAGGTACCCACGATAACGGCAGGCCAAAACAAACAAGTTTTAACAGCAAATTTACCCAGTGTGATACCAAAGAATGGATACCTTTATATCTATGTGAGCAACGAAAGCCCGCAGGACGTGTTCTTTGATAATATCACCGTACAGCACCACAGGGGGCCACTGTTGGAAGAAGATCATTACTATCCGTTCGGACTGGCAATGAGCGGCATATCCTCGCAGGCGGCGGGGAAGCTGGAGAACAAGCTGAAGTACAACGGCAAGGAATTGCAGCATAAGGAATTTAGCGATGGCGGCGGTTTGGAGTGGACGGATTACGGGGCAAGAATGTATGACCAGCAGATTGGAAGGTGGGGTGTGATTGACCCGCTGTCTGAAAAAATCAGAAGAGTTACCCCCTACGTTTACACTGAAAATAACCCGATTAGATTTATTGATGTGGATGGCATGTTTACAGACTTTTATGATGAAAGTGGCGACAAAGTTAAACATGTGGAAGATGGGTCAAATGCCAAATTTCAGCAGCAAGGAAGCGGAACTAATCTTCACTATGCATTTACTGGATATGATGAGTCGCAAAAAGGTGTTGACGCAGTCAATGTGACAACCGCCGTTCAAGAACAACAAAAATTGAACTTGCAAAATCCTGCGCTTCAACAAAACGCGGAAGGTGAAAATGAAACTCATTGTAATCAAGCAACGCAGGATATTATGAAAACGGTCGCTTCAGCAACCAGTAACAAAGATGTTATTAGCGGAAATGCGAATGACATGATAACTACGTTAAATAGTGGTAAAAATAATAACTATGTTGCGGCTACTAAACAGGAGGCGGCAGATAATGCAAAGGCTGGGGGCGTGTCGATAATTGGGTATAAAAACCCTGATGGAGGGCATGGACATATTTTAACATTTAGTGTTGGAACCAATAAAGCTAAAGGAGAGGTTGCCAACGTTGGCCCCACACAGTATACTGGTTTCACTTCTCTAAACGGAGCAATTTCATCCAAAAAAGAAAAGACTTATTATATTTTAGTGGAGACCCAAAAATTGGCTCCTGTTACAGTAACCTCTGATAAGAAAAAAACAAATTAAAAATTGCAATATGAAACGGATTTTCGCATTGTGTATTTTGGTATCGGCGACTTTGTTTGTTCATTCTCAAAGTGTAATTGGTTTTTGGCAAGAGAAGACACCTGAAGTGACAGATGGGTATTTAAATACTTATGAATTTAATAACGATGGCACATTTACATTTAGCACAAATCAATATTTTGGATTAAGCAGGATTATTAATCTTGGGGGAACCTATAAAATGAAAAAAGATACGCTATTTTTAACTGTACAATATACTACTGAATTAGTAGGGGGTACAATAGAGCGTAGCAAAGAATCAGGAACTGCCACAAACCTCTGGACAATTGCTGGGGCAAAATCTAAGAGAATTAATTTGCCAGAAGTTGTTCATACAACAATTCAAGTTGAGTTTCAAAAGTCAAATATTGCTGACTCGCAGTTAGTATTATTCGATAAAACGAAATATTACAAGATTGAAAAATAAACCATGCCCCGCATATTCCCCGGCTCACCGAAGGGTGTCGCTCTCCGTTGCTTGTAGCTACGGAGGTTAAATAAAAAGCCGTGCTGTGAGGGGTGGTTAAAAAGCCAAAGCTTAGATGTTAATAACAGCCGTTGGGTGTAAAAGCCCGGCGGCTGTTTTTGTTGCATTCAGTACCCGCCGTGGGGCCTGGGCTGACCTCATTTTTGAGTGCCAAGGACGCGGCATACAGCAGTTCCGCGCCGAAGGCATTTTTAAACTGGGCCTTGCTGGACGACCGGTTTAATTACGTAAGTGGCGGGGTTACGCAGGTACCCACTATAACGGCAGGCCAAAACAAACAGGTTTTAACAGCAAATTTACCCAGTGTTATACCAAAGAATGGCTACCTTTATATCTATGTGAGCAACGAAAGCCCACAGGATGTGTTCTTTGATAATATCACGGTACAGCACCACAGGGGGCCGTTATTGGAAGAAGAGCATTATTATCCGTTCGGGCTCTCCATGACCGGTATTAACGCACAGGCGGCAGGGAAACTGGAGAATAAGCTAAAGTATAACGGCAAGGAAATACAGCATAAAGAGTTCAGCGATGGAAGTGGGCTGGAATGGACGGATTACGGCGCAAGGATGTATGACCAGCAGATTGGCAGGTGGGATGTGATTGACCCAATGGCTGAAAAAAGCAGAAGATTTAGCCCGTATGTTTATGGAGAAGATAACCCCATCAGATTTATTGATATTGATGGAATGGTTGCCGATACTTATATTGACAGTAAAACGGGAAAGGTATTGGGCCAGGATGGAGCTTCTACTACTGATACAAGAGTCATAAAAAAAGATAAGTTTGATGAAATTAACAAAAACTGTGATGGAACAACTAATCCCGATGCGACTACAGAATTGCAAGGCAGCAGTAACGTTATTACAGTAAATGATGAAAAAATAAACAGCGATGTTCAAGATGTAAATACCGAAACACAGAAAGATGGATTGGAAAATCAGACTTACGTGGTATTGAAAGTTGATAATTCAGGAGATAAGCCGAAAGGCGAGGTAACAAGCGTCCGAGGTGCAGAAGGCGGCGCACAAGGAATTACTGTTGACGCTATTTCAAGCGAAGACCAATCAAGGGAAGGCGCTTATTATATCAAAAATTTTACGAATATTCTTCTTGGAGATGTTCACGGACATCCGGTTACGAAGGAAGACGGTAAAGTTAATATTCCTGGAACTTCTGGTATAGATAAAGAAACAGCGTCAAAGGATAAGGGGTATGGTATACCAATTTACTCGGTTGATTCTTATACTGGAAAATCAAATGCTAATATTGGGAGAGTTACGGCGGATGGTAAACAAACCACAACAGTAAGTAGTGTCGGTGATAAGAAGTTTAGTATCGGATTGGATGCATTAAAAAGAGCATCTGGGATTGTTAAATAATAAAATTATAGATATGAAAAAATGTATTGCGATATTGACTTTTTTTTTATTATCTACATCCTGCACAGTTTCAAAGAAAGCAATCAAATATTCTGACGAATCGCACACGATTGTATATTTAATGCCTAATAATATAGAAGAATTATTGAAAATGGCAATGGCAAAAAGACAAGAAAATATATATTTTGAATTGTGGAGTAATGATAGTGTTTATCGTATTTGTATTAATCAACTTGATGAAAAGTTACATAACCCGTGGATTCAAAACAGCAATAGAAAGCTTTTTATTAATGGCAAGTTTTTTCCTTTAGTCTTTGATTTAGACAGGACATTTGCGATAACAGATAATGGAGATGAACTTCTTAAAAAATTAGCCAAAGAAAAATACCCTTTACTAAATCGTAAGCTTTCTATCAATGAGGGTGTATATTATATAAAATTCAAAAAAGTTTCCAATGAGGTAATCGAAAGCGGCTATGACGGGTTAAAGTAATACTCCCGCTAACCGTAAGATGTTAACCCAGTTCGCCGAAGTGTTGGGTAAAGTAAAAAAAGCGTTGGTGCTATCCGAAGAGTTAGTGCAACGCTCTTTGGATGTTCTTCTAAAAGCCAGACTGTGTCTGGAACATGGCGCCGCAGGCCGTTAGCAAAAGGTGGTAAAAAAATAAAAGATTGGTGTATAGCCACAGCCGCAGGGTGTAAAAGCCCTGCGGCTGTTTTTGTTGCATGCAGTACAGAACCTACAAGAGAGTGACACAATCAAAGCTACAAAGCAGCACCACCGCTAAGTACTAAAGAATACAAGCGCCACAAAAAGGTATACTTTTAGTTTCAAAAAAACATTCCGTCATCCATCTGATTATTAATTAATTAAATATAATCGCTTCATCTTTTAGGCCAATAATAGCCAAAACCCACCTGCCATATTAACTTTTGCTATATATTTGGCCAATTGACCTTGCCCGATGAACAAAAAACAATTTTCCGAACGCGACATTTGTACCAAGTTTATTACCCCTGCGCTGGAGCGTTCGGGGTGGGATAAGCAATTTCAAATTCTGGAAGAGGTATCCTTTACAGACGGGAAGATATTTGTAAGGGGCAGAATTACCGCAAGGGGCAAGCGTAAGCGGGCCGATTATATACTTTACTATAAGCCCAATATCCCCATAGCCCTCATAGAGGCCAAGGAAAACAACCATTCCGTAAGAGCAGGTATGCTGCACCAACCATGTGAGGGCGAAGCGGCGTGAAATGGATCGGTAGGCGAACAGTAATGAGCGCTGCGGTGGGCATTTACTGGCTTTTGGGGCAACGGCAGATGTTTACTTAATTAATCAAATCCCTGCCATGGGGCAAAGAAAGCGTAGGCTTGGTAACCCAAATTAGCGACTTCGCTAAATTTTTGTTCAAAAGGATACGAATAACAAAATACAACTTTACATTGCACTATACCTTGCACCCATAAATCCAAAAATAAAAAAACCGCTGCAATCTATTGATTATCAGCGGTTTAATTTTTGTAGCTGTGGTGTGAGCCGGGATCGAACCGGCGACACAAGGATTTTCAGTCCTTTGCTCTACCGACTGAGCTACCGCACCATCATTGAGTTCTAGCTTTTGTAGTGGGTTACTGCGTCAGTAAATGCGTCAGTAACCAACCATGTACACCGAACCACGTATCGTAAACCCCGATGAAATGAACGCTCGCGGTTACGTAATTACCTATGTAAACGGCGAAAGGCTGCGGCTGTATAACGGCACCCCGCTTTCCCTGAAATGTTTTCCCAACCGCGCAAAGAACTTCAAGGAGCGCGACAAGCTGCTGAAACACCTTGCTTATGAATTGAAGAAGAAGCTGGAACAGGGCTGGCTGCCAAGCGAACAGTCGCCGGAAGCACCTGCAAAAGCACTGACTGCCACAGAAGCTATTAGGCTGGTGCAAGAT
>Ga0208741_10000553_pt1 | contig 17186 bp, 43 predicted proteins | sample CryBogCBE03Jun09_FD_184576 | JGI IMG/M metagenome (GOLD analysis project Ga0208741, IMG submission 184576) | Freshwater microbial communities from Crystal Bog, Wisconsin, USA - CBE03Jun09 (SPAdes) | ecosystem: Environmental > Aquatic > Freshwater > Lake | place: Crystal Bog, Wisconsin, USA...
CATCAGGGGTGGTTGGTATAGACATGGAACAACATTTTATGAAAATGTTGGAGATGTTGAAGACTTCGTGTTTACCCGGCAGGATTCCGCCATGTTATTCAAAATGAGGTGGGGATGATGGACGAGTTTGATTATGATTTTGATAGTGATGCTCTTCTCTGTGAAACGGAAAGTCAGTATCATTTTGTCAAGATAGGTCATCGAATTGAAATCGATCCCAAGGGAAAAAAACTCTTTTCAAGTAATGGTGCAAAACCTTTTGACTGGTGCGAGAAAAAGTTCGGTGGATCAGATGAAGCCCATTGGAGATATTATGGTGATGGTCTATATGCATTTACTGACTTGACCATAGCCGTAGAATTTAAATTGCTGTGGGGATGAATCATGATCTCTATATTAAAAATTGTTTTGTTCTTTGTCTTATTCATATTTGTTACTAGATATATTTTTGGATTCCCGAGATTTGATTGGCGAATAGCGGTTCCAATCACTAAAAACATGACGGCTGATTGGATTTTTATAAATGCTCAACAAAAATATTATGTTCTGAAACCAGAGATCGTGGAATGGTGCAAGGAAAACAATATTAAAATTAAGCCCTTTTATTATTTTAGAGGGATAATGAATAAAGATTGCGGCATTCAAATATGGAATAGTGGTAGCGGATATTTCTTTCCATATTTACCGGCCAATCATATTAAAATTTGCAATTGGGTTGATAACAAAAAATATGCTATCTTGTTTAAAATGAGATGGGGATGAACCATGCAATATGTCGCGCCTATGGATGGCGAAGCTAGTGACATGTTTTGGGACGCGCAATCTAGACAATATGGTGCGGTGTATTTTGAGTGTCGTTGTGGCATTCAGCATTATGCGGTTGATTCCCGCCATATTACCGATGAAGATTCACCCATTCCTGCTGAAGTATCGGAGGGTGATTTTCGGGTGCAGCACCATCATAATTGTGACAATATAATTTCGGCTGAATTTGTTGGACAAATATTGGTTTATGAATGTGATGGTTGTTCAAAATTTCTTCGCAAGTACGAAGATTTTATTTGGAATCAGCGAGACACGATACGGAATTATTTGAAAATAAGGATTGATCAGGAAAAATTGTGGGCGGATCAAGAGCATTTGAAAAATGTTTTGGCTGGTATTGTTCCGTTTGAGGGTTGATGATGGCACACTATATCGAATGCGCAGACTCAAGTATGTATAATCATCGCATGGTTATAGCGGGCCTCGGCCATAAACAGATTTATGAAAAGCAACGACTGTTCGATGAACGTAGAGAATGGATTCATCAAAATTGTTCTGGTGGATATTCTTTTGAAAACTTTGCTTACAAGAATGTCTATTTCTATTTTGTAGAAGCAAGCGATTCCATTCTCTATAAGTTGAGGTGGGGATAATGACTTATTGTTCTCATGGATATCGTTGGGTTCTTGAAGACACAAAACGAAAAAGAGTCGTCGTCTTTGCTGATGATGATTGTTATGGTTATAATGGAGTCTGTCAGTTTGTTGATGATTGTCGAAAATGGTGTAAAGAAAATAAGTTAGATTATTATCTTTCTAGTTGGAAAACTATGGATTTTATTCAAGAAGATGATATGATTATATTTCTTTTGAGGTGGGGCTAATGACTTACACAGTCTTGGTGCATTCTACCGATGAGACTTATGACGGTGAAGGCCATGATCGTTGGTTATGGGCAAGTATTGAATATTTCGCTTTGTTTGTTTATATAAAGAATTTGCCTTTTATGAGTGATTCCAATAAATCGCTTCAGCGTGATATGATGGTTTTGGAATTATCGAAATATAACGGTAAGATTTATAGAAAGCAAGAGGGTTGGCAGCGAAATACTTATTTTGAGTTTGAAAGTGACGCGGATTATATTCATTTCAAATTACGGTGGGGGTGATAGTTATGAAATATGTTCCGTATTACAAAAAACGTGTTCTTTTGGTTGTGGACAGTTCTGATCTTGTGAATGATATTATTCAGGATTTGAGAAATCGCTATGGTTTCTTCAATCTATGCACGGCGTGGATGGACGAGCAAAATATCAAATATGTTATTCACAGAGATATTGAAAAAGACAAGGATACTTTTGAATTTTTCAATGAGAATGATCGTGTTTTATTTTTGTTGCGGTGGGGATAATGAATTATCGTATGGCAGTTCGTGAGATCGATATGTTGAAGAAGATGTTCAATTTTCACGACAATGACATAGTTCTCATTGATCGCAGCCATCACATCAAGAAGTATGCTCGCCCATATCTGTTGTGTTATGGAGAATTGGTTACACATTATCGTCCAGTTAATTCTCAGTGGAGCACCGGTTTCAATTATCGTTCAAAAACGAAGCATCAATATCGTGTTGCTTATGCTTCATTAGATAATGTGATGGAGAAGGTAAGAGAGATTGTTGGGCAGAAGCATTTGGATAATGTTTATGAATGATGGAGAGAGCAATGGAAGAAAGTTTTTATATTCACGAGATTGATGACTTCGGGACAGAAATGTGGACTGTTGATGGTTTGCTTCATCGCGAAGATGGTCCTGCTGTGATAATAGCTGGTGGTCTGAAAAAATACTTCTTTGTAGGCCGGGAATATACTTTGGAAGAATGGATACGGGTTTTACCGATTCATGACGCAGAGAAGGTTGCTCTTTATCTGAAGTGGAAATGATGACTCAATATATTTCCGATGCTGCGATTGAAGGATACTTTGCCAATCTTCGCAAGAGTGGTAAAAGGAATCGTCAACTCTTAATCAATCGCATGACCAAGCATTTTAGAATTTTTGAAAATCTTTCGATTGCCAATTTCAAACATGATGAATTGCGCAATTATTTGAGAAATTGGAAAGAAAAAAGCTATAAAGTTAATGTTTTTGACGATGATAGTATGGAAGAATGGATTCATGTAAATCTTGTTGGATTGTGGCATATGCAAAAGGGTTCGTACTTCTTTAAAAATATTCCAGATATCTATTATTTTGAGAATGAAAAAGATGCGCTTGCATTTAAAATGAGGTGGGGATGATCATGAGTAATGCAATTCTTGAACATGCGCGTGTTCTTTTAAAGATGTATGACATTGCAGCGGTCATTGAAGATCGCTCAGATCAGGTTATTAAAAGATGGGAATTTGATTCTGATTTCAATTATGGAATCAAGTCTAAACCAAAATATCAAAAGCCTTATGTTTTGTTATACGGCGCATCAAGATATGTCCGTGTATCTAAAAAGAAGCATAGTGCCTATAAATCAACTTATAGACATCAACAATTTTATTCTACGGCTGAAAATTTATTGGAAGGCATACACAAACTGATCAAAAAGAGAAGTGTTGAGTCATGACTAATTCCACATCCAAAGATGATGATTATATTCTTAAATATGCGGCGATGATAAAAATTTCCGGAAGAATTGTCAATGATATTATATTGGATTGGTGTGATGACAATTTTGGAAAAGATTGGAATTATATGGGTTATGGAAAATTTGTTTTCAAAAATGAATCTGATGCAATATTGTTCAAGTTGCGGTGGGGTTGACTATTTTCTTCATATTGTTAAAATGTTGCCATGGAAATAGAAATCCCCTTGGAGCGTTTTAACGAGGTGTTCGTCTGGTATCCCAGAATGCGGGGAAAAGTACTGACGTGGTTACAAGAAAATAATATCGAGCCGCCCGCCGTATACAAAAATGTCCAACATCGCCTTCGGGGAGAATTCTGGCCCAGAGAATATTATTGTATGTTTTTCAAAAATGAATTTGATGCTATCTTATTCAAATTGCGGTGGGGATGATGGATATCAAGTTCATGGACCCGATAATTGACATTCCTGTTGAATATATGCGGGATAATCGATTTTTTGATTTGGAATCTTGGATTCGTGGTGAAATAGTTTCCGATACACATATTGGTGATTTTTTGCCTAATAGAATCGAAATCATCCATTTGGAACATGGGACTACTGAGGATAGAAAATCTTGGATCATCAATAATTTGAAAGATGCTTGGACTGGAACTCGTATTGATGGGTGGAAAAAAGAAGTTTATTTCTTTAGAGATGATGATGATGCTTTGATGTTTAAGATGTGGTGGGGATAATTGCAAATATTTTGGAATGAATAAATATTTGTATGAAGGCCAGCGAAATCATCTCTGAAATCAAAACTATATCTCATAATCAGAGTGATGATTTTGAATTATCACGAAAAATGCTCAAAAATTTTGAGAAAACTAAAAATAAATTAGAACAAGTAAGTACAATAGATGGTTTATCATTATTGCGATGTACTTATGGATATTCCTATCTATATTTTTTCGTTGATAATGATATGCCTGTAGGTTTCTCTATGGTTGATAGAAGAAATCCAGAAGCTTTGACAGTTTCATTGATATATTTGACTGTTCCTTTCAGAAAAATTGGAATTGGATTGAAGTTTTATCAATATCTTTTACAAGACCACAATCTTCTTTCAGATACACATCAGACTATTGGCGCACAATCATTGTGGAAAAAACTAGGATCAATGCCCGAATATTCCATGAAACGGGTTGGTGATCGCTACTTGATTTCTACCGTATAAATATACTCATGCGCGACTTAATGAATTTAGTTGAAAATGACTATAGAGGTGAACATTTAGCTCCTGATAGTGCTGGTGGTGCTCCATTATATAATCTTACTAGCAATGAAATCTATCCACCAGATGTTTATAGTTCAGTTGGACATTCATATTATGGTGAGGGTTATTCAAATGCGTTCCATCAATGCATGTCGTATAAAGGCCATCCGAATAGAGTAGTAACTATCTACCGTGCGGTTCCATCTGACCTTGTTCGTCCTAAAATCAATGTGGGGGATTGGGTTTCTATTAATCGTGCGTATGCCAAAGAGCATGGTGTATCTGTTTTGAATGGAAAATACAAAATCATTAGCATGACAGTTTATGCACGCGATATATATACCGATGGCAATTCTTTAGAAGAATGGGGCTATGACCCACAACCATATATTTCAAGAGAAAATGAAAATCGTATTAGAGTTTCATTGGGAATGTTGCCAGTAGAACAGGCTCGTGCGGCTGCTGCTGCGCGTAAAAGTCAATCCTAATTTTCTTGATCTATAATAGATTGAGGATTAAATGCTATAATGGCGAAGCACGCTATATTTGATACTAAAGATTTAAAAATATTCAGAGAATGTGTTTACGGCGTAGTTTCCGATTATGGCACGGCTGAAACCAAAAATGAAAAAGAACAATGGATTGCGAATAATTGTATAGATTATTGGTGGTCAGAAGATTGGGAAGATCATTGCACCATTTACAATTTCAGAGAAAAAAATGATGCGGTGTTATTTAAGTTGAGATGGGGATGATTTTTCTAGAATTGTAATTTAAATTCTCCGAATACATTATTGACTCTATAAAAAATTAACTATATTATTAAAAATTAGGAGAAGTAAAATGGAAAATTATGACGATCTTATTGGTCTAACAATCGATGAAGCAAAAGCAGCAAGACCCGGAAATGCAATTCGAGTTGTAATGAAAGATGGCGAACACTATATGGTCACTATGGATTATCGTATGGATCGCATCAATGTTCATATCGAGGATGGTAAAATCGTTTATGTTACTGGTCGAGGATAATGGAAATAATTGATCTTGGATATCAACGTGGCGGCTTAGGAAAAAGATTATCCAATCTTTATCCCTATCCATTTGTTTTTGATGGCGTTCAATGCGCTTCATTTGAAGGGTTTATTCAATCTACTAAATTTGAAGACATTGAAGCCCAAGAGTTTATGGCCGGGTTAACCAAATACGAGGCTTACAAGGTCGGCCAGATGGGCAATGATTGGCGAAAATCTCAAACTTTGTGGTGGAAAGGTTCGCCTATTCCCAGATTTTCGCCCGAATATGCACTTCTTATTGAACTTGCATATGATGCATGTTTTGATCAAAACGAAGATTTTAGGAACGCTTTATTAGAAACTGGAAATATGGTGTTGATACATTCCATCGGCAATCATGATCCAACCATGACGACCATGACAGAACGAGAATATATATACAATATGTATCGCCTGCGAGCAAGAGCACAACAAAATGTATGATACTAGTCCAGAAACTTTGGGTGTTTGGAAAATACGCGGCGACGGTGGTTTAGTATATAATTGGGATAATCTTCCTGATTTTATTCCTACAGATTTAGATGTTTTATTTAATTTTGGTTTTTATAATTATGACATACAGTTCGATAGGGAAAAAAATATAAAATTTTATACACAATATAATATCAAAGAGATTTTAGAATTAGTAGAATATTATCATCCACCACGCAGCGATATGGATTCTAGTTTTAAAGGTAGAGCTTTGTTTGCGGCTCGTTTTGATAATATCAAAGATGCAATTTATTTCAAGATGGCGTCGTCAAATGTATGATTTTTCTGAAAAATACGAAATATTGGCACCATATAAGATGAATTATCATGGTGAAAGTTTTACGCCTACCGCGCATGTGGATTTTTATAATTCTTCCTCATATGTTCGCACCGTCATTGCGCAATGGTGTGAAAATCATTGTCAATTTCGTTTTGCGTTTTGTACCAGAAACACTTATCCGACCGATGGAAATAATTTCAGATTTTATTTTGAAAATCAAAATGACGCCATTTTATTTAAATTGAAATGGGGTTAAATTCGGTGAAACCTTTGAGCAATAATACTGTGTTAACTTCCACCACAAAATGGTATAAATCTATGGATGCCCATAGTATAACGGCGTGTGGTCAAATTTTGGTATGCTCGCTTCGCTTTATGAACAATCAATATTGCCCCCATAATTTTTCACACCAAGTGCGTCTACCGATTATTGCCTTGGTGAAACATAATGACCCAAATATTCTCGAAACCATGAAGGATTGGATGGTCGAAAAAGGCTATGTATTTCAAGATGATTTTATGATTGGCCTGTTCAATAGTGCAGAAGATGAATTTATGTGTCTGTATGCTTCATTTCGAACACAAGAGATGGCAGTTCTATTCAAATTAGTGTGGGGTTGATTGCACATATTGACATTTTTTGAATAAGTGGTAATTTCATAAAAAATGGAGATTGCCAAATGAAGAAGTTGAATACTCTTTTGGAAATTGTTGTTGAACAACATAAGTCTTTTTTCGCTCAAGCAGAAACGCAACACCAATCTCTTAGTCCAATGTTCATTGCAATCAAGGCCGATGGGTCTGCGGAACAATATCTCGTTGATATTGAAAATGAACAGCAAAAGCAAATGCTGTGTGATCAACTGTCTGAACATTTTAAAAGCACGAATGTTCAATACTATGCATTTTTTACGGAAGCATGGGCGGCAATTTATCAAGACAGACAAATGAACGTTCAACCGTCCAAGCGAGAAGATCGCACCGAAATCGTTTTGACCATTGTTGCAGATAATGAGGGCAACAAGTTGGGCAGCACTTTGGAAATGGTTCGCGATTGGAATACTAATCGCGTTGTTGAACTCAAGGAATATGAAATGAACGCGACTGCATTTTCTGGTCGGTTCGCAGAACTTCTTGATTGACTATCGGTAATTTAATATTGTTTTTCCAGATATTTTATTTTAAAATTACTGGATGATTAATCCGATTACAAGAGAAGCAACTCAAATTGAATTGGCCATTGATGGTACGGTAACTTATGTTTCCGACGAAGAATGGAGACAATTCCTTGAAAATAAATTGCCGTATATTATTACGATACCTCGCGAAGACCGTTTTGTTTACGACAGTGTTTCGGGAAAGTACGGCTATGACTTCATTGATATTGATGATTGGATAGTTCAAAATCTGAAAGATGTTTGGAGTGCCAAGTTGTATGAATTTCGTTTTGCCAATCAGGACGATGCCTTGTTTTTTAAATTGTTTTGGGATAGCATTCGTCCAGATTATTCGGAAAATGCGCCAATCAAAACGAGATAATTTTGAGCCAAAACTTTTGGACCGGTTGGTACATCATTTCCGTTCCATGTCCTGTGATGGAAAATGGCGAATATACAGGATGGATGAGATGCTATGATTGGTGCAAAGAGCATATAACACAAAACCATTTTAAGTATATTGGTGATGGTGTTTTTGAGTTTAAAAACGAGCAAGATTGTATTTTGTTCAAATTGCGTTGGGAATGATCATGTCCGATGATTGGTTGTTTGATGAAATAAACCCAGATGATGTCAAAATTTCTGATTTTCTTAGAAATGAATCGCGCAAAATCACTTCATTTTTTTACTCAGGTGTAGATTTTAGCAAATTTGGCGTTGAGCGTTATTTGCCACACTATGTTATATTGAATGTAGAGAAGAATGTTTTGCAAGAAGATATTGAGGAAAGAAAACAATATATAGCCGATGTGCTTTTTGGAATTTGGTATATGAAGTTTTTTTCGGTGGGTTTTTATCAAAAACCTCCGTCTATTTTACCATCGGATGGGAATTACTGCGTTTTTTATTTTGAAGAATTAGAAGATGCTATTATGTATAAATTGCGATGGGAATAGTTTGTTGACATTTTGAGATATAGTCGTAAAATTATATTTTCACGTGTGGAGGATGTAATGGCATATCCATGCCCAACTTGTGGTCAACCTTCTCCATATGGTGGAGTTTGTCAGCCCTGTCGAGATCGAACAAAACTTCTTGATATTCAAAGACAACAACTAAAGCTTCAGCAAAAAGCAGCTAAAGAACAAAAGCGGGCGCTAGCAGAGGCAAGAAATCAGACAAATCAACCTCAATATCAACCAAGATATTATTCGGAACCTGAAAACTACGAACCGACATCCAATGATGAATCGGATAGTATTGGTATGATCGGATGGTTTTTTATTATTTCGTTTTTTGCTGTAATTATATATGCGTTTATGTTCGTGTTTGCACTCATGGTTCTAGCTTATCATTGGATCATTGCATCATGGGTTCATATGGTTTGCACAGCCGTAGTTCTTTTTATCGTTTTTAATATTTTCAAAAATAAAAAACCGCAATAGATTTCCATAGACGCCTTATAACTGTTTTGCTCATACATATGCTTTTGGTGATTAAAAGCCGCTCACGAGCTTCCCTGTGGCACTATGCGGCATTTTTCGAGGGATACTATACTTTTTAAGATGTAATGGAGATAGTGCCGCAATATTTTTAAATACTTGACAAAAAGTCAATTTGCTATAGAACTATAATATAGATTTTATGAGGATACAATTGTTTATGGCTAGACACGTCAATGAAGTATATTATAGTTGCTGCCCATACACTGTTTCTGTTGTGATCAATGCCGAAGGGCAGCTAACAGAAATGTTTGAATGGGCGAAACTTAATACTTGTACTGCATGGACTACCAGAAGGCATAGCAATTGCTATGAGTTTTGTTTCATGGAAGAAAACGATGCTATTCTGTTCAAGGTTGCTTGGTGCTAATCATTCTACCGTATAAATACTTGACACAAAACTATATTGTGTTAATCTGTAAACATAGCAGATGGAGATATTGATATGGATAAGCAACGTTACGCTCAAATTCGTGAACGCGCTCTTGCTCGCAAGGTGGCTGATGAATCTTCTAAGATTTCGGAAAGTGTTCTGAATGAGAATGAGATGGTGACGTTTGATTCTGCTGACGCAATTATTTCTGCTGCTGAAAATATTTCGGTAGAAAATGCGCCTATTCGAAATTGAGAATAATCTTGAGTTTAGAGTAACAAAAAGATTTTTAAAAAAGCTTGGAACATATATTAAAAGTTACAGTGGCGTAAAAGAAGCTTTTCGCGCATTTTGTTCTGCTAAATTGAAAAATCAATCTTTTGGGAAAAAAGATGGACCCTATACAGGTGGTCTTCTCAAAGGATTATTACATGCTCATCTGATACATGGCAAAGTCATAATAACTTATGACATCAAATCCAATGTCATTTATCTATATGACATTGATGAGCATACTGCGTATGAATCACAAAACGCACAAAGAAATCTGGCTTCATTCGTCGCTTCATTGGGCGCTCAAGATTATATGCCTATGTCGATAAGTGGCGAAGAAGAAAAACTTTCAGATGAACAGAAAAAAGATATTTCTGAATTTTTATTTCAAGCTTGTGCGTCTGATCCTGAAATAATTAAAGAAGCTCTCTCTGGAGATTTTTCAACTTTAAAATATTTTCTTGAAGAGATCGCATCATTTGATTTAATTCTGAAAGAATTCGGTGGACAAAATGGTTTTATCTCTTATTTGAAAACTATTGCCAAAAATTATGGCATGAAATAATCATGCCCAAGTTATATAAAACAAGGTCGCCTTCTCTTTATTCTTAATAATATTTAAAATTCTAATTTTTCGTTGAGAGGCGTCATGATCATAATATTCTCTAAATCGAATTCTGTGTTCTTTGCACCAATCAACAATGTCTTGTTTGATTACTATCATAGAACCCATACCATCATTGATTTCAAGCATATTCGTTGTCATTCTAAATGACACTCTAGGATCATGTTTTATAGCATAAGACACTATTAAAATAATAGGCCCTGCTAAAGCAATACCCCATCTAATAATATATTCTATTGTCTGTTCCATTTTCCATTAATCTCTCTAGAATTATTTGTGTTCTACCAGACGCTCTTGCTTAACAAAGCCAAGGCTTGCGTCACCACGCATATGTTCGCGAATCCATACCTTTTTAATCTTACCATCTGGTTGCTTGATATTCCTCCAATGCCCCGAGACTTCGTGGCGGCGAATGGCACGTTCAGCGGTTCGCAGCATGTTCATGATCTTGTTCACGCGCCCACGCTTTTTAGGAATGGAGATGCTGACGAGCCTGTTGATCATATAGGGTCTCAGTCGCCCTCCAACCCGCGCTACACCGGATTGTTGGTAGTTGTTGTAAGTCAGTGGCACTTCATTGATCAAAGCCAGCGCAGCGCAAAGGAAACGGAGATCGCCTTGAAGTTCTCGGCAGGATCGTTCCATTTGCTTATGTGTATTATCAAACTTTTCTTTTTCCGTTTTGGAAATTTTCTTGATGATTGTTTCAAAAGATGGCGCAAGATCAATAGCATTAATTCGCGCCAGATGCGGAGGAATACTGATTACGTTCGGTTCCTGATTTCTAGAACCGAATCCCCACATATAAGATTGGAAAGGTCCAACATCGATATTATCGTTACGACCCATGAGTTTAGCAGATCGATGTGCATTCAATTCGTTGATTGCACTCTTGATCGTCGGATCACGAGCGGTGGACTTATAATTGATGATACCTTCAGTGGAAAGGATTTGGTCACATCCGAAGGTATCGACTTCTCTGCCACTCTTTGACGATGTAAAATGCGCAACGGTAGTTGCCCGCCAAGTGGTTTCATCGATTCGGCGCAGCAACCAACCCATCTTGATCGGACTATCTTCCGGCATGTTTCCGACGATAGTTCCAAGCCGAACTCTCGCAACATGTCGGGCTGCGTAGTTAAATTCAATCCAAATAGTCTCAAACGGCAGTCGCGCCAGTTTTCTATAAATGGCAAGTTTATCCGCAATAGTTTTTCCGGAAGAAATTTCCGTAATCAAATCAACGGCATCATCATCTAAAGTGTAGGGACGCGCTTGGCGAATAAGATTCGTGTAGCACTTCAAGTGTGCTTCATTTTCACTTTCTCGCCAAAACTCATTTAGAAGATCAGCCATGATTATCTCACTCCAATATTTCAGGAGCAATTTTGCCATGTTATTTGTATTTGTCAACCAAAATGAAGTTTGAACAATACCGCATCATTTTCTCTTACAAAGAGAAATGGAATATATACTTTGTTATTTTTATAATAGACTTTTTCGTAGAAATAACCACCTTTACAATTTTCTTTTATCCAATGATCCATCGCTCGAAAATTTATAAAAGTTGGCGCACCGCTTTCACGAATTAAAATATTAACTCGAAAACGTTTCTTGCGTGTTTTTTGATATTTTTTGCTAAGTGCATAGCCCATTGACGCGATTAACTCCAACGCATCTTAAACAATAAGGCGTCTTTGCTGTCGCTAAATTTGAACACAGATTCCATAAGCGTAATTTCACTATACCAATACCCAATACAATTTTCATTGATCCAGTTGGATACTTTTGTATAATTTCCGGGACTAAAAAAGAAACTGGCCCCATCTATGGATTCAAGATACACTGAATTAACACAAAGAGGCTTTATCTTTGCGATATTCACATTAGTATCAACGAGGATATTAGTGGCCATCTACCAACTTTATCATTATATCGTCAGGATTTGCAGATTTATAATCAAAAAATTCTCCATCAGATACAATGATGTTGATCGAATTTCGATACGATTGGGAAGATTTTTGGCGCTCTTTAACTGCATCAAGAGCCGGTTTAAGAAGTGATCCACCCTGACCATAATATGTCATACTATAAAGAATATCGGTAAGATTTTCTTTCTTGGTGCCGAGTATTTCTTTCGTAATTGATAGGTCGAATTGTAAGATATTGATTACACCAACAAACCCAATAGCCGACAGCGCATTTTGAATATGGCTTCCAGTTTTGATTACTGCCGGAATAGGAATAGAACCAGACGTATCGATGAGAAGGTTCACATTCTCAAAATTTTTGGGAAACATCATGAGTAGTTGAAGACTGATGTCAGATTTCTTTGAAAATTCAACCACTTTCATTTTCTATTCCTTTTCCAAACCGTGGGATTGTAACGACCCGCCATTTGTTTCAGCTTCCGTAGAGTTGGCATCCGAATATAAATTGGATATTCCCGGCGCAAATCAGAATATTGATCATCCCAACGCCCTACATAATCAATACGTTCCAATTCATAGTCCGCATAGATTTCCATGTATCTTTGAGTATCGATCACTTCAACGTGCCCGTCATCAATACGACGATTGACCCGCCCATATGGCACCCAAGGGCCATCGCCGTTCTTATTACACACCACGTCGTTGCGACGAAGCTTATGTAATCCCATCGCTTTGAAAACTTTTCGATGTTTGAAATTACTCATCTGGAAACCATCTGAAATGATACTACATCTGTTGAAAATTTATATCTTTTATTCTCTCATATCTTATAATTAAGTCAATATCGAACTTTTGAATAAATATTTAAAATTGGAGATTATTTCTATGTCTATGCGTGAATTCATTAAGTTGACTGAAAGTTTTATTGATGGCGAAGAAGGCGAAATGGCTAAGAGCCAAATGGCTGTAATGAAACACAATATTTCAGAATTAGATCAAATGATTGAAAATGAAGATGATCTTCCAGAATGGGTTCAAAACAAGTTAACACTCGCAAACGATTATCTTGACACTGTAAAAGATTATTTGATGGGTAAAGAATCTACCGATTCTGAAGATTGATTATTCCCAAAATAAACAACAAAGAGCATAACCGTTATCATCATTAAAGATCACTGCACCATTTTTGTATTTTTTGCAGTCATCTATAAATTTTCCGTTGAAATTTGCAAGTTCTTTGTTTATATCTTCATCAAAAGCATTTCCCCATTGATCTGTTCCTCTATGAGTTATGAGATGAGCGATCATATTTTGCCACCATTTAGGGCAAGATGATAAACTTTTTCCAAGAATAATTATCATTGAATTAGCCCCATCGCAGCTTAAACATGACTGCATCGGTTTCTTCTTCAAATTTAAAAATCCAAAGTTCATAATCTTCATCGATTTTCGAATCATACATTTCTTTGGATTTAAAATACCAAGTCCCCGAAAGATTATTGATAACCCAATCTGTCAAAAAGTCCGGGAATAGTCGTTTGCGAGAATCGATAATAACATGATGTGTGCAAAAAGAATCAACACTGGCGGATTGTATAAAGAACTCATGTTTGACAAACCGAGTTTCAAAATCCACATAAAAAGGATTTACTTTTTTAGACATGACTGTATCAATAAGTTCTCTCGCAGGTAGGAAAACTTTATCAATTATAATAAAAAAGTCAATGTTATTTTAAAAAAGTGGCTCTTCTATGAGAAGATGGAAGTGGAATGAATTTAGGATCGTCACGATAGATTGGTAAAGATGGATATAAAATATTGTTTATTTTATCGTTTAATCTTGATAACACAAGGTTGTAAGGAGCGTCCGGGGATAACCCTAGCTTTATAGCCCAATGCTGTCTCACTGAAAATTTATTAGAATTGACTGGAACACCTTTTTTCATTTCATCAGTAATTGCGTATTTCGCGTCTGAATACATCTTCAATTCATCATCATCATCTTTGGCGGGCGTCGGTGATGGAGATAATTCAGGAAAAACCACTTTATCCATCCTAGCCTTGATTACTCGCAAAACCTGCTCTGGTGTTGCAGACGATCTTAAACCCAAACGCAGCGCCCATTTTTTTGATGCAGCCGGATTATCTTTTATTTCATCCCGCACCGAAGCTAAACGTTCATATGGAATATCTTCATTAATAATGCCCCAAGATGCAAATGCTTCAAATGGATTTTGCTCAACTTCTTTTAAGTTGACCATTTCCATTATCTTTTTCATATCATCAGTCCGAGACATTTTTTGCTCCATTTGTTAATATTTAGCTACTGATATAATAATACGAATTAAACTAGACATTTTTGAAAAATTTGATATTATACAGATTGAACATAGGAGATTGATATGAAAATTGGTACAGCAATTGGCTTGATTTTTACTCTATATGCATCTTCTGCTATGGCCAGCGTGACCGCCAGCCTCAATGGGTCTTCCATCAATAATAATGGTAAGTCCAGTGAAGTTGTTACTGGCTCATTTGCATTCAATAATGTTGATCGTCTGTGGCAGCAGCATGTGACAAGTGATTTTCTTTATCAAAACAATTCCGCAACTGACCACTACGATTTCGATACTTCTGCTAAAATTGATCGCAATCTCGATTCCCGCAATTATTTGCAGGCTGGTCTGCGCCTCGAATATGATAATCTTCGCAAGAACACGATCTCGTTGACCAGCGAAATTGGTCATGGGTATCGTTTGTTTCATACCAAGAATCTATCTTTGAGCAATGAACTTGGAATCGGTATTCACTCGGATAAAAGTGAAACAGCCGCTCCAGTAGTTTCGGATAGTATTTGGTTTACTTGGAAAGCTACTCCAAGAGTGACCGTTGCAAACAAGTTTCTCACAGAACAAGCAATTGGGAACAACAAGTTCGGGTATGATACCTACACCAATAACATTTTTACGGTGAGTTATGCATTGAACTCACATGTGGCGGTTCATATCGAAAATCGTTTCCGTCACGAAAAGTTTAATAACAACAAGACAACTTTGGTTGGATTGGCTGTAAATTTCTGATAGCATAATTTTTAGATTGGAGAATAAAATGATCAACAAAATCAAAGAATTTTTTTCTAAAATTCGGCACGCATTGTTTGACTACATTCCTTTGCCGGAAGAAGTCGAAGCGGCCAAGCATCCTGAAAATGCGGAAGACGCCGCCGCCAAGGCTCTTGCGGATGTGAATAATCCCGGCAGTGTTTTGAACCAGACCACTAAATTTTTCTAATGCACGATGTCATTGTCTTTGACAAAAGACAAGGCAGAAGGCTTTGCGTGTGGGATACTAAGAACATCCCACACAAAGAGACATTTAGAAAAATATGGATTATCAAACCATCCGACATTTTTAGCGAATGGTTGAATGATAATGTTCACGGAAAATATCGCATCGATGTTGTAATCATCGATGCGCTTGAGTATCAATTGAATATTAAAAAAGAATTGGAAGATAGAAAAAAACTTAATACTATGCGCGGAGGGTATGAAACTTTAAAAGATAATGAAGTAAAACGCTTTTGCGTATCATTTGAGGATGCCAATGAAGCAATCTTGTTCAAGATGGTTTGGTGTTAATTTCCGCCAAACTTCAGCTTGAATAGAATCGCATCTTTTTCATCATAAAAATAATAATCTACGAATGAATCGTAATACATACTTACGTCCGACACATCTAGGACTTCACGACGAAAGAAACTTGGACAGTTATTTTCTGCCCAAATTTCCTGCTCATGACCATAGCCTTCTGGATCAGTCAAAGTGATTTTGACTGTCATCCTCTCCATTTGTTCACAATCGGGTATCTACGATCCCGTCCATGAATTTTGCTTGTGATCTTCACACCGGGAGCAGCTTGTCTCCGTTTGTATTCGGCTCTGTCCACAAGGTTGCGAATTTTCATAACAACTTCATCTTTCAATGAAAGTTGATTGCAAATTTGTTCCAGACTTTGTTCTTGTTCAATCATTTTTTCAAGAATGGCGTCAAGAACCGGATACGGCGGCAAAGATTGCTCATCAAATTGATCGGGACGCAGTTCAGCAGAAGGAGGCTTTGAAATTATTTCTTCTGGAACAACTTCCTTGTTAGTGCCCAAGAATCCAAAATATGCAATGTCTTGGATTTCGAGATTATTTCTCCAGCGACACAATTCCCATACAGTTGTCTTGTACAAATCCTTGATCGGATTGAAACCACCAGACATATCCCCATACAATGTAGCATAACCAACACTAACTTCGGATTTGTTTCCCGTAGTCAACAGAAGATGATGCTCTTGATTTGAAATAGCCATGAGAATATTTCCACGCGCTCGCGCTTGAATATTTTCATCAGCAATCCCAGTCAATTTGCGAGGATTCAGATTCTCACTACCACCGTTATACACATGGTACTCGCTATAATAACCATGATCCGTGGAATCGGCATAAGCGGTCCTAAGAGCCTCCACGACGGGTTCAATGTAAATGGTGCGCATCTTAGAACCAAGACGCTTCGACCCTGCCGCAGCATCATTCAAAGAATGTTGGCTGCTATATTTCGAGGGGAGACGAACAAGATGCACATTTTCTGGACCAATCGCATCCGCCGCAATGGCAGCAACCAACCCAGAATCAACACCACCGGAATATCCAAGAACAACGGACTTGAATCCCTGTTTTCGCATATAATCGCGAGTGCCGAGAACGCAAGCTTGATAAATTTCAGCAAAACCCGTTGGTTGGATTTCCTTGAAATTATCAATATTCACCAATGGAATTGGCTTTTCAGACCACCAGATAT
>Ga0208741_10000558_pt1 | contig 17113 bp, 16 predicted proteins | sample CryBogCBE03Jun09_FD_184576 | JGI IMG/M metagenome (GOLD analysis project Ga0208741, IMG submission 184576) | Freshwater microbial communities from Crystal Bog, Wisconsin, USA - CBE03Jun09 (SPAdes) | ecosystem: Environmental > Aquatic > Freshwater > Lake | place: Crystal Bog, Wisconsin, USA...
ATTGATAATCCTTTTTAGCGCTTCTTCATCGCGTTGGTTAACGACCACCCGCAAATACGCCAACATATCCTTCACTTCCTTTCTCTGATAAAAACTTACACCCCCATAAATACGATACGTGATACCCATGCGGCGAAGGCTTTCTTCATACGCACGGCTCTGTGCATTGGTGCGATAAAGAATGGCGAAGTCGCGGTTGAGGTAATGATTGCGCAGTTTTTGTTCCTGAATAGCATCCGAAACAAACTTACCCTCATCATTATCAGTCATGGTGCGGACGACTTTTATCTTTTCCCCAATCTTATTATCTGTCCACAATTGCTTGGGTATCTGCCCTTTGTTGTTGCCAATAATTTCGTTGGCAACCTTTAAGATGCTTTGGGTGCTACGATAATTTTGCTCCAGCTTCACCACTTTCACGTCGTCATAATCCTTTTGAAACTGCAGGATGTTTTCTATCGTTGCGCCACGGAAACTATAGATACTCTGCGCATCATCCCCCACTACACAAATATTTTCATTCATAGCCGCCAACAACTTAGATATCTGGTACTGAACAGCGTTGGTATCCTGGTACTCATCTATCATGATGTACTTAAACTTGCGCTGGTATTTGCTGAGGGCATCGGGCTGTGTATTCAGCATCTCGTACATCTTCAACAACAAATCATCGAAGTCCATGGCGCCATTCTTAAAACAACGGGCGCAATAAGCTGCATAAATCTTAGCAATAGCTGGTCTGTTTGCACGGATATCTTCCTGCTGTAAATAACCATCTATTGAATATTCTCCTGGGCCAATCAACGCATTCTTCGCAGAGGAAATACGGTTGCCTACAATGTTTGGTTTGTATTGTTTATCATCTAAGTTCAGTTCGTTTATAACCGTTTTTATAACACTTCGGCTGTCGTCGGTATCATAAATAGTAAAGGAATTTGGGTAGCCAATCCTGTGGGCTTCGGCGCGAAGAATCCTGGCAAATACACTATGGAAAGTACCGATGTATAGATTACGGGCTTCGTGGTTATTTAATATCTTTTCGATACGCTCCTTCATTTCTGCAGCAGCCTTATTGGTAAATGTGAGCGCCAATATGTTGAAAGCATCTACCCCTTGTGCCATCAGGTGCGCAATACGTGTGGTGAGTACCTTGGTTTTACCACTTCCGGCACCCGCTACAATCATCAATGGGCCGTTGATATGCGTTACTGCTTCGCGTTGTGGTTCGTTCAATCCTTGTAAATAATCCTGCATGGGGCGAAGATAAGGCGTAGAAGAGATATGAACTATGAACTATGAAATATGAGTTCTAAGTTAAAAAACACTGCCTGCTTTTACCGTGTGGTTAGCATCTGTATTAGCATGTCTGGGATTTTATTTTGTAGGAATTGCTCACCATTTTTCTTCCTCACAACTAGAATCTGCAGGTGGGGTATTGTTTTGGCGTGAAATTATCTTCTGCAACTGCCGCTCAATAATTGCAATGGCAATCGTTTCTCCGGCGGGAGTGGTGGTAGCCTCCTGTAATAATTGTTTGATGTGTTTCTCATTGATATCAATCCTGTACAAGAGATATACTAGTTTCTCGAAGTCGTTAAGTATAAGTTTATTGATGTAAGTTGCCAATGCCGACTGCAACCCATCCATGGTGGGGATTGTCTGCAACTCCATACCCGTTTCCTTTTCGAGGGTTTCTTTTACAAGAAGTAGATTATCCATAGCAGCCATTTAAAACTTTTCTATCACGCCCAACCCAAACAAAGCATAATCATATTTAACAGGGTCGCTGGCATCTAATTGTTTTAAGTAATTGGTTAATTCAATGGCAGACAGCCAATCATTTTGCTTTCTATCCAATAAATTAAAACGCTTTGCTACCCTTGCCACATGCACATCTATCGGACATACTAACTGATGAGGTTTAATGGTTTTCCAGATACCAAAGTCCACACCATTGTCATCTCCGCGCACCATCCAACGGAGGTACATATTCAATCTTTTACAAGCAGACTTCTTAAAAGGCGCCGCAATATGTTTCTTGGTTCGCTGCGGATATTCTTCGTGTATCTTACCAGAAAATACATAGTTATGAAACCCATTCAAAGCATGCTCTGTATCAGTATCTGTTGCTGATAGTCCTTTGGTAAAAGCAGTTTCCAAAGACTGTTCACCCATTGTGGCATAGTGGTATTTCAGGAAGTCGAGCAGATAGAATAAATCCGTGCTATTGAAGGTACGGTGTACAAACTTCATCATTGGCAGCAGGGCTTCGGAGTTATCATCCTGCATATTCATAATAAACTCATAGGGTTTATTACCCATAAAGTTCATTAATCTGTTGCAGGAATTGATGATACCTGTGCGTGTTCCCCAAGCAAGTATAGCAGCAAACAGCCCAGCTATCTCTATGTCTTGTTTAGTGGTAAACCGATGCGGAATAGAGATAGGGTCATCCTTTATAAAAGAGGGATGATTGTATTGGGCTGCCTTTGCATTGAAGAAGTCTATCAGGTCGGGATTATTTGCCAAAGTCTTTTTTGTTTTTTGGTAAAGAAAAAATTAAACACATAGGAACATAGGAAGATAGAAAACATAGAAGAAACATAAAGCTATGTGGTCTATGTATCTATGTTTCTATGTGTTTAATCTGTTCTACAATTTTATCTCTGTTTCATTATCCCAGTTGGCTTTTACATTCAGCTTCCAGTTTCTATCCAACACAATCTCTGGTTGCAAGCGTTTTTTGTAGTTACCTGCATCCCAGATGCCATTCTGGTTATTGTCGAACAAAATCCGTACGATGTAATCCCCTGGTTTGTATAGTTTCCTTTTAAAAACAACATCAGTCAAGGGCACACTCTCTTCTATCTTATCGGAGGAGACTATTTGCAGCACCGGATGCTTCTTTAAATCGAGATTGGTAAACTTTATCTTCACACTACCATAGCTCGATTCTGTGGCTGTAGTAAAGCTAAGTGTATCGCCTTTCTTCAAAGTATTACCGCTGGTATCTTGTGCAACATCTTTAGCCAATATCAGTTTGAAGTACGTATTTTCTTTCCAAGGGTAACTGATAGATACAGTGGTGTTGCTGGTATCCAACATCACCTTTGCATTTGTAATTGGCTCATAGAAGGTATCACACAAAACTATCTTGGACGAGTCGAAGGTTTTTAATCGTTTACTAAATGTTAGTTGTAGCTTATTAATCAGTCCCTGACTATGCCCGCCATCCAGATTGTTTGCAAACTTCAAAGACTTATCTTCTTTCTTGTTCTTATTGCTATTGGTAGGAGTGGCAGCTTTGGCAGGCTTTTCTTTTTTCTTTTCTTCCTGATACGCATAAAAGACCGCATTGGGCGTAGCCTCACTGATGGTAATGGTACTATCGAGAAAGCCGAAAATCTCGGTGCTGTCATCATACTTTTTACTGTATTCGTTGGGTAGCACAAAGGCGTTGTACTTACCAGGCTCAATAAAGTTAAAGCTAAACTCGCCCCTGCCATTCACTTTAGTCAGGTAACGGGGATTCGATTTGTAGATGGCAGTATCATTCAGGTTACGGTGCAAGATTACCAACAGGGTACTATCCGTTTTACCTGTCTCAGCCAGAATTACTTTACCAGCAAACTGTCCGTGTGCAATGGTGGGCCCAGTAGAGAATACATAGGTAAAGTCCTTGAATATATTGCCCTCATTGATGTCCTTGATGCCATTGCCAAAGTTGATGCTGTAGGTGGTATTCTTCTCCAACGAATCACGCAACTTCACCGTAACATACCTAAGGTTAGACTCTATGTTAGGAATTTTTGTGGGGATGGGGGATATCAACACATTCTGTTGTGCATCTTTCAGGTCTACAAACTCATCGAAGGTGAGGACAATCTTTTGTGAGGTTACATTGGTGGCACTATCTGCAGGCAAAGCCTTTACCAAGCGAGGGGGAAGGGTATCTTTTGGCCCACCACTCGGAGGAACAATGCCTGCACAACCAGTTAGTAATAATAGTTTAGCAGCAATAAATAGGAACAGTAGGAAGAACGATGCTTTCTTTTTCATTCAATAACTTTAACGGTTGCAAACTTATACTGAATGCTGCTTGCTAAAATCATAAAAGTTAAAAGAAGAGTTATAAGGGTTTAGCCACAAAAGCTCTAAGGCAGGAAGAAGCGCTAAGTTTTATTCCTTTATCATCCCTACGCCACTCACTTTGCCATCTGTTGTTTGCACCCGCAAATGATAAACATCTGTTTGCAAACTAAAAAGTGCAACTCCACCTATAGGTAGTAGCTGCACTATTCCAATTATCAATTATTAATACGCTTTCAGGTTGTCTGCTTCTATATCTACCACATCCCCTTTTTGCCTTAAGATTGCCACACCATTTTGTTTTGCAAATTTTTCTAATTCGGGATAAAACGAAAAGCTGGCAATACCAAGGTAAAACTTATATTTCGCATACACAGGAAACAGTTTCTTAAAACTATCTACTTTTTTGTATATCAATTGTTCTACATCATTTTTGTGAGCCTTGTATTTGCATTCTATCAATGCAATGCTTTCCCCATTAAACATTACCAAATCAAATTCGCCTTGTGAACGTTTGGATTTTATCTCTAAGTTTTTCGAGATGGAGTCATATTTAATACCTCCCAAAACAGGATTATCCAATAAGGAGTTATAAAAATAGTCCTCTGCACTCGAGCCATTGTTATCTGCAATATTACCCAATCGGATTCCAACCCTCTCTAATGTTGCATCCGTTCTTTTCATTTGTTCATCCGTTCTTTTCATTTGCTCATCCGTTTCTCTCATTTTAATAGTCAGTTCAGCATTAGAAACTGCCAATCCTGCCACTAACTCCTTCAATTCATTATCTGTCATTATGTGCCATTTCTACAAATATACCCTTTTGATAGTGGAACACCCATAAAACAAAATTGCAGCCCCACACATAGGTAGTAGCTGCAATTTTTATAATGATTAGTGATTAATGTTTAATGATTAATCCATTCGTTTGCTTTTAACTAACCACTAATCACTAACCATTAAACTCGACCCACTCACTTTGCCATCAATCGTCTCCACCCGCAAATGGTACACCCCTTTTGGCAAACCACCTACAGACAAAGTAGGGTTTGTAGCATCTTTAAATGAAACAGTCTTTAATACCCTCCCAATATTGTCTACTACTTGGACAAAAGCTATATGATTACCTTTTACAGTAACAATATCTCTTGCCGGGTTCGGCACTACGGTAAACTGCTTACTAACCACTAACCACTCACAACTAACAACTTTACTAAACGTACTTGCCCCATCCTTATCTACACTCTCTAAGCGGTAATAGTTAGTACCATTGGTTGGGTGTGTATCTGTAAAACTATACCCATTTGCGCCACTGCCTGTTGCTTTTACTGTGCCAATAGATGTAAAGGAATTGCCATCTGTACTGTGTTGTATGTTGAAGTTTGCAGTGTTGGTTTCGGTGGAAGTTTGCCAACTGATAGCCACAATTCCATTTCTATTTGTAGCTTCTATATTGGTTAATTTTACTGGCAATGTTGCGTATCCACCCTCATGATACAAAGCTTGCACTTCTGAACTATCTAGTACTCTATTATACAAGAGGAAATTATCTAGATTACCATTAAAAAAACCTTGGTTACCGCCGCTAACACTATTGCTACATCCTAATAAATTAGTTGCATTTGAATTTCCGGCAGCATACTCTCCAAAATCACAGAAACCTGCCATAGTATTGGATATCAGAGCACCACCTTGATTATTGGTACTCATGGTTACTGGGATATTTACTCCATTTAAGTTTATGGTACAAGTAGTATTGTTATAAATAATAGTTGCAGTGTACCATTTATTTGGCTGTATTACGTTTTGTGAGGAAGAACATCCTTGGTATTGATAAGTTGGAATTGAACTTCCAAAATTTATTGACCCATCAAAATTTACACTTATTCCTATTGCTTGCCAGAATCCATTTTTTTGCCAAATAGTATAGTTATTATTAGAAGTAGGTAGTGAATTCAATTTAAAAGTTACTGATACAGTAAATTGAGATTCTCTTTGACCATTAAAAAAAGGACTTGGCAAACTTACATAGCTATTGTTGCCATTAAAATTGTAAGCTGTATTATTTATACCACTTGCCCCATTTGTTAAGGTTGCTCCATAAACAGTTCCATTATTACCATTACCACTACTGTCCATTGCATTTCCGGTAAAAGGATACCAAGCTACTAAGCCATTAGTGGGTAAAGTGGTTTTAGGTAAATCATACCCACCTTCATGATACAAAGCTTGCACTTCTGTACTATCTAAAGCACGATTGTAGATACGGATATCATCTACTTTACCTGAGTAGTTATACCAGAAACCATTTGCTTGGTCTGATAGTCCAATACTAATTCCAGATGTGCCCGCAGTATTCATAGTTAATTTTGAATCTGTGTTTCCAATAAGTATTCCATTAATATATAAATTTAAATTTTTCGAATCATAACTAAAAACTAAATGATACCATTTTTTGGTAGTTATCTTAGAACCGAAAACAGAGGAACCAGTACATGAATTATCAGAACAAGCAGGATTAAACCCTGCTCCAACTCTATTACTATCATTAAGTACTAGTGTCCATGTTTGACCATTTGGATTTGAGTAACCATATTGAAATCTTGAAATAATATAACTATAACCGACTATTTCATCCTGATTGACCCACGCAGATAGAGTAATATTTTTTATATTAAAAGTAGGAGAATAAGGAATATAAATTTCATTTTGTCTGGTTCCGTTACTAACACTATTAGAAAAACTATAAGCACTGTTAGCATTACCAAACCTATCTGTAGTTAAAGTAGCGCCATAAACAGTCCCATTATTACCATTACCACTGCTATCTATTGCATTTCCTGTGAAAGGATACCAAGCTACTAAGCCATTAGTGGGTAAAGTGGTTTTAGGTAAATCATACCCACCTTCATGATACAAAGCTTGCACTTCTGTACTATCTAAAGCACGATTGTAAATGCGGACATCATCATATCCACCCAATAAAGAATTGTTTACATCATTGGGGCTTAATCCTCCAATTCTAAAATAACCATCATAGTTTTGTCCAATTGTTTGTAAATAGTTAATTCCTTTCAGGATACCATCCAAGTAAATTTTCGTTCCCACTACATTACTCATAGTCACTACTAAATGATGCCAGTTATTATCTAAAACATTGTTACTTGCAGAATCGAATACTGCATAATTTGGGAAAGTGTAAAAATACAATCCATTTTTTTCAGCCCATAATTGTCTGTCCCAAATTCCCCCATGTAGGCATTGTCCATTATTGAACCCTATTACAAAACCACCTCCAGTATTAGACGATTTAATCCAAACTGAGTAGGATAAATCATTGGGAGCACTAAAACTATTTTGTGTACAAATGAGGTTGCTTCCCTTGTCGAAATAATAAGCACTGTTAGCTTTTCCGAACCTATCTGTAGTTAAAGTAGCGCCGTAAACAGTTCCATTATTACCATTACCACTGCTGTCTATTGCATTACCGGTAAAAGGATACCAAGCTAATAAGCCATTAGTGGGTATTTGGGCAAAAGAGGTTGCTACTATAAAAAGTAGGCTTAAAAGTGTAATTGTCTTTTTCATTTGTTGTTTATTCGTTTTATTAAATGTTTCTTTCACAGTTTTCGTGATTCCAATTAGGGCTTTCGCTATCATAAAGTTGGAACATCATAAATGTATTGATATGCCAATCGGGGCATTCAAGCTCGTTTGTTACTAGTTGCTTTAGTAGTTCAATTGGTTGTAACAGCTCTATATTCCAAAGGCGACTGGTATTTGTTGGTAAACCTTCTTCATTTCGGCAGTCCCTTTGATTTTCAAATCTATCTTCAACAGTATCCCATTGCAAACCCTGTCTGTAGTTGGGTTGGTTGTACGCCTGCAATAGTTCATCACGCATTGCATTGATACCCGCAGCATTTAAACCGCTCAAATCCTGGTATCTTTCATGAGTAATAGAGCGCCAATGCCCTTTTGGTAATCTTGCTATTATAAATCTTTGGGTTGGCGCGTTTGGTATTCTTTGCAACGTGTATAAAACTAACTCTTCTCCATCATTATGGTTTAAAGGATTAAAGTCTCTAAGCGGGTCTAAATAAGCAAAGTGGCAATCATTACCTTTTTCGTCTTTAAACCTTCTCTTATTAAAGAACCATTCTTCAAAGCCAAAGCCATAATCATATTCATGATTGCCTGCATTAGGGCTTTTGCCTGTTGAGCCAGATGGTGTTAACCATCCATTGTTGTTAAAACTCATTCTAGCGTAGAGTGCCATGTTTTTAATGGGTTGTATGATGTAATTTGGGTTGTATTATAACGTTGCAAATTACTGTCAGAAACAAAGTAGAATCTATTTTTTTAGGTGCTATTATGCTACTATAAAGATTATTATACTACTTTTACGGTATGAATAACATTGGCGATAACATAAAGAAGTTTAGAGAACTGAAGAATATTACCCGCGAACAAATAGCTGCTGACCTACAAATGAGCCTAAGCAACTACAGCAAAATTGAGAGGGGCGAAATAGATCTTACCATCAGTAGGGTGCAGGAAATAGCCAATGTATTAGAAATAGATATGTCGCAGATACTCAACTTTGATGCAACTCAAATATTTAATACATCCAATAATACACTTGTACAAGGCGTTTATGCTAAAGCAGAAAATATGCATTTCCACGGTGATGATTACAAAGAGAAGTATATTGCATTACTTGAAAAAGAAGTAGCGAGGTTAAAAGCAGTGGTGGGAGAAGTCTAAAGTTTACGTTACTAAAAGGTTATTGAATTTGGAAATTAGCGAAGTATTAACCTCCCCGAAACCTGTAAACATCATATCGATGGTAGGAGATATCTACCCGAAGAAACAAAAAGCCCCCCTAATACCATAATGAGATTTCTCCTGCCGTCGAAAGGACGGTCGCTCTAAATTGGTAGTAATGGTTGTTTAAACCTCGATTTATAAGACTAAAGAGATTTATTGGATTTATTAATTTCTTTTAACCCTCCCAATTATGGTTTCTTTTACAGTTCTAAATATTCTTTTGCTGTTAATAGAGGTATGGAAGCATTTATAAAATCTTTTTTATTTCTTGTAATGATACATTCAATTTCATTTTCTAGGGCAGTATAATATTGAATGGCATCTTCAAAATCGGGAAAGTTAGAGGCTAAAGAAAGGGTTAATATTTTGTCGTTTGTAGGTAGCACGTTTACTAAAACTTTAAATTTGGAAAGAACGTTTCTCGTTTCCAATTTAAGATGTTTAAATAAGATATAGTGTGTATTTGCAATGGTAAGAGCCGAAACAAATAGTGTTACCTGTTTAGCGTCTGCTAATGTAAATAATTGTTGTGCATCTTTATAAAAGCCTTCTCGTTTTTGAAGCAGGTCTAATACAATGTTAGTATCCACAAAAGCTTTGATCATTAGGAGTATTTTTTGGTAAGGAACGCATAATAATCTTCATTTGTAGGGTCAACCTCAGGTATTACACCCGTTAAACTTTCTACTAATGGGCTAATTGCGATTGATTTACGTTTTTCTTTTAAGGTATGAAACCGGGATTTGTCACCTTCTGTTGGCTTGAGTGAATGTGTTGCTACCTCTGTAATTTCTTCTTCAACATAAACAAGTGCATGTACTTTTTTACCCACATAACTACTAGGTATATTTATGAGTACAGTTGTATTTTCGGGTACTAATGTTGTTTGTATCATGTGCTTCTTTTATATATCTGTTCTTACAAATGTAGGCAAACTTATCGAAGGCTTTTGTTTTTTCGGGAAGTTAGATAATCAACTGTCTGAACCTCGATTGCGCTCAAAGGAAGGCTTCGCTTCAAGCGAAACCTTCCTTACTGTGCAGTTGTCCCAATTAGATTAGAAAACTGTCCAAAAGTTCTCAAATCCTTGCATTATTACCAATAAATGCCCCATAATCCCCCAAAAACACGCCAACTACAAACCTGCCATTGTCAAAAACCCACCTAAATGTTCCTTTTTGTGCCATTATTCAAGCATTCCACGTCATTATTCAAGCATTACGGGTGATTATTCATGCTTGTTGCGTCATTATTCAAGCTTGTTGTGCGACTATTCAAGCATTCCACGTCATTAATTAAGCATTACGGATGATTATTTATGCTTGTTGCGTCATTATTCAAGCTTGTTGCGTCATTAATTAAGCTTAAATAATGACGTGGAATGCTTGAATAATGCGCTGTTGAAAAAAGCCTTTTTGTTTTTTATCAATAATTACCCCTTTTATCCCGGCAAAACTCAACCGTCAAATGTTAAAGTTTGGAGACACCAAAAAACGCAACTCATTGATACTAGCCTTCATTACAGATATGATTATAAATCACTATGACTTTTTGCCTCTTTTTTTGGAAAATAGATTTGGCAGTTACGAATGCAATCATTGACCTTTAGTGCAGAAACTTGCTAACTAAAACTGGTTTCTAACGCTTGTCATGGAAATTTATAGTATACCTTCATTACCGTCAAAGTTCAACCAGTTACAAATTGTAGTATTGGCACTTATCATTGCCAAAGGGGTAGCCAGTTGGGGCATGACACTCTTGGAAGTGAATGCCATTGTTGCTTATCAAACCACCTGGACACCGCTTTGGGCTGCATCTGTAAATAAACTTACAAAAAACCAGACCGCTACCGTCAACCGCGACGCCAATCAGTTATTGTATCAACCCGCCTTAGCATTGGTGTTCGACGACTACCTAATAAACAATGCGGCTATATCTGCTGCCGACAAGTTGGCAATGGGCATCCATTTGTTTGGTTCTGCACGCACACCCGTACCCGACCCAACTACGGCACCAAGGGTAAACATTACGTATGGCGCACCTTTGCAGCAGATTGTAAATATGACTAATGCTGCCACTGGCAAAATAGGCAAGCCAAAAGGCGTTGGCTTTATGGAGATGTGGTATAAAATAGACGACCCTGCCCCAATGGGATTGGGGGATATGAACCTGAAAATAAACATCGCCAAATCGGGTAGTCCCATTACTTATCTATTGTCTCAAAAAGGGAAAACGGTATATTTCTTTGCCCGTTGGGTAACTAAAAAAGGCGGATATGGCCCTTGGGGTGCCTATTTTAGTGCAGTAATCGTATAAATGATTAACGTTTGGTAATGATTGATCTCTCCATTGCTAATAAAAAAGAGGCTGTGATGAAGGTTATACTTTGTTACAGCCTTTTCTATTAATCAATAATCGTTAATCATTCACCTGTCTTTGGCTTCACTCATATTTCATAACTCATAACTCATAACTATTCTTTACCTTCGCCGCGCAAAACACAATTTTTCACACATTTAAAAATAATAGTCATGGTTAAAGTTGCAATTAATGGTTTCGGACGGATAGGCAGATTGGTTTATCGTCAAATATTTAATATCGAAGGTATCGAGGTAGTTGCCATCAACGATCTTACTAGCCCTAAGACGTTGGCTCACCTATTGAAATATGATAGCGCACAAGGTCGTTTCGATCAAGAAGTTTCAAATACGGATAGCTCTATCATCGTAAATGGTCACGAAGTAAAAATCTATGCACAACGTGATCCTTCACAAATTCCTTGGGGAGAACATGGTGTTGATGTAGTAATTGAAAGTACTGGTTTCTTTACCGATAAAGAAAAAGCTGAATTGCACATTAAAGCTGGTGCAAAAAGAGTGGTAATCTCTGCTCCTGCAACAGGCGAAATGAAAACTGTAGTGTACAACGTAAACCATACTATTTTGGATGGTAGCGAAACAGTTATCAGTGCTGCATCTTGTACTACCAACTGCTTGGCGCCAATGGCTCAAGCATTAAACAACTCTTTCAACATCCTTGCTGGTAGCATGACTACCATTCACGCTTATACCAACGACCAAAATACGTTGGATGCGCCTCATGCTAAAGGCGATTTGCGTAGGGCTCGTGCTGCTGCTGCCAACATTGTACCTAACAGTACAGGTGCTGCAAAAGCAATTGGTTTGGTATTGCCTGAGTTGAAAGGTAAATTGGACGGTAGCGCACAACGTGTACCTGTAATTACTGGTTCTGTAACTGAATTGACTGCTATTGTAGAAAAAACAGTAACTGTTGCCGAAGTTAATGCAGCTATGAAAGCAGCAAGCAATGAAAGCTTTGGTTATACTGAAGATGAAATTGTGAGCAGCGATGTTATCGGAATCTCTTACGGTTCATTGTTTGATGCTACGCAAACTAAAGTTATCACTGTTGGCGACAAACAACTGGTAAAAGTAGTAAGCTGGTACGACAACGAAATGAGCTATGTAAGCCAATTGGTTCGTACAGTGAAATACTTTGCTGGATTAATTAAATAGTCTAACAAGAAGTATTCTTTCATAATAAACCATCATTCATTGCTTGTTTAAAGTTGTGGATGATGGTTTTTCTTTTCAATATAACCATCAATTATGTTCAATAATACTACCATCGTTGGGTTGATAGCAGCGTTTTGTACCACGCTTTCTTTTTTGCCACAAGCACTGCAAACCATTAAAACAAAAGACACAAAGGGCATCTCATTGTCTATGTATTCGTTGTTTACATTTGGAACGTTGTTGTGGTTTACGTTTGGCATCATGAGTACCAATTACCCAATCATGATTGCAAATGGTATCACATTGATATTGGCATTAATTATCCTGACGTACAAGATTAAGTATAAATAGCAGTATCAACACATAGAAACATGGGTAGTATTATATTCGGTCTATGTGTATTATGTATCTATGTTTCTTGTGTTAAAGTACCCATTCTACTTCTCCAAACGAAAATGAATCTTGGGTAGCACCAACTACCAACAGTTTACCAGATTGGTCTACACCCTTAATGGTGCATTCAAAAGATTCATTGGCCGTAGTAAACTTAACGCGTTCATTCCTTCTAAACAAATGATGGTTATAATCTGCTAAAAGCGCTTGGCTATCACCGCTCTTTAGTTGCTGAAACCGATTTTCCAGGCAAATGCATAATTCTTTGGTCAATGCCACCGCATCGAATGTCTTACCCGTTATTTGTTTTAACGATACCGGGTTCTTCAATGTGGGGGAAAAGGTAGTTTGATTGATGTTCATACCGATACCTACTACCGCCCACGACCATTGATTGCCACGGATTACGTTTTCTATCAGTATTCCTGCTGCCTTTCTGTCACGCCAGTAAATATCATTGGGCCACTTGATACTTGTTTCTTCTCCCGCATATTTAGCAAGAAAGTCCCTCGCAGCCAATGCCACACACATACTAAACGGAAACTGATGGTTTAACGATAGAAAGGAGGTATCCACCACACACGAAACAATGATGTTATTGCTAGGTTCTGTTAGCCATTGTTTACCCCGTTGCCCCTTGCCTGCTGTCTGGCTATGCGCAAAATAGGTAGTGCCATGTACAGCCAAATTAGCTTGAATATTATCAATGGCATAACTATTGGTACTAGCCACCTCAAATAATTCTACAAAAGGGTAGCCAATTGTAGGAAATTCGGGGTTAGCATGTTTATTAATAATAAAAGCAGACAAAGAAGTATTATTTTTGAAGCCGAAGATAAAAGGAAGTAATTGTTTAATATATTCAAAACAAAATAATTAAATTACTTTTACTTTTAAAATATAAGTAAACGACAAACGTTTACACTAGTGGATACAAATTTTTTAATTTAAACATTACTCTTGTTGGAACAACTTTCCGTATTAGATACTCGTAAAAAAGGAATAACGAGGCTTACCAAAAACTCTAAGATATTCAAGACAATCATCAAGTCGATAGAAGATAAAAAAGGCACAGGCATCGTTAGTCTGGACCTTAGAAAGATACCGGAAGCTGTGGCCGACTTCTTTATCATCTGTGAAGCTTCTTCTACTACCCAAGTAAAAGCCATTGGTGATTTCATTGAATTTAATGTTAAAGAAGTTTGTGACGAAAACCCTTATAAACATGAGGGTCAAGCAAGTGCGCAATGGGTAATCATAGATTATGTGAGCATCGTAGTACACATTATGCACCCCGAAGCAAGAAGGTTTTATAGATTGGAAGATATGTGGAGCGATGCAATTGCAGAAACACACGGAGCATAAAAAAGAATTTTAACAATACGTATTTGAACTATACAATAGGATAGACATTATTTTTATTTGAAGTAACTTCATCATTATGGCAAAGGAAGACAAGCAACCAAAGATACCTTTTATAAACCCGGGAGGAGATGATAAGCCCAATCGCAAGGTACCTAAGTTTAATATCTATTGGATATATGGATTGATATTCGCGGTTTTGTTGGGTTCTACATTACTAAAAAACAGCCCTGATATTACCAAAATCACCGAGCAAGAGTTTAAAGAAAATATGCTTGCCAAAGGTGATGTATTAAAGATTGAACTGGTAAGAAATAAGGATCTGGTAAGAGTCTACATCAATAGTGATAGTATTGGTAAGGAGTTTTATGTAAAGAAATTTAAGGAGAAACTAGATCCAAGCAAGGTAAAAGGGGTTGCCTTATTTCAGTTTAACATTGTTGACTGGAAGGTTTTCTACGAGAACCTTAGCGAATTCTATAAAACACACCCTACTATCAATCAGGTAGCAATAGATCCAACAGACGACACAGACTTCTTTGGTCCTGCATCAAGTATTATAATTTATGTATTGATTTTTGCAGGCATCTGGCTTCTGATGATGCGCAAGATGGGCGGCGGTGGACCAGGCGGTGGCGGCGGCGGTATCTTTAATATCGGAAAATCTAAAGCAACCCTTTTTGATAAAGGTGCTAAAGTAAATATCAACTTTGGTGACGTAGCAGGTTTGGATGAAGCTAAAGTAGAGGTGATGGAAATTGTAGATTTCCTTAAGAACCCCAAGAAGTACACAGCACTAGGCGGTAAGATTCCCAAGGGGGCTTTACTGATTGGCCCTCCAGGTACTGGTAAAACATTGTTGGCGAAGGCAATGGCGGGAGAAGCACAAGTTCCTTTCTTTAGTTTGAGTGGTAGTGACTTTGTAGAAATGTTTGTAGGTGTGGGTGCTAGCAGGGTAAGAGATTTGTTTAAGCAAGCAAGAGAGAAGGCGCCATGTATCATATTCATCGATGAAATTGATGCCATAGGACGTGCAAGAGGTAAGAACGTAATGATGAGTAATGATGAAAGGGAAAACACGCTAAACCAATTGCTTGTTGAAATGGACGGCTTTGGTGGCGATACAGGTATCATCATTCTTGCAGCTACTAACAGACCCGATGTGTTGGATAGTGCACTACTAAGACCGGGTCGTTTCGATAGGCAAATTAGTATTGATAAGCCCGATGTAAAAGGAAGGGAAGCGATATTTAAAGTGCACCTTACACCTATTAAAGTCAGCGAAACCCTTGATATCAATAAATTAGCTGAGCAAACACCAGGATTTGCTGGTGCCGACATTGCCAACGTTTGTAATGAAGCGGCTTTGATTGCTGCTCGTAAAGACAAAGACGGTGTTGAAATGATTGACTTCCAAGATGCGATTGATCGTGTAATTGGAGGTTTAGAGAAGAAGAACAAGATAATAGCACCGCATGAGAAAGAAATAATTGCTTACCATGAAGCAGGGCATGCCGTATGCGGTTGGTTCTTGGAACACGCATATCCATTGTTGAAAGTAACGATCGTGCCAAGAGGAACTGCCGCTTTGGGCTATGCACAATATACGCCTAAGGAACAATACATTCACAGAACAGAAGATCTGATTGACCGTATCTGTATGTCACTTGGTGGAAGGGTTAGTGAAGAAATATTCTTTGGTAAGATATCAACTGGTGCAGGAAGCGATTTGCAGAACGTAACCCAGATTGCTTATTCAATGGTTACTGTTTATGGAATGAATAGTAAGGTTGGTAACGTTAGCTTCTACGATCCATCTCAAGAAAGTACCTTCACAAAGCCATACAGTGAAGAAACAGGTAAGTTGATTGATGAAGAAGTAAGGGAAATTGTTGCAAAGGCTTATGAAAGAACCTTACAGTTGCTTACAGAAAGAAAGAATGAGGTAGAGATTATTGCTAAGGAACTTCTATCCAAAGAAGTATTACACAAAAGTGATGTGGAAGCCCTGATAGGTAAGCGTCCTTTTGATGAAAAGAAAATCTTGGAAGAGGCTTTGCCAGAAGTTGTAATCGCTCCTGATGAACCAATAATTATTGCTCCAAACATTAATACAGAATCTGAATCTTAGAGATGAGCAATTCAAGAGAAAAGATATTAAGCAAGATAAGGCAGGCACTCACTACTAGAGTGCCTGTTCCGTTTGTATCAACGAATGCAGACAAAGAAATATTTGAAGCGGAGAAAGACGATATGGAGTTGAAGTTTGCAGAGAATTTCTCTCAACTTCAGGGTAAGTTTGTCTACTGTGGCTCTGCGGAGGAGTTGGTCGCAAACCTGAATGAATTGGCTGCTGTAAGAAAGTGGGACAATATCTATTGCGTTGAGGATGCTTTAAAGGAAAGCCTTCAAAACAATGGTTTCTCTAACCTCAGTTCAACTGATTTAAAAAGCTGCGATGCTTCCATCACTACCTGCGAAGCCCTTGTGGCGAGAACAGGAAGTATCTTGTTAAGCTCCGAAGGACAAAGTGGTAGAACCGTAAGTGTCTATGCACCCGTTCACATCTGTATTGCCTACACCAGTCAGTTGGTGTTTGATATAAAGGATGGTTTGCAGTTATTGAAAACAAAATACAAGGGCAATTTACCTTCTTTAATATCCTTGGCTACTGGCCCAAGCAGAACAGCTGATATTGAGAAGACACTCGTTGTGGGTGTTCACGGCCCTAAAGAGGTTTTCTGCTTCCTGATTGAAGGATAACACCACTTTCTACTTGATTTATTAGATTAGAACTTACATAATCAATGCAAATACCTCCTTCTAAAAAGATATACTTTCTCTCCGACTTTCATTTGGGTGCGCCCGATCATGAAAGAAGTTTGGTACGTGAAAAGAAGGTG
>Ga0208741_10000559_pt1 | contig 17109 bp, 18 predicted proteins | sample CryBogCBE03Jun09_FD_184576 | JGI IMG/M metagenome (GOLD analysis project Ga0208741, IMG submission 184576) | Freshwater microbial communities from Crystal Bog, Wisconsin, USA - CBE03Jun09 (SPAdes) | ecosystem: Environmental > Aquatic > Freshwater > Lake | place: Crystal Bog, Wisconsin, USA...
ATATCTCTTTGAGAAGCTTTGCGGACTTCTTTGATAGCTTGCGCTTGGTCAACTTCAGTCCACACTCCTTCAACTAACATCCATTCTTTTCCTTCCATAATGCCTTGAACAAAAGCTCCAGGCGCAGAAGGGTCTGCTACAATATCAGCCGCTGTGGCTAGATAAAAATCGTTCTGAACAACATTAACACCGTTAACATTTTTCAATGAACCCATGCCTCGTGATGATACACCTAGTTGTGCGCCACCTTCAATAAGGTTTCTGGCAATTGCACCCATTGGTGTGTCGAGAATTTTTGCTTTACCAATCCATGTTGTACCATCTTCTCTAAGAGAAGTAATCAAATGTGATACACGGTCTAGATTGATAGATGGTGACTCAGGATGTCCTAGTTCACCAAATGCACGATGCTTATTGATGTACTCATTAGTATAACGAGCAACTTCATTTTTCATCGTTGCATATTCGTATAAACGACCGTTACGGTTTTTCTTTTCCGCAACCAAAAACGGTCCTTCAATGTGAAGGACTTTTTTACCGTCAGCTTCTTCTACAAGATAGTTAACGGTTTCGTTGATTTCTTTAATTAGTTTCATGGTCTGACACCATATGGTCCGTAGTTGAAAGCACCTGGGTCGTTGAATTGACCACGTTGGTAAGTAGAGTTGTCTTTACGCAACTCAATAATGAGTGTATAAGAATTATTTGCAGCCATACCTCTTGTACGAACACCAATATCACCATTACATGAAGTAACCATATTGTTTGCTTTTGCTGAATTGGGTATTGTTACCCAGTTTGCTGCACCGTCATATTCATATGTACCAGAAACCAATAGAGCAGTTTCTGTTGGATTTGCATTCCAGTAAATATCAACATCTGCTGCACTTGGATTAACACAGTCGTACCACACTCTGAAAATGGATAGACCATAGTAGTCTAAAGCAGTGTTACTTAAACTAGCTGCTGTGTGTAGTGGAACACCATTGGCGTCCAAAGCACCGTACAAAGTATTTGCTTGAATACGGTGTGCATTGTCTTCTTGACCGGAACCATCAAACTTACCAGTTAATTTAATAACTGCTTTTTCTGTGGTGTCTTTTATGACTTGATATGTAAAAGCGTTAGCCATTTATTATTCCTCTTGACTGTATTCTTCTTCAGACTCAACTTCATCATCTAGTTCTTCTGGAAAAAGACTTTGTGCTACGTTCACTTTTTGAGCTTGAATATGTGCATTAACTCGGTCGTGGATAGAGGCATACAAGGCATCACGCATTGCCTTAGCATCATCGTTCATTGCATAATCTATAATTGCTCTTGTGTCCATGTTAATCTCCTTTGTGGATCCTATTTATAATATACGTTTTAACTTACCAAATGTTGTTTCTTCGGCTTTGGATTTAGCTGCATCAGTTGCTTTTGCTTCTTGTTCCGCTGCCGCTTGATCCGCAGCCACATCATCTGGATGTTGTGGTTGTTGTGGAATATCTGATGCCATCATTTGACCAGCAACACCGTTCATCACCTCAACTGGTAAACCAAGGCCTTCTTTTTTCTCTTTATCAATTTCTTTTTGCATCTCAGCAATGTTATTGTCGTTCAAACGTAATACATTCTTTTGAATCCACTTCTGAGAGAAGTATCTTCCTGTATATGGATCGATTTCGCTGAGTAGAGATAGTCTTTCTCTCATCAACTCAGCATCTTTTAACTCTGTGAAGTTGTTGTCTTTGATGAAGTTGTAATAGATGTGTTCTTTAAACAGTTCCCATTCTTCAGCAGTACAGATACCTTTAAGTACACATTGTGCTCTCAAGGCTTGGTCAAATACATCCGCAAACTTATTACGGAGTCTGTCTACAAACTTACTAAATTTTAATTCGTCACGAGTTACTTCAGATACTCTACCTAAAGAGAAACCTTGATTAGGTTCCAAACGAGAGATTGGTACACTCAACGACTTGTATAGTTTACGTTCAAAGTATTTAACGTCTTCCAACTCACCTAAGTTTTGACCACCAGGTAATGTTGTAATTTCTGTACCTTTACCACCTTCTCTACGTGGCAACCAGAAATCTTCCATCATAGACAAGAACTTACGGTCATCTCTGACTTCACCGGTGTTGGCATCATATACCAACTTGTTCTTGTACTTGACCATGATATCACGGAGGTACTGTTCAGCCTTTAGTTTAGGCAAGTTACCAACGTCAATGTAAAAAATTCTACGTTCTGGTGCACGAGAGATGCGATAGATAACTGTCGCATCTTCAATCATACGCAATTGATTTAAAGGTTTGATTGCCTTATGCAAATACGACAACACAACCGCTCTACGTGAATCCATAAGGCCGGATACAACTGAAATAATGGAATCAGTAGTGATACGAACACCAACAGGACCAAAATTGCTAGATGCACCAGTAGTGACCTTGTCGTTGTAAATATAGTATTCATTGATTACGTCCATTACATCAACGCCAGTGCGTTCATCTTTTTTCTTTTTAATCTCACGCACCTTGCGTAGTTTACGTGGATCAATATATCTCAACTCTTTGATGCCTTGAGTTGGATTTTCTCTGTCGATAATAATGTGGTAATACATTTTACCATCAATATAGTATCTACGGAAAATATCCTGAGCCATGTTGTTATAGTTCAACAGTTTCAGGATAGTTTGAAATTCTGCTCGAATAGCTTTCTTAATCTTTTCGGATTCATTTAGATTATCCAATACGATATCGATAATCTTACCATCATCATCTTGGCAAATTGCTTCGTTAACAATATCATCAATTGCCGATTCTATTTCAGGTTGCATGGCCATCTCACGATAACGAGAGATTAACTCAACCTCATTTTTTGCTGTACCGTCTAAGTCTACATATGTACCATAATATGCTGCAGAAGTTATCGTCAGAGCACCATCGTCATTCGTTGGAGGCGAAAACGATTGTTGTACCGATTGTTCTTGCTCGTTCTTATCACGAGAGATAGAAAAACCGAATAGAGAAAACTTATTGATTGCTGCCATATTTTTTAAAATTCCATTTCAAATAACCATAAAAGAGGAGCCGAAGCTCCTCTACATAAAAACATCAATATATTAGGTAGTAGTATTTGCTTCCCAGTATTGGAATGCAAATGTTGCTGCATATTCTTCAATCGTATCGTTTGATCCCCAGTCTAGGTCGATAGCAGCCAAATCAGTTGGGAATAAACCAACAAAGTTGTAAGTCTTTAGTGCTTGACCAGCTTTACCGTATTGTGTAACTGTGGCATCTACTGAATAACCAGCAGGTGCAACAGCGTTAGCGTTACGGACGTTACCAGCGTGACTGTTAAGAGCGTTCATCCAATTCTCAAGACTATTACGAATCAAGAAATCTTCATCGTTAATAATAGTCAATGTCCAATCGGTGAATGTTCTGTTACCTGAGAACTTGAGTTCACGACCAAAATATGGAACTGTTACAGTACCAACTGTTGATCCAGGTAATTGTGCAGATTTAGCCAAGAAAGTTGTTTTCTGAGCAGCTGCATTGCCGTTAGTTACGATAGTAGGGAAATTTAAAGAAACAGAGAATAGATTGGGACGGGCACCGTCTCCAACCATATTCGCTCTGAATTCTGCTACATTAAATGCCATTCTTTTCTCCTGTTATGTTGTATTTATTAGACTGCACCAACAACTGTTGTGAAGTCAACACCAGTGCCTACAGCAACAAAGTTCAACTGGATGAAGTTGATAGAGCGAGCAGGCTTAATGTAGATGTCACCAACAAAACGGTTAGTATCAATAACTTGTCCAGTATTGTTTGTTGTATCACAAACCACTTTGAAGTCAGTAATACCACGGCGACCTTGTACATCTCTCAAGAATGGAGTAACTAGAGCAACAAACTGACCACGAGTGAATTCGTCATTGAATTCAAACAATGAGTATTGAGCTGCTGTTGCAATTGATTTCTCAAGAATGATGAACAATCTGCGAACATTGATTCTATCAAATGCAGATGGTTTAGCTTGTAGTGTTTTGTCTCCGTAAAGAATTGTACCTTGACCTGGGAAGGATACAACTGGATTTACACCAGCTGCATACAATGTGTCACGGTATGTCTTAGATGGATTCCATGCCAACTTGATACAATTCTTGATTGCACCACGGTTGAAACCAGCAGGTGAGAACCATGGATCTCTTACTGTATCTGTGTAAGCACATAGACCAGCAACGTCACCGTTCAATGGAATCCAACGATATACATTGTTGTATTTGTCAAATTGGTATTTCCAACCAGAATCAGCAACTGCATAAGAAGTTGAACGACTCAATGCAGCCAACCAAGCAGTAATGTTTGTTGTTTCGTTACCAGCTTGATTAACAACATTAGAAGATGGTGGAGAAATGAAAGCGATACAATCAGCACGTTCATTTGCAATGTTATCAATAACGTATTGTTGAACCGTAATGTCAGCGTCACCAGTCAACACCAAAGAAATATTGATGTTTTCTTTGTTTTGGAACAAACCATATGCAGTTTCTAAGTTACCATCTGATGGTTTTGCATCTGTACCGTTAACCAATGTAACAGATTTGCTTGCGTTCAATGTAGCAAATGTTGTGCTACCAGTTTGACCCCAAGTTGCGCTTGTGTTAGCATAGTCAACAGGATCAACAGCGTAAACATACTTAGAGTTATTGAAAATAACTTGTTTATAGTAGTTTGTTGAACCATTCAATGTGGCATCAGAAGCTTTAGATACAAAAGCGTATGTCTCCAACACAGTACCTTGAGTGCCTGTGAATAAACCGCCAGCATCAACAACAACAACGTGAATCTCATCGTTTGCACCACCAGCATTTGCAACAAAATCTGATGTACCTGGTGCTGATGTGAAGTAACCTTTGTATGCCCATGCACTAAAACCTGTAGCATCAGTAACAGAGACTTCTAATGAGTTACCCATGGCACCAGGGAATCTGGCCATGAAAGCACCGTATGTATTAGAATTGTTATTGTTTAGATAAGATGCTTCAAAAACGTCAGCGTTATCAACTTGAATCTTTGCACTAGAATTTGCAGTAGCATTGTTTGATGTGGCTCCAACCGCACGAACAATGCTCAAATTGTTACCGTAAGCCAAGAAGTTGGCAGCGGTAAAGAAAGAGATTGCTGAGTTAGAATCAGGATCACCGAATGTTTTTGCTAAAGTTATTTCGCTGTCAACTAAGACCACTTTGTTCGCTGGACCCCAATTGAATGTTCCAGCAAATGCGCCAGCAGTAGATAGAATCGAAGGTACGACTGTTGTTAAGTCTACTTCAGATACATTTACGCCTGGAGAGATTTGAAATGCCATTTTATTCTCCTTGAATTATTATGTGTTTTGGCAGTGATTACCATGAGGATATTTATGAAGAACGGTTTTTACATTATTTGTGTATGCTTCTGAAGTATCCTGAGTAAATATCTTCAGAACCAGCCATTTCCCATACATCACCACCTTCAATCATTAGAGGTCTTTCGAGTCCGTCTTCAATAATCATTGATGGTAGAGTCTCATCATCTTCTTGGTTCATAGTTTGCAACTGAAGTTGTTTCCTTAAATCATGATTAACGATTTCTCTAAAGTACTTTTGTGTGGCTGCCCAAGCAAATAGTACCAAAGTCATTACCACATCATCATTAGCACCTTCTTCAGCCGCAAACGATGTTTTACTGGCCACAAAAGTGGTCAATTCTGAATAGGTATCAAAATCACAAATTTGTAACTTGTCAGTTTCAATCAATGTCTTGAGGTTAGAGCAACCAATTTTTTTGGTTGATGGTGACATTCTTAGACCCATCTGTGTTCCACGTTGGAATCCAGCAGATAGTTGTTGTGCTTGTTTGTTACCTGTATACACTTTGAGTAAATTTTCATACTCTAAATCCGCATGAAGTGTCATAGCCACCTCAGGATTATTGTTGATTTCCACCAAAACATATGCATCATTGTAGTATCTGGCTGCATTATAGATGACCGTTGGGAATAGAATTGGTGAAATAGACGAACTCTTATATACAGCCACTTGTCGGTATGGTGTTTCTGAGATATCAAACACCGAGAAGGCTGATGAATCTAAGTTTTTACCTTCAGAAACGTCAACTGTAATGGCATACAAATGGTCTTTGAGATTCTTTTCGCCATCTTCTTTGATAGGATATTCATAGATTTTGAGTAGGTCATGGTTGGCAATTGGTTCTTTATACACCAAACTCTGTAACTTGATACCAGAAACCAATGTATTTGAAGAACCCAAGAACATGGTTTCAAACTCTTGTTGAAACTGTCGTAGTGATGTGTTTCTAATCGTTTCTTCTTTCCAGGCCTCATCACGACCTGGTATCATCGACCAGTGAATCTCAAATGGTACATAATCAGACTTCTTATTGACCGCATCAGACCACAACTTATAGAATAGGTTCATTCCGTTCGGTGTTGACACGATAATAATCTTTGTGGTTTTACCAGATGAAATAACAGGGTAAACGGAGTTAAAGAACTCGTGTGCCATATTGGCTGGAACGAAAGCGAATTCGTCCAAGAATACAATGTTGAATGATCCTCCACGAACAGCAGAACTGGATGTGGATGCAGCAATCAGTTTAGAACCATTCTCTAGTTCCACATTACCCTTGTTCCAAGTGATTACACCTTGTTGCAACCATTGTGGTAAATTTTCATAGGCCAGTTGATACTTAGCTAGAATGTCACGAGCCAAAGAACCTTTGTTGGCCAAAATGGCTACGTTCTGTGACTCTGTAAAGATAGTTGCGTGTAAAAGGTATGCCACGGTGGTAGTGGTTTTACCCACCTGACGAGGACATTTAGTGATAACGAAACGATTGTTTTGGAAAAGTTGTAACATCTCCTGTTGAAATGGCCACATCTTAAAAGGCATTAAACCTTCATCAACGTTAACAATCTTCATATATTTCATGGCAAAGTAAATGGCATCTTGAGAGCATTTGATATACTCCTCAATCTGTTCTTGTGAATAACTTACTTCAACACCCGCACGTTTCAGTAGCGGATTATCACGATAGGAATCTTTTGTACTAACTGCCATTGTTACCTTTTAGAAATTTACTCAATTCGGATGTTGATCCTACGAATATAGCCTTATCAATTGTGGTACCAGAATCTTTCTTTCTGCCTTCAATCTCACGCATCTCTTTTTGAATCTTTAGAAGTCTATCATTGGCTTCTGTCATGTTCTTTAGAAGTGTGGCATAGACTTCAAAGGCTCTTGGGTGTTGACCTGCTTTGGCAATCTGGAGTATTTCTTCCATGGCATCTTTGCCCGAATCAATAATCTCTTGGATGTTTTCTTTGGATTGTTGATACGCATCCACCAAGTCCTGTTTGTCATCGCTTGGTGGATTGTAATGTGTCGTAACAATCGGCTGTGCCTTCTTAGGCTCAGTAGGAGTCACATCAAAGATTTGCTCCATGTTCTTGTCAAAGTTATTCATAATAAATCTTTATATTATGCTAAGTAATCACGGCCAGGTTCCAAGAAGAATTTAACTTGGCCTGATGTAATTGCTTGAATATTTGTTCCAGAAGATTGTGTTAACTGTAATGGTGTAGAAGGTACTGTGAAGTCGCCTGTATAAACACCAACACCAACTGTCCAACGCATATCGGTTAAGTAACCACCAAAATATTCTGTTGTTAATGCACCGGCTTTACCTGCAAGGAATAAAGTTTGGCCGGTTGTATCAACTCCAGTAAATGAGAAAGTACTTCCTTGATGAACACCATCTTGATAAACAGTAACTGTACCACCCACACACGATATGGCAAAATGGTGCCAAGCACCCCTTCTAGTTACAGAATAGATGTTATGGTAATGAGTATTTTCTTCAATATAGAATGTTCCTGGTTCTCCACCTTCCATACTAACACCCATTAAATTATCACCAACACAGAAAGGCCTTGGGAAATTGTTTGGAATAGTTTCTTTTTGGAACCATTCAATTGTCCAATCTGTTCCTAATGATAAGTGAGAAGCGTCATAATGTAAACGACTCTGTGTACCTTCAAAGTAATAACTTTGCAGGCCAGCAAAAGGTGCATCAGATGAAACTGTAGGAGCATAAGGATCGACTACTTGTGACCTGAGAGTAATGCCGCCTGTGAATGTTGTACCGCCGTTGATTATTAAAGCCATTTAATTAAACTCCTGAATGGTTGTATTTGCTATATAGTTACTTGAAGCATTAGCATTCAACGGATTGGGCACCGTAGTGATAGTAACAAATTTCTGTGGCGTCAAGTTGTATGATGTAAAGGTATAATTGGCATTTGTAACTTCACCTCGAATGGATTGTGATGATACAAAGTTACCATTTATATTTGATAGTTGCAGTATATTGTTATTAAATTCAACCACCTTAGCTGTTGCTGTGGCAGTACTTTTGGAATAACCTTGATAAACAACTTCACCAATTTGATATTCACCAAGTCCACTTGAAGGTTCAATAGTAAACTGAACTACATCAGTAGGTAAAATCTCATTGTATATATTGGTGATGGATGTTTTAATGACACCAACATCTGATATAGGACCATAAACAAAGCCTTTAACAGTAAAGTTTAAAGTCCAAATGATTGTTCTGGTATCTATATCTCTATCACCTTCATATTCAGTTTCGTGTGAAGCCGAATTCAAAACAATAGGAAGTTCTTTAACAATTCCCATTTCAGGAATTAAATTCAATTTGATTGTATAGTCTGGTGTGAAGTATGACAGAATGTGTTCCATCAACTGTGTACCATCTTCAATATTTCTTACATACAAATACAAATTAAAATCATAATCATAAGGAACTGGATTGTATTGAGACACAACACCACCAGTTGTCGAAGCAAAGTTTCTGATGTTTGTATTTTGTTTTCTGGATGTATCATACTTTAGACCCATCATTTCATATGATAGTCTTGGCAAAGTCATCTGAACTTTTTTGTCCAGATTAGGATCACCCTGAAGTCTTTGTACATAAACTTCTTTGGCTGCATAGGCGATAGGAACAATGAAACGTTCCGCCTCAGAGTTATCAGCATTGTAACGAACAAGAGTTAGATTGTCGAATAGGTTACCAAAACCTACAACAATCTTTCTCATCACACGATTATAGAATACATTAGCTGCCATTATAGTTTTCCAAACGGATTAATTTCTGAAGTATTGGTAATATCAGTACCTTGTATATTGATGTACTGATTGTCATATACTTCTTTTCTTGCTGGATTTTCTAATGGATCAAACGATACCAAAGTAGATTGTGCATTACTTGAAGAACCAATAACAAGTTGATTCAAGTTAAACTCACCAGCAATATTGGTGACTGTTAACAAACCTAAACTTGGAGTCCATGTTTGAACTAGAGCCACAGCAGTTGCATTGGCTTGTGTATAGTCTGGTGTTTGAAATACAACTTCTTTAAAGGTGTAATTGATATTGTTCGTACCACTCATATAAAGATTAATTGTGTATGCTGAATCAGTAACCACAGAATCAATATCATCGTTACCAGTTTGAATGGCTTCTTGTGAGTAACGGAATTTCTCTAAGTCTAATTCATAGAAATATGGTACTTGTCGACCTAACATGAAGAAGTCTTTAGTTTGATTAACAAAAGTAATTTCAAACAACTCTCCTGTTCCGTTAAGAAAAGGAATATAAATTAAATCACCTTCTCTTGGTCTTGTAAAAGTATTTTGTGGAACTCTTTCAGAAAAAGAGCGCTTAGACATAGTGACAGTTACTTTATTTTTTATTTCCAATCCAAATTTAGAAAAGAATTCTTTCTCGCCACCATATTCAGTAAAATTATTGACATAAATCTCAACTGGAAAAGATGATTCAAATTTTTTGGTTGGGTCTTCTCCGTAAAGCAAATCACGAGCTTGACTATTATCATTTGGTAGATAATAAGTATCAACACCCATCACTTTTATGGATTCCACAATTATATCTTCTATTAGGCGCTGCTCACCTTTATTATTATAATTTCCGAAATAGTGATTGGTCGCCAAAATATAATCCTTTATAAATAAGTGTATGTCGCCGGACTGGCATCCGCACATACTCTAACGCTTGAAAGGAGCATCAGCATGGGTATTTATACACCACAATTAATCTTCTATGTCTACGCCTATCTTAGAACAGATGGCACACCTTATTATATCGGAAAAGGTTCTGGACAAAGGATTTACAAAAAACACAATGTTAGTATACCTAAAGATAAATCTTTAATTATTATAATAGAAAAAAATCTCACAGAAGTTGGAGCTTTAGCAATTGAAAGAAGATTGATAAGATGGTATGGACGAAAAGATTTGTGTACCGGTATATTGAGAAACGGAACAGATGGCGGTGACGGTTCTTTCGGTTATTCTTCTAAAGAAAGAAATAAAAAAATATCTAAAGCTTTGAAAGGTAAACCTAAATCAAAAAGACATAAAATCAATTTAAGTTTATCCAAAAAAGGAAAGAAAAAACCTATTAGGTCCTTAGAACATTGCAATAAAATATCCGAAAATAAATCTAAAGAATGGTTAGTAACACATCCATTACATACAAACGGAATTATTATCAGTATAAAAAATTTACAAGAATTTTGTATTTCTAATAAATTGAATTCTGGTAATATGCGAGCTATTGCTTGTGGACTAAGAACACAACATAAAGGTTGGAAATGTTACAAAAAGGACATTTGAGCACCACTAAAGTTATTGCTCAATTTAAATAGAATTCAAGCGGTGAACCGTACTGTGTTTCCATCTCGGCATGTAACGCTTTGATTTCTTCTACGGCTTCATTAAAAATAGTATCACCGTTTAGTGTCACACCGCCAGGTAATTGTAAATTGTTAAACTTCTTGAGGTTGGATCCCCATGAACGTTTGATTAAAGCCGTGGCATATTCTTTCAACCAACGGTCATTCCAGACCTTGTTGTATACATCAGCATTAATATTGGCATAACATTCAGCCACAACCACGGATCCTATTGGTGCTTCTGAGTAACCCCAAGCCCAATCTATGTACAGTCTTTGCATATGTCTTTGGAAACGTATTGGAACTTCACCAGTGAACATCAATTCTAGTGAACGTAGATGTTGTTGTGTCAAAGTATAGTTGATATAGGACGCTGAGGTGAAGTCATACAATTCATTCAAACGGAGTTGGTATCTTAGGTCAAACATATTGACCGTGGCCTGTGAATCGGTAACAGGAAAGATTCTAGGAACACCAATGATTTCCATTGGATTACCTTCAGAATCTGTCGTATTGGATAGGTCTAAATATTTTTTGTCTACATCACCCATGAAGTATGATACCACACTGGCACCAGTAGGTGTTAAACCTGTACTTCTATCATAGTAAAGAATTGATTCGCCATTAGAAAAGGCTTGATTACCTGTAACATAAATGGTTGTATTGTTGGCACCACCAAAAGCACCATCTCTAAGTGTCGCAACAGAACCTGAAGTGGCACCAATCAACATAGAATTGGCCATCAAACTATTGGAATAAAGATTTGAAATGTTTATTGAGGATACAATTTCAGAACCAGTTACGGCATGAACGTAGTATACTTTTTGTGTACCATCAAAGTGGTAGTCCGCAAAATATTGCAAAGCATCATCAATACGGTCTTCCACTTGTTGGTCATCGCAATTTATCTCGATTACCGGGAATCCTAATCTACGGAGACAATACTCTTTAAAGTCATTTCTATTTGTTATTGTTGCCATTTACTATATCCTTTGTGATTTATTTGTTTACCTGAGTTAACTCTTGTCATAGCACCTTGGTCTAACAAATTATCTCTACAAAATTTTCTTAAATTGAAAACTTCTATTTTTTGATTATCATTTACAAAATAATATTTTTTAGCTGGAGCATTTAAAGACATATTAATTTTAGTTTCTTCGGAATGTCCAACGCCATATAAAGGATGTTTTGTTTTATCTTTTAGTCTTTCTTTGGCTTTATCGGATATTAATTTTCCAGTTAAAGGTTGTCTTTTACTTCCCGTATTGCTTTTAATTATTTTTTCCGACCTTACTTTGAATTGTTCTTCGGTAATATTATTCCAATAATCTTTACTTCTTTCAGACAAATAAATTGAAGATTGTTTTTTAATTTTCTCATAAGCGGAAGAATTTTTTACATAAATTGGTTTATGTTGTTTATTTCCAAAAGTCAACCTATGTAAAGCCAATACCATTTTTCTTTTATATTGTCCTTCTAAAAACTTAGGCAACAACAAATGGCAGATAAAGTGTTCTCTAGCCGTCAATATGACAGTATCGTTGTTCTTTAATATACTTTGGGGAATAATGTGGTGAGATTCCACATAGACTGGAGATGTTTTTTTGGTCCAACCACGAGCCAAAGCCTTGTCTATGATATTAAAATACCATCTACAATACTTGTTGTCGATACAGAAAGACTTAAAGTCATTTCTGTTAGTTATTTGGGTTGCCATCCAATATCTCCTATTATCTTCTATTTATCTAATAGGAGGATTGGTGATTAGATCGAATTACTAATTAATGATTTATATAAAATGACATCATCAATATAGAGTTTTTCAATTTCTTGTACTAAATTGAAATCTAAAGTTGTCACATTATTAATTTGTTCTGAATCATCTCTATGTTGATAATTAACAATACCTTTAATTCCAGTCATTTCTTGTGCGGCTTTGTCAAAATCTTTATATAAAAAAATTTTATTTACGGGTTTATTATTAAACAAACACCAATTTGATTGTGGCCAAAAAATTGGAAAATTTAATTCTGTGTATAATTTCAAACCTTTTTCAACCAATTTATTTACATCGTCTTCGAGTTTTTCAAAGTGGTAACAACAACTTAAAAATCTTTCTACAGGATCTCTTAAACAAGCATATATATTTGTTTTTTCTAAAAAATGATTGTCTATAATTTTATGTTCTAGAATTTCAGTTATATTTGAATGTGGCCACAATTTTTCTTTTTCTACAGGAAGATTTTTACCTTCCCATTGAAATATATTCATAAGTGTATGAATTGTGCCTTCATTACTTCCCAAATTATCTATTAGATAATTCATCATTGAAGTGGATCCAGTTTTAGGAACCCTTAGATAAATAAAATTTCTCTCTTTATTTATAAACATATTAATTTTTTTACACTTGATATCCAAACATCCATAAAACTCGTGAGGTAGAACCTTGTACCTCAGTCACATAATGAGGAAAAGCAGATGCCACATAGCAATGCAAATCTCCTACATCAATATCAATCTGTTCACCATCCACATGCAATACACCACCAATATCTGCTTTGCGTGTCAATATATTGCATCTTAAAACATCTAAAGTGCCTTCTTTTGGATCTTTGTGTAAATACACATCCCCTTTTGGAAAAGTGCAACTTACAACAATTCCATTTTTACCTCCACCCGTTACACTTTTTTGAAGATTTTCATATCCAAAATGTTTGGTTATTTTATCAAAGGTTTCGTATGCTACATCAGGATATTCAAATCTATTACCATACATTCTGGATGTTAATCTTTTGGAATATTTTGAATCACCTTTAGAAACACCTAAATCCAACCATTTGTTTTTAACACCTTCGTCAACCCAAGCATTCAAGCTATCACAAACATCTTGCGATACAAAATTTTTAACAATAAGAACTTTAGGTAACAATTTCAATTAATGGAAATTTAGTTAATAATTCTGCTGCTTGTTCTTGTGTAATAGTTTGTTCAGCCACATCGTCTACTGTACTACCATCACGAATAGCATGAATACAACATAAAAGAACATCATTAGTTGTAGCAATAAATTCATGCGTGATACCTTTAGGTGTGACAATTAACTGTGGTGCCGTAAATTCTTCTTCACCCTTATCATGTTTCATATTAACCGAACCTGTTGCAAGCAAAGTAATATGGTCAAACAAATGTGCATGGCCGGCATGTACATCACCAATAGCTTTCAAATGCATCATTTTAACAAATACATTATCTACAAGTTTTACATCAGACTTGTTTATCATATTCTTCTCACTCCTATATTAACAGGTTTTTCTAAAGTGTCTTCCCATAGACAAGTTTCTTCATTAAGTTTATATCTATCTGGGTTGTTTGGATCATCTTCGGGTTTAATTGGAATAAATGCATCTCTATCAGCATCATAAGTACCGCCAATCATTGCATAGTTTTTTCTAAAAGCCGATTTACCACTAATTGAATTGCCTTCTGGTGTGTGGTTATAATGTACATTACCAATAGAACCATAACTCGTTTTAACATATTTTCCAGTAAGTCCAATTTTTTCCAAAAAATTTAGACCAACCAATTCACTTTCGTTGCCATTTTCATCAAGACAATCTTCATTTCGAACAACTATAACTTCAACAACTACATTATTAGAATCAAGTTTAGCATAATGTGCCATTATTTGTATCTCCATTTAAGAACAACAAATCCGCTGGCGCCTGAACCTCCAGCGGAACGTCCGCTTGCTCCGCCTCCGCCTCCAGATCCATTTGGAGTTGCTGATCCAGGACTTCTTGTTACTGAACCGTTTATGGCAATTCCTCCAACACCAGCGTTTCCCGGAGTGCCACCAATATTGGCACCTTGTCGACCACAGGCCAAACCATTGGATGAATTCCAGTGGTAATTGCAATAACCTCCACCTCCTCCGCCTCCTGGTGAAGCAGCTGCAGAAACTCTATTTCCATAACCACCAGGAGGAGAACCAGCAGTACCACCATTACCACCACCACACGCATTGCCACCAGAACCAGTTCCTGAAGCGCCACCGCCACCTGCACCTGCAACGTAAGAACCTGATTTTGAACTACAAGATCTATACCGAGCACACCCGCTGCTGCTGCATCCATATCGACCAGAACATATGTTTCGAGCGCCACCGCCGCCAGAACCAGAACTGGTAAAACAAGAAATAAAACTATTGGTTCCATTGCCTCCTGTACAAGAAGATCCTCCAGATCCTCCTCCACCAACAGTAACACTATAAGTTCTTTGTGTTACAACTTGTCCACAAGTTGCTATACCAGATACCGAGTTCGGATGAATACCGCCATCTATATTTCCACCGCCGCCGGCATTAAAATTGCTGCCGCCGCCACCACCGCCAGCAAAAAGTGTTCCCACACGGTTACCATATCCTGATGTTGTTCCAAGTGCGTTAACAGTAAATGATCCGGAACCCAACCAAATAGCCGTTTTAATATTACCACAATTAAAATATGAACAACAAGTGTAAACAGTTGCGCCAACTGTTGTAATACACATATAAGGTACTGAGGCACTTTTACCATAAAAATTTCCAGGCATCGTGATAGCACCACTTGCTACACCAGCCAATCCTCTAACAGCGGTACAAGTCATACCTAAAGCACCAGAAAGACCTAACTCTTTTCTGATAGATACACCAGTACAACAACCAACCAATGAAATTGGACCAGAAGAATTTAACGCCATTTAGATTCCTTCATTTCATTTATCTCTTGTTTTAACTCTTTGATTGCTTCAATGATTAATGGTATAATTCTGTCATAATGTACGGTCAAATATTTATCATCAATAGGTGCAGGCACTACAACTTCAGCTAACACTTTCTGTACATCTTGTGCTGATACACCAACCTGTCTTTCTGGTCCATAACCCAAACTTCTAGCTAACTCATTGGCTTCATAATAGAAACCGCTTAGTGTCATCAGTTTATCTAAAGCGTTCTGAATATTGCCTAATTTATTTTTAAGTCTATCATCAGAGTAAGCAGCAGTAATATTACCTGTAGCACGAATTTCACCAGCTGAGCCTGATGCGGCTGTATTGACGCCAAGTGAGTTAACTTGTGCATTAGAACTTGTTGTAAAACCGCCAGCTGCACCGGTTGCACCTGTGGCACCTTGGCTACCAGCTGATCCGGCACTACCTGTAGGTCCTGTTGCTCCTGTGGCACCTTGACCACCTGTATTTCCTGTAACACCTGTGGCTCCGGTGGCACCTTGGCCTCCAGTAACACCTGTGGCTCCCGTAGCACCTTGACTACCATTAGTGCCGTTTGTACCAGCAGTACCTGTGGCACCCTGAACACCTGTGGCTCCTGTAGCACCAAGACCTGTAGCGCCTTGTGGTCCTGTAGAACCCGTGGCACCTTGACCACCTGTATTTCCTGTAACACCTGTGGCTCCCGTGGCTCCGTTAGTACCAGCAGTTCCATAAGCAACTAATTTAACAGTCATCCAATTGCCAGAACCACTCGATAAAGTAACTGCTCCTACTGAATATACGGATGCAGTAATATAATCTGTTGAACCATTCAAATAAATGATTCTAGTTGCCATCAATGAAACGGCCGTATTACTATTTTCGGGTACTTGTGTAATCGTAAAACTATTGGTGTTTTTACGAAGCTGTAAATTGTATTGTTGACCAGAATTAGCACTCGTTGAGGATGGCATATCAACAGATACAGTAACTTCATAGTAACCTGCTATCGTAGGTTTAATTTGATAACTGCCTGTATTCAACCAACTTTGCGGATCAAAATCTACTGTATTAAATTGAATAACAGTATCTGTGCCTGCTGGAATACTTTGATTTGAACCCATCACCGCTTGAGTGATGTAGTTACTAGGACTTAAAGTTGCTTGTGGTCCAGTTGCTCCGGTAGGACCTGTGGCACCCGTGGATCCCGTAGCACCTTGCGGTCCAACAACACCTGTTGCTCCAGTTGCACCAAGACCTGTGGCACCTTGTGGTCCGGTTGCTCCAGTAGCACCTTGACCACCATTAGTACCAGCCGAACCTGTAGCTCCTGTAGGACCTGTGGCTCCTGTGGAACCTTGGCCACCGTTAGTGCCAGCCGCACCGGTAGCTCCTGTGGCACCTTGCGGTCCTGAAGAACCTGTAGCACCATATTGTGCCGACATATTAACTAATTCAACAACTTCAATAGATGCACCATTTGGCGGTGCCGTTGTAAATGTTAATGTAGTACCTGAAATTGTGT
>Ga0208741_10000562_pt1 | contig 17081 bp, 17 predicted proteins | sample CryBogCBE03Jun09_FD_184576 | JGI IMG/M metagenome (GOLD analysis project Ga0208741, IMG submission 184576) | Freshwater microbial communities from Crystal Bog, Wisconsin, USA - CBE03Jun09 (SPAdes) | ecosystem: Environmental > Aquatic > Freshwater > Lake | place: Crystal Bog, Wisconsin, USA...
GGAGTGGGTGCGGTACGGGACTCGGAGAGTGAACTCTGGGATTTCGTCGCGGTGCGGCGCCGGTGGCGACTTCAAACAAACGCCACCCGAATTTGTGGAGGTAATGGGACTATGTTCGAACCCCTTTTGGGGCCAGAAACTGGCTAGTTTCATGGGTTTCTGACTGAAGCTCCATCAACGAATCCGCATTCTCGGGTTCCCGAAGGGTCGCTTGAGAAGAAATGGGACGAAGTTCGAACCCCGGTCAATCGAGGCCAAAAAGTGCCAACGATGCGAGAGCAAGTTCCTCGGTGCGACGCGAGATGTCTGCCCCCGTCCACTCGCTCCGATCTTTCAACTCATCGTTTAAGCCGAGACCATTTTTGTAGCCAACGTAGCCATGCGGTGACTTGGAATCCTTTCGATCTCGCTTCTCGACGAACGCAAGGTTCCCAAGTGCTGAGTTGTAACCAGTGATAGTGAGATTCCCAAGGCGATGGATATCTTCATTGAGGATACGTTCGGCCTCGGCAGAACCACCGAGCATGTCAATCCATGGCTGAGGCATGTTTTCGCCTTGGGGTGCGATGTGCTCGATTGTCCATCGATACTGCTCTTTTGATTCGCCCGCCTTCACGCGAGCCCACAGATCGGTCCACTTTTCGTTATTCATTTTGGACTGAGCCAACTGAATCAGGATGAACCTGGTGATGCCTGAATTTTCTTCGTAGATCGGCCCCTTGAGTCGATCTAGGAAGACTTCGTCGTCAACAGAAACGCTTTTCAACGAGCTAAGCACTCTCTCTCGTGGCGTCAACCCATCGGTGTTGTTCCAATTCTCAACAATTGAAATAAACAGGCGATCGAGGGCGTACGTTGGCGGCGTGTTTGTCAAGTTTCGGCGAACAAAGAAGCTAATCAGAACTCGGCTGACCTCGACGATGTCATTATCGGACAGCCCGTAATCCTCACGATTAACCAGCAGACTGAGCATCAAGATGTAGGAGGGGGCTCCTTCGACTCGCGACAGGTCAAGCAGCGCTCGAGCAATGTCATCCGAGCCTTCCTCGGACTCAACACCGATGATGAGTTTGTATGCCTCTGTGGCTTTGTCCATGCGACCTGCGAAAACGTCGAAATCACCCTTCAGCATTTCCTCAAAGATCGTGATCAACTTGGAACGAGTAGCAACCGGGATGTTGGGAAGCGCAAGACTCCACTGGCTTTTGAAGGCGTTGTAGAACTGACGGAGGAAGCGCTCCTGATCACGATATTCGCCACCGAGGTTCGACAGCCACTGCGTCCATCGTTTGTAGGCCTTCTCAACCCCAAGGCCTTCCGTGCTGTAGGCCTTCTCAAGAAGAGAGTTCTTGATCAAGTCAATCGGGGTCAGCGCAAGCCCTCGATTGTTGAGCGATTCGAATAAAACGAAGGCATCTGCATGGCTGTGAACCTCGAGCGAAACCAAAATTGCCTTCTTGGTCCGGTTTAAGACGTCCATCAGTGTCGCAATATCTGAAACCGATTCGGAAGCCATCCGATCGTCAAGACATGACTTGAAGAATCGGTAAGCCTTCTTAATCTTGCGATTTCCTGCCCACTTGACGTTGTTCGCCTCAATGCCAGTCCCACCTTCTTGGAGAACGCTCAGGAAGTCGGCTGAGTTGCTGTTCTGGTCCTGCAGCTGAACTCGCGAATCCAAGGGATCACCAGTGACGAGCATTCGTCGCAGGTTGGTGACGTCAGATTTTTGATCATCACTTGTGATTAAGTCCTTGCGCTTGGTGAGCTCGGAGTAGATGGCCACCAGAAGGAGCGTGATCGTAGTGATGCGCTGCTGCCCGTCAACTACCTCAAGAGCACGACGCCCCAAGACCGCCTCAGATTTATCCACGCCAATGATTGTGCCGAGAAAGTGCCCCGCGAGCGCATCCTCCTCCATGAGGTCATTGAAGAGCGCTGACCACTGATCCTTGTTCCACGAGTACTCCCGCTGGTACTTGGGGATCAGATAGTGAATATCTTTCTCGTGGCTAAAAAGCTCATGGATGGACGTGGGGGTAGCTGATTTGATCATTGGAAATCTCGGTTATGCCTGAACGGTTTCCTGGGCGATCACGGTGTCGTAGAGGCCGATGTGCGTGAGTCCTTCATGACTATCGATTCCTGTGTAGGACAGAGAGGCATCTTCGTAGCGCCGGAATGCGAAGACGGCCTGGTTCATGTGGGAGCTGTTGAAGACATTCAGCGAGACCAACAGGTTGAAGTCCTCGACCGTCAAGCCAGTCACTGACTTGAAGAGTTCCGGCTCAAGCTTCGTGATCACATCGCGGAGGGTGTTTTCGCGGAAATCCGTGAGATACATGAACGCAGGGATGCGTGTAGCGAACTTGATGAGTTTCTCTTGAACCTGCTTTCTGAGACTCTTGTATTCTCTCTCCTCAGCCGTCAACTCCCTCTTTTCCTTCGGGGTTACGTCGTCACCCTTTTTGCGCTTTGTTTCCTTAACTTTCTCACTTTTGTTCACAATGGTTTCAAAAACGCTGTCACCCAAGGATCTGAAGCCCTCGATGTTCATGATTGCTCGCTTGGCGTCTGCGTTGTTGAGAATCTTGCGCAACGTTTCGTTATCAACATTGACAAGCAAGGCAGATTCCCATTTGCGTGCCAGGAGCGTTGCCGAGGTCCCGGCCATCGCAATATCGAGAATTCCCCCAGCATCAATCTGTGTCATGTGCGAGCCGTCATAGGCAAGGACGGGCAAGAAGCTCACGAGGTCTCTCACTGCATCCTCTGGGTTGGCCGCATCAGGATTAAGACCCGCACCGTATGAGGCGATCTGACGAAGAGCCCGGGTGGGTGCAAAGTCGAACACAAAGCACACTGGCTTTACGACGAGCTCTTCGTTGGGGCTATCTCCATTGGGATTCTTGATCGACCAGGGTGACTGGACGCGGAATGCGGCCTGAAAGTACGTCTCGGGAGACTGAAGATTCCGGAGCATCAAGATAGATGACCACTGAGGGATGGTGACACCAGTCGACAGCTTGCCGCATGAGAGTGTGATCGTCTTCGTGTCATAGCCATTACCGATTGCATTGCGGACGGGAGGGAGGGCCTTCAGCCCAACGCCGGCGCTGGTCCCAGCTACCGACAGGACGTCGTAGTCGTGGAAGAACACATTCTGCTTCTCGGCAAGGAGATTCTTCATTGCGTGGCATGAAGCTTCGGAGTAGAAGAACCAAAACGAGTGCTGCATGTAGGGGAGCAAGCGCACATCTGAGTACGGGAACGGCGGCTTCGAGGCGGCGAGTTTCAAGTTGCTGATTTGCGTAGCACTGTACGAGCCACGGATGATGTCGAGCCATTTTTGAACTTCGTTCTTGTGCTTGAACTTAGCGTTCTTGCCGGAGCCTGTCGCTGCAAAGAATTCATTGAGATCAAATTCGTCGAATTCGCCCTGACTAGCGATGGCAAGGAGCTCGTCGGGCATTTGGTAGGTAAACAGGCGCATCTCCGGGAGAGCAAGGTAGGGATTCGGTTCACCGGGGTGCTTCTCATCCCACTCTTGCTTTGCACGCTGTTCGTCTGTGTAGGTCCAGTTGTAAAGCTGTTCTTCAATGAACTCGCCTGAGGCGAGTGCCTTAAAAGGTGTCCCCGAGAGATATAAGTAGGCCTTGGTGGTGATGGGAAGGAATGCATGTTCGTCTTCACCAAGTTCGTCGAGCTCCTCGTTAAAGCTGTCAAGATCCGGGTTGTAAGCGTCCGCTAGTTCAGCCTTCGCTTCGTCCTCATCTTCGCCCTCGAAGAGCTCTTTCACATTCTCTCGCCAGGCACCAAAGTGGTACTCATCGAAGATCACGAGATCCCAGTTGGTTTCATGTAGCCATTCATTCTTGGCCTTGATGTTTCCAAGCTTGTCCTTGCCGAGAAGGTCTTGAAAGGAACCAAAATAGACAAGAGGTCGCTTCTTGTCGGCGGTAGTTGGGTCTCCCCCGGTGGCACGAGAGAGGTATTGCCACCCATCAAAATCAGCATGTGACTCGAGATCAGTCTGCCAGGCGTCCTCCACGGCTGGTTTGAAGGTAACAACGAGAACTTTTTTTGCCTTCAGTTCTTTGGCTAATTCATAAGCGGCGAATGTCTTCCCGAAGCGCATCTTGGCGTTCCACAGGAATCGCGGGACGAGTCCGGAGTCGTCTTTCCAGATTGAGCGAAAGTAACGCAGAGTTTTGCTAACAGCATCCTGCTGCTCGGGGCGCATCTTGAAGGTCAGGTGGTGGGTGCCACTTAGTGCAATGCCATCTCGGAGCTCCGTGATGGCGGTAAGCACGTCATCTGCGGAACACCTCATCCACTCAAGCTCAACGTTTTCGAATCCCTTGGCCTTAAGCCTGCTGCGGACCTCATGATCAGTAAAGGCCGTCCCATCAGGTCGATCAGCAAACTGCTCAAGTTCGATCTTGAAGCGGTAGCGAGATTGGCCCTGTGATTGGATGACGCGCTCTCGTACCTCGATGGTGGTCTGCCCTACCTTGAGGCATCCATCGTACTTTTGAATCTCGTCAGTCGACCAGGCGTAAATCTTCAGACGCGACTCAGGCTTTGTCGGGAGAAGCTCTTGAGTAGTCCTACTCATCCGCCAGCTCCATCGGCCTGATCATTGATTCGATGAACGAGATCTCGTCCTTCGTAATTCCATACTTCTTGTAGATCAACTGGTCGGTCCAAGTTTGGTCAAAGTTTTGTGTGGGAACGAAAGAATAGACACTCCTGGTGGCGTGCTGTGCCGGCTTGTGTAAAAGAACTAAGAATCTAAACAAGCGGGTCTTGATGTAACTGAGAACATTTTTGCACTCTTGCTCGTGAGCAAATGGACCGATTTGAACGTAGGTTTCGGAGCAAATACTCCCCGGCTCGCCTATGAATGGCTTGCCAATGATTTGGTGTGGAAAGGCTTCACCCGCTCCGTAGGCACCTGATATGAAAATCTTCCAGCTGTCAATGAACTCGACGCCTTTCGAAACGTCACTCCGTGGAATAAAGCCAACCCCACCGTTCCGGTAGACCCGAACGCTTAACTCTGACGATCTTGAACTTCCCTCGAAACTTGTGCCTAGACCGAAAGGTTTCCTGGAGCTCACTAATCCTGCAAATTTCTTGTCGGGCGCCAGGGCGAAAATCCCTTCGTCTGACTCTGATTCGGAGTGTTCGGTTTCCATCACCTTCCGCAAGATGGGTACCGCCTCATTGAAACGTATAAAAACGTCAGCACCGGGCATGAGAAGTGGTCGGGTTGACGCTTCGCTAAGACGATCCTTTTGATGATTCGTTACAATGCAGTCACCACGATTGTCGCGGTCCCAAAGAAAATAGCAAACCCCTCCCTTGATCTGGACGCCAGGGAATACCTCAGACGAGTTTGGGTAGTCCTCGATCACCCTGATGCGATCATCCTTGAGCATTTGGTCTCTGAAGCTATCCAAACCCTTACCACCAGAGAACCAACGGGCAGGAATGACCATTGCCAAAAAACGAGGATCGAGTCTCTTTGCTTGCTCAACGAACTTGTCATATATAGGTCCGGCGCTAGTTCCAAATCCTCCATCTTCAAGTTGGTATGGCGGATTTCCGATAATCACATCAAACTGCATTTTTCCTCCAAAAATCTTCTGCGCAAATGATTGAACATCCCTACTATGAATAAAGGCATAGGCGTGAGTTTCGAGACCCTCTTCGCGGTTGAGGGAGTCTTCACTCGCTCCACAGAACTCACACTTCCGACCAACAGCCTTCGGTACCTTTGCTTGTTCTCGGCTCGAGAAAACACTGATTGTTCGCCCACCAATCCAGCTGTGCTGGGTGGTCTCGAACCAAATGTTTCCAGAATGATCTTCAAAGACGTCTTTTCCGAGTGAGTGTTCTCCATTAGCGGTCTTGGAGCAATAAACACTCCGTCGAGCCAACAAACTGGTCAACTGCGTAATAGCTATGCCAAAGACTTGATTCTTGACTATGTGATTGACGCGTTCACTCAGGTCTGGGATTTGAACTGCCAAACCGTTGGTTAAGCGCTCGACAATCTCTCTCAGGAAGACTCCAGATTTCGTGAAAGGATCGAGAAACGTAACATTTCTGTTCGCCCAGATATTCTCGCCATTGTGAACTACTGACCATGCTTCAGCGAGCGTGTCAAGCATCTTCGCAGCAAACTCCGGTGGGGTAAAGACCTCGTCGTTTGAAAGATTGGCAATACAGGTCAAAACATCCGGGTTTCGATTCTTCAGTGAAAATGGGGCGAGCTCAGACATCCGGAATCTCCTTCACTGAAAGACGAGGGTAATCCTTCACAGGGACGAAAATTGCGTGCTTGCCAATGTCACCAAACAATGTGTCAGTCCCGAACGAGGACATCTGAGTTAGTGCGTCAAAGCGAAAGTCTCTACGTTGGTAGTTGCCCTTACCGAGGTACGACCATTCCGCGACCACAATTGGGTTGGGAACCGGTGACTGAGTCATCATCGTGAGTGCATTTGCATGGAGGACATTCGACTGAAGAACCGATTGAGCTGCAGCATAAAAGGGCGAATCATTTTCTATTTGCAAGTAATCAATAAAGATATTCATCAGACGGAGTCGACAGGCGTGAACGTTGTCTTCGAGGAGTTCGATGCCATAAATGCACATAAGAGCCAACAGGGCCTGGTGTTGGCGTTCGAACTCACTCGAGCCGAACCGCGCTTCCACTACCGCCAATTTTCTCTGAAGCACGACAACTAGGAAATTTCCTTCACCACAGGTGGATTCGAGAAATCTCGAGTCAATTCGTTCCGATTCGTCTTTCACGAGATCGAGCATGTCATTGACCATCCACTCAGGGGTAAAGACTTCCCCATGGTCAATGACCCGTTGCCGAGATTTTACTAGATCCATGCTTCGACGCTAACAGGGCACTGTGACAGGTAGCAGGGTGGTTCCCAATCTGAGATCGAACCCGGACGCGGGGCGGCTTCAGTGACCTCTTGAGCCACTGGAGATTCACCTATCGCGCTTTGCCTTCACCTTCGATTGACTGCGACTCAACGGCCAGATCATCCTCGGCCGACACCGGTCCGAAGAGATCCTCAAGGTCAAGCGCCCCATTGGCCCTGTAGACAAGGGTGACCGCAGACTCAGCACGTACCAAGTGGTCGGTCGTCAGTGTCTGCTGAAACAGCATTGAAGGTAGATAGGCAACGGCGTTCCGGCCTTCCTGTTTGAACTGGATCTGGGTGTGGGTGATGTCCACCGCTTCGACTCGAAGTACTCGCTCCCAATCGAAAAGTGTGATCTTCACGAATTCAAAGTCGCTTACCCCACCTTCTGCATCGACGGCAAACTCAGCCGTAAAGCCATGTTCACCAATGATGGGCAACTGGCTCGAGTCGACGCGACCGAACACTGTCTGGGGAATGAGGTCCGTGCTTGCGTCTGAGCGTGTCCACTGTGCGGCGACCATAAAACGCGAGGACTCCACCCAGCCCTCCTCGCTTAGTAGAGCGGCTCGCTGCACCCTGTGCACCTCGGCAATTGCTTTTGCTCGCTCCGGGTCATACTGCAACGTACCCATTTGGGACGCCATCTCTCGCAATTTCAGTTCTAGGTCTTCTTTGCTCTGGAAGTGCTCAGTCATTTTGGTTTCCTTCATTCAGGATATGCCGCATCTGGCTTAGACCTTGGTCCAGGATCCGGCTGACCTGATCTGGACGCAGTGAGAGCATCTTCGCCACCGAAACCTGGGGTTCTAGACAGAGGTAGGCGAGGACGATCGCGCTTCTTGTCGGCTCGCTGACCTGCTCCAAGGCTGCTTCGATCGCCATCTTGTTGATCAAGTTGTTGGCAAAGTCACCTTGGGTGGTTCGGTTAAGGAAATCTGCTGATGACGAGGCCTCGATGATCCTGCGACCAGCCTCTTTGCGTCTGTGGTTCGAGATTAACCCGTTCATCCCCCGGATAGCCAGCGCCTTGATGTTGCTGCCATCGACGAGTCCGTCGTTCCAAGCTTCAGTTAGTTCGGCTATCGCGCCGAGGGCTAGTTCTTCGGCATCGAGCGGGCTTACGTTTTTGCCTACGGCGAAGCGAATTAACAGGTTGAAGGTGTCGTTTAGAAGTCCCGAATCGACATTTGTACTCACCATTGCGACATGCTAACGAGAATTTTCTAAAAAATCTCACAACTTTTTCTCTTCCCACTACCTACTGAATATGAGGGGCTCAACTGGACGGTCCAGATTCCGGTGTCGAGTGCATCGGGCCTTTCAAGCAAGAGGAGATCCCATGGGAGATTTAGTCCCCTTCAACTCCGGAGGGTTGTCGGCAAAGCCACCACGCACAGCGTGGAAGGCCATCAATCAGGTCAAGGCCGAGAACCGCGTGCGAAGCGCCAAACTCGAAGCCGAGGCCGAGTACCAAGAAGAGCTCGTCATCGCAATGACGCAGCTGGCGAATACCACGCTGAGTGCAATTAGCTCCCTGTCTCAAAGGGAACAATTGCTCAGTCAAACGGTGCCCTTTGCTTCGAGTCGCCTCGAGTACGCCGGGAACCAGTTCGCGGTGATCCTCTCTGACGTCCTCGCGACTGCTGCCCGAAAGTTGGGGAAGCTATGACACACGACATTGTTTGGCGTGGGGCCGTTCTTGTGCTCGCCGTGTTTGCACTCGTGTGCATGGTTGGTGGCACCTACTACCTGACCCTTGATGCTCGGGTCGCTCACAAGAAGTCTCGTGGCGGTAGGCGTCGCGTCAATCTTCGCTGGCCCTCTCGGGTGCCTCGCGGCTCGAAGCGACACAAGGAAACCAATGTCGAGGAGTACAACTTCATTGATTACTTGCGTGATAGCGAAGCCGATGTCCTGAAGGCCTTTCGAGACGGGATCAACACGCTTGATGACATCGCCGATGGATATGGCGAAGGATTCAGGCCCGAGTGAATTCGGCCTTTCGCCACGTGCTTCAAGGCCTCGTGGTGATCATGGTCGTGGCGGTGGTGGCACGGGTGGCGTATTCGCTGCTCATGCCGCTACTGCCCGGTCTTGGTCTTCTCGTTGCACTTGGGGCGATCGCTGCCTTCATCATCCGAGGGCCACACGCCAAGGGCAAGAAGTAACGCCCGGCGCGTTGTCCATTCCACAACACATGAACCATTGACACGTTTGTCGGAGCGTGCGATATCGGGGCTAGAGCCCGTCGCATGAACATCGCTTCCTCTGCGGCGGGCACCCCGAGAACTTCGGATCTAACTGCCTAGGAGGTGAACCGTGAACGACAAGCAATCCCGCATCAGCGTCAAGCACCGCGAACTTGACATTCGACGGTTCGCCTTGGCTCTGCTTGACCTCGTTGCGGCCATCGATGACGAGTCAGGTGAGACCTTCACCTTGGGCAAACAGATCCGAGAAGAGCTCGACCAACGACTGAGTTCCGAGGAGGAAACCTCATGACCGATCTCCTTTCCCTTCTCGTGCTCTGCGGCGGTGCCTTTGGTCTGATCCTCGTCGTCAAAGCCACCGAGCGCCGCCGCATCGGTAGCGACCTCTCTGCCTACCGCCTGAGCTTTCCCCGTGATCTCAAATCTGAAGATGTCGCTCGAGCCTTCACTGGCCTCAGCGGACTCCTCCTTCCATGGTGGAAGCGCTGGATAGCCGTTCCTCACGTCGCCCTCGAAGTCCACGCCACCTCCCGGGGCATCGAGCACTACGTGATTGTGCCCGAGAGTTTCAGCGCCATCATCGAAGGTGTCCTGCAATCAGCACTCCCAGCCGTTCGCTTCGAGCCGGTGGATTTGCCGAAACTCAATGTGCGCAGCGCCGCCGAGTATCGGCTGACCTCGCACGATCGTCCACTGGCCATTGACCCGCCCGCCATGTCAGCGGGCCTGCTCGCCAACCTCCAACCGCTCAACAAGGACGAGACCGTCGTCGTGCAGTGGCTCGTGACCCCGCACCCACCAGTAGCTCCAGCCAAGTTGCCAAAGAATCAACCGAGTGGCCTTTCCTTTACTCGGCCCATCGATGGCGACGACGTCAGCGCACTTCGCACCAAGCAGTCAGAGGCCTTGGTGCTCGGCGTTGGTCGCATCGGGGTTCGTGCTGCAACGAGTGGCATCGAGACGGCCATCTTGCGCCGAGTCGAATCGGCGTGGCATGGCTCTCGGGCCCCCGGAGTCCACCTCACTCGGCGCATGGTGAACGCATCTCGGGTTGCTCGCGCGCTCAATTCTCGTCTGGCTCCGCACTCGGCGTGGCCAGCGACGCTCAACGTGTCAGAACTCATGGGCCTCAGTGCTTGGCCCATTGGCATTGCGGGCTTGCCGGGACTCAGTCTTGGTGGGTGTCGCATCTTGCCAGCCTCGCCTGCTGTCTCTCGCACCGGCACGTTGTTGGCAGACTCGAACTACTCAGGAGACGCTCGCCCTCTCGCCGTTGGCGTAGAGGCACGTCTTCGCCACCTCTCCCTGCTCGGTCCAACCGGAACGGGCAAGTCAAACCTCTTGGCCCAGATCATCCTCTCCGACATCGAGACTGGACATGGCTGTTTGGTGATTGACCCCAAGGCCGACTTGATCGAGACAATCCTCGAGCGCATCCCAGAGCACCGACGCCACGACGTGATTGTCTTTGATCCCACCGACCTCATGCCGGTTGGACTCAATCCACTCCAGTCAGCGACTGGGGCGGGGCGTGAAGTCGTCGTTGAAAATCTGGTGGGTCTGTTTCGAAGCCTTTACGCCAACTCATGGGGACCACGGCTCGAATGGGTGCTGCGCTCAGCGCTGCAGACCTTGAGCCACGTTGAGGGAACCACGCTCTGTGAGGTCCCGCTCATTCTCACCAATCCGTCCTATCGACGAAAGATTGTCGGCAAGCTCGACAACCTCGCCCTCGAGGAGTTCTGGGGCTTCTACGAGGCCATGTCTTACGCCGAACGCCAGACAGCCATTGGACCCGTCATCAACAAACTCTCGAGCTTCACCGGACGCCCCATGGTGCGCTCGATCATTGGCCAGTCCAGACCGCGCCTGCAGATTGCCGAAGTCATGGCCGAGGGCAAGATCCTCCTCTGCTCGCTGCCGACGGGGCTCTTGGGTGATGACGCATCCGCACTCCTCGGTGCGTTAATCGTTGCCGAGCTCTGGCATGCCACGACCGCCCGGGCTGGCATAGCCAAAGAGGACCGACGTCCCTTCTTTGCTCACTTGGACGAATTTCAGCACTTCATCCATCTCCCGACGCCCATGTCAGCCGTCCTGGCGGAAGCTCGGGGACTCGGACTCGGCATGACGCTGGCTCACCAGCACTTGGATCAACTGACCCCCGAGGCCAAGAGTGCGGTGTTGTCCAATGCCCGGTCTCGGGTGATCTTTCAACTCCCCGCCGCCGACGCTCGGGCGATGGCTCGTGAACTCGGCTCCATGCTCACGCCCGAGGACTTGCAGGGACTCGCTGCCTACGAGGTCGTCACGCAGCTCTTTGCTAAGGGCCAGACCCAAGCACCGGCCACGGGCAGGACCCGTGAGATCGGGGAGCCATCGACCAACGCTGACGCAATTCGTCTCACCTCACGTCTCGCTTATGGAGCAGACCGTGACGAGGTGGAACAGACCATTCGTGCCCGCCAGGGTGCCGTCATCACCGAAGGTTCAGTCGGGCGAAAGAAGCGTGGAGGAGGTCCCTCATGAGCACACAACGCCCTTCCGCTCGAGTCGAGTCGAACATGCCCGATACCCCCAAAAATACAGGGCTCTCTCGAAAATCTGCCAACGACTCTCATGACGATCAACTCCGCACCACTTCTTCTTCTCGTCACTACATCACTGCAGCACAACTTGAACGAATCAATTCCAAACTCTCTGACCGAGAACGCTCCATCCTCATCGACATTGGACGACTAGGAACTGCTTCTGGACGACAGCTCGAGCGGCTTCACTTCGGCTCCAGCTCCTCCGATCGTCGCTCTGCCCGCCTCGCCCTGTCCGCCCTCGTTGCCTCTCAGGTCCTCCAGCGGCTTACCCGTTCCGTTGGCGGCACCCGGGCTGGCTCGAAGGGCTACGTCTACGCCCTCGGCCTCGCTGGCCAGCGCATCCTGAATCCCAACAAGCAGCGTTACCGTCCGCCCTGGACCCCCCAGCCGAGTTACCTGCGCCACGCCCTTTCAGTCTCGGACCTCTACGTCCAACTCCGAGAGGCCGAACGTGATCAATCGCTCGAACTTGAGGCCTACGACACCGAACCCAAATGCTGGCGCTCCTTCGCTGGCCCGGGCGGATCGATGGCCACCCTCAAGCCCGATGCCTTTGCCACTCTCTACCAAGGGGACTTCGAAGATCGCTACTTCATCGAAGTCGACCTCGGCACCGAAGATGGCACTCGGTTGCTCACCAAGGCCAGGACCTACCTTCGCTACTACCAATCAGGCAAAGAGCAAGAAGCAAGCGGCGTGTTTCCCCTGGTCCTGTGGGTTACACGCACGCCCGAGCGCGCATCGTTCATTGAAAAAACCATGCAGCGATTAAAGCCCGCCGAGCAAAAACTCTTTGCCACCTGCACCCGTGACGATTTCGTCACCGCCATCACTACAAATGCCCTGATCGCACCACCAAAGGAGGTGAACCCATGATCACAATCAACCCTGAGTCACACGCGCAGCGCAAGCACATCACTCCTCGCCTCTACGAGCGAACGGCCCCAAAGGTCGGCGTTGGTGAACCAACTATCCCAGTCGACATTCCACGAAACCAAGTCCTGCTCGGCGACGCCACGCAGCAGTTGCGCCGCTTGCCGGAGAACTCTGTCGACTGCGTCATCACCAGCCCTCCCTACTTCCTTCTCCGGGATTACAACGCCGATGGCCAGATCGGCCTCGAAGCCACCATTGACGACTGGGTCGAAGAGATGCGAAGTGTCTTTTCTGAAGTCGCTCGGGTCTTAAAACCCGCCGGGGGACTATGGCTCAATATTGGTGACACCTTCTCGGGCCACGCCAAAGTCGGTGCGCTGCCGAAGTCCATGCTGCTCGCCCCGGAGCGTCTGCTCTTGGCGCTGTCGAAAGACGGATGGATTGTCCGCTCCAAGGTGATCTGGTCCAAGACCAACACCATGCCGAACTGCGTGGCTGACCGGTTGAACGTCACCTACGAGCCGATTTATCACCTCGTTCGTTCGCCTCGTTACTACTTCGACCTTGACGCCATCCGTGAACCCATCACCCCGAGTGAGAAGCATCTCGCCAATGCGTTGCCCGCCAACGACGGCACCCTGCTCGAAGACGCCATGAGCGAGGCGACTCGACCGATCCTCGGGACCAATCCCGGTGACGTCTGGCGCATTGCCACCAAGGGATTTCGTGGTCAGCACTTCGCCACCTTCCCGGAAGGTCTCATCACCAAGCCTTTGCTGTCGTCTTGCCCGGAGAAGATCTGCACCACGTGCGGCACCCCGTGGAAGCGAGCCCTTCGAACGTGGCGAGTCCCGTTAGGCGACGGCACGAAGCACCCCAATGACGACCCCTACGTCATGCGCTTCGGGAAACTCTGGAACACGCTTCGCCAAAGCGGCGACCTCGTCCCTTGCGGATGCGGTGCACCAACGGTGCCCGGCATCGTGCTCGATCCCTTCTTTGGCGCTGGCACCACGGGAGTGGTGGCTAAAGCCCACGGCCGTGACTGGCTGGGGATTGAAATCAATGAGGACTACCGAGACCTGTCGCTTCATCGACTGGCCAGTGCTCGAGGTGGGAAATGACCCACCTCGGCCCTCGTCTTTTTCATGCGGCTGCTTCTGTGATCTCAACCCGAGATCGCCAGCCGCACCAGAAAGAGGAGGTGATGTTCTATGGAACGTCTCAACCCACCATTCATCAACGACCAGGGAGGTGCAGCGTGAGAACGCTGGCCATCCGAATCGAAGATGAGCTGCACGCCCAGCTCGGCATGATTGCCAAGCTCGAGGATCTTTCACTGACCGATGCCCTCTTGCAGGCCATTGATCAGTGGATTCGCGAGCGCCGCAACAACCCCGAACTGCAGGCCCGTGCCGCAGCAGTCATTGCTGACCTTGACCGGGAAGCTGCCACTCGCCGTGGTGCCATCGAAGCCCTCTTGGGTGACAACACCACGTCCAAGCCCTCGCCTCGTCGAGGACGCGGGAAGACAGAACCAACCGAGGAGTAGCGGACTGCTGCAAACAACCAGTGGGGAATCTCAGGTGTGCACTTCGGTGCCCCTGGGGTTCTCCGCTGGAACCCTCAAATAGATTTATCACTAAGTATGCGTATTACAACAAATATCCGACTTGACAAACCGGGCCTATCGTGGGAAAATACTAGGGCTAATCAGGAGTTTTACAGATATGCACAAGGAGTTATTACAAGCAAAATCGAGCCCAGAATACACCGGCTCACTGCCACAGCGAAGTGGCCAGAGCCACCACGGCTTGAGCCCAGACGACGTGGCGCATCTGGCGCGCTACCTCGGCAAATTGGCCGTCGCATCGGGTTCAAAGGCTCAGACGACCGATCAAGCCTTCACTGGCTACTTCCGAGCGCGCTACAGCCTCGATGATGATGCGGTTCGTGACCTCGAGGGCTACCTCGACTTCCTCCGTCACCATTACGGCATTGAAGCAGGAGCCACCGTCTTTCCAAAACGTGAAGACGTTTCCCCTGCTCAGTCCACGGAACTTGCCCACCCAAAGGAGTTCTCGTGAGCAAGAACCACATTGCGGTCGTGCGTGACCTCGTGCCGCAGCGACCACTCCTTTATGAAGAGGCCCTGCGCTACGCCGAGCTCCAAGCCGACCGGCTCTTAGAACTCGCCAAGATCACCCACCCGGCTGTTCCCGAAAGCGTGGTCACGAACCTGCCTCGCCTCGAGGTCCGGCGCTACACACCATTTCCAACGTCGGGTGCTTCGCACTTTTCAGAAGGTAAATGGTTCATCGCCATCAACGGCGCTGAACCCGAGACCCGCCAGCGTTTCAGTTTGGCCCATGAACTCAAGCACATCATTGACCACGCAGGCTCCGACCTTTACTTCTCGAACTTTCCAAGTCAAGAGCGCGCCCAGATGATTGAACGCATCTGTGACTACTTCGCCGGGTGCTTGCTCATGCCTCGGTGGTGGGTAACAGCTGCTCACAAGAACGGCACCGACTACGTGCACGACTTGGCGGCGATGTTCGGGGTGAGCCCGAGTGCCATGACCGTTCGCTTAAGCCAGATCGGCATTGCTGGCCCGACTAGGCGTTGTGCGACAAGCCCCGACACGTGGCCCTACCCACGGGCCATGCGCCAACGTCCACGAAGCCAGACCCGAGTTCCACAAACGATTCATTAACCAAGGAGGAAGCATGAACAAGACAACGAACAAGGCGAGGGAGGGAGAGCGCCAGACGGCCGTTGTCTACCTCCGGGTCTCGTCCATTGGACAAGTGAACACCGATCGAGATGGCGAAGGCTTCTCGATCGCCGCCCAGCGAGACGCCTGCCTGCGAAAAGCCGAGAGCCTCAACGCCGACGTGCTCGAGGTCTACATCGACGCCGGTGAATCGGCTCGAAAAGCCGACCGACCGCAACTCCAGTCCATGCTCGAGCGGCTGAAAATCCAGCGTGACGCGGACTTCGTCATTGTTCACAAGGTTGACCGTTTGGCGCGCAACCGGGGTGACGACATCGACATCACCCTCATCATTCGCCAAAGCGGCGCTCAGCTCGTCTCGGTCACCGAGAACATCGACGAGACCCCTAGCGGCATGTTGCTGCACGGCATCATGAGTTCAATCGCCGAGTTCTACTCACAGAACCTCTCAAGCGAGATCATCAAGGGCACGTCCAAGAAGGCCCAGCGAGGAACGTATCCCGGCATGGCTCCTGTTGGTTACCTCAATCGACAAGACCTCTCCGGTGGCAATCAACTGCGCTGGATCGAGATTGATCCCGAGCGCGCCGAACACATGACCTGGGCCTTTGAGTCCTATGCCACTGGCGACTACTCACTGCGTCAACTCGCTGAAGCATTAGAAGCCCGAGGACTCAAGGCCAGATCGACACCGAAGCGCCTCGCCAAGCCCATTGAGGCCAAGCACCTCCAGCGCATGCTGCGCAATCGTTTCTACATTGGCGAGTTCACCTGGGGCGGCGTCCTTTATCAAGGCAGCCACGAACCGCTCGTCTCTGAAGAGATCTTCGCCAAGGTGCAGTCAATGCTCGAAGCCAAAGCGCTGGCCGGAGAGAGAACCCGAAAGCACGAGCACTATCTCAAAGGCACCCTTGCTTGTGGTCGCTGCGGTCAGCGCATGATCTATTCGAAGAACACCGGTCGCCACGGTGGGGTTTATGAGTATTTCGCCTGCCTCGGACGCCATTCCAAACTCAACGCCTGCGATCTGCCCTACGTCTGGATTTCCGAGATTGAAGAGCACATCGAGCGCTACTACCGCACCATCAAGCTCGACGTCGACATCACCACCACCCTCTACGGACATCTGATGAAGGCGGCGAAGCGGCGCACCGAGAAGGCACGCCAGATGGTGGACGATCAGCGACGGCGCATCTTGGCGCTCGAAACCGAGCGACGGTCATTGCTCAAGGCTCACTTGGCTGGAGCGGTTCCGATTGACCTGCTCCAAGAAGAGCAGAACCGCATTTCGACCGAATTGGCAAATGCCGGAGCACTGATGGCCAACGCCGAAGTGCACTGGGAGTATTTGGAGAAGAACCTCGACCGGGCATTGGCCTTCGCCAGCAACCTCGGCGACGCGTATGCCATGGCCTCGCCACAGGTCCGTCGCAACCTCAACCAGTCAATGTTCGAAGAAATCGCCATCGAAGTCGACGGTTCGATTGTCCATGCCCCCATGCATCAGCCGTTCGCAGCCTTCCACGATGAGGGGTTCCGAGGCTGGATCATGGATGGAGCCAAAACGAACCCCAGTCCATTGCCGGACCGGGGTTCGAATGAGGCCCTTTTGGTGGAGGTAATGGGATTTGAACCCATGACCCCTTGCATGCCATGCAAGTGCTCTGCCAGCTGAGCTATACCCCCGTGGGACTTCTACCTTAGCAGGTAG
>Ga0208741_10000563_pt1 | contig 17063 bp, 13 predicted proteins | sample CryBogCBE03Jun09_FD_184576 | JGI IMG/M metagenome (GOLD analysis project Ga0208741, IMG submission 184576) | Freshwater microbial communities from Crystal Bog, Wisconsin, USA - CBE03Jun09 (SPAdes) | ecosystem: Environmental > Aquatic > Freshwater > Lake | place: Crystal Bog, Wisconsin, USA...
TTATTATCGGTTGTAAAATAATCCGAAACTGTTTTACCTGTAAGTCTTAATGTTGAATTAATAGAATCAGGGTTTAAATTATTATTTTCAATAAATTCCGCATCAGTAAAAATACCAATATTTTCAATATTCTGAGTTAGCATTATATTAATATAAAATGTTGTTGCCGTCAACGTACCATATGTTGGGCTATTGTAATTTCTATCAATGCTATCTTCTAATAATATTTTTCTTTTAATAATTTGCATTATAAAGTCTGTATTTGGTATAATTTAACTTTTATATTAGGTAAATTTGTTGTTATATCTGTCGCCGCTTCAATATTACTAGAATAAGTTGTATCTAATTCATAATAAAAACCATTTTGATTTTTGTAAAGCTTATAACGAGTAAACAAATAATTAACCATATTATCTATAGTGTAAGCCTTATCTGATGTCATAAGATTAGTCACAGTACCAGTCTTAGCATTAATAAATGATGCTCTCATATATAGATAATTAGGTATATTAACATCATAGTTATCTTTATAATCATAAATATGATACCCCTCAAAAAATCCAGACTTTCTTAAAGGATTTGTTACTATCATTCTAACTGGTATTTGAGAAGCTGATTTAGGGTAACCAGCACTATTACCGTTAACGCTTGTAGTTGAATAATCGCTATCATTTAAAGCTGAATAGATTTCTAAATCGGTTATTAAATTCTGATTTAAAGTATTGTCGCTATCGAAAAATCTTAAATAAAGATAACTCTGAGTAAAGTAGTTTTTTTCTTGAATTATATCGTTATCAACAAATCCAATATCTGAATAATAAGTTGTACCTGTTATCATAGTTGAACCACTCAAAAAGTATAGTTGATACGTTATTGAATTTATTTGGTTAAACACAGAACCATTAGTTGAACCGCTAGTTGCATTACTATCATAACATGGTTTAATTCTAATTTTTTCATAATCTAATATAGGATTGATAGCGGCAGCAACTTGATTATCAACGAAATCTGTTTCTATTGCTTCCCCGTTATCAATTGGCTGAAATTGAATATTAATCGGTATGTTTATAGTGCTGGCGGTAGTTCCGCTCATTAATAATCTAGGGTTTATTTTATAGGTTAACATGTTATATCTACAGAATTTATTTTATGGTTATCTTTCATTATTTGACCTGATGGGTCAGCTGGAAATGTTGAATAATATAGTTTCCAATAATCAAACGGGTCTTGCCTTTTAAGTACAAAATCATAATTTTGATAAATATAGTGCTTACCATTTAAAAATGGATAATTAAGAACTGGTTGATTAATGTCAACATATCCTATGTCTAATAAATCTCTCCATAAAAATCTACCATCTGGTAAAGTTTCCGCATAACTTGGTATATCAACTGTTTGTGAATCACCTTGTTGTATAAAACTACCAAATTCTCTAATTTTTATCGGTAAATGAGCTTGATAATAATAACCTTCTGGCCTTGGTCCACCAACAACTGTTGTTCCAGTTGATGACTCCCTATTAATGGTGTTAAATCTGTGATTTACAGTGCTTAAAATTACCTCTTGTACTGTAGTTGTATTATATTCTACAATATCACCGTAAAAGTCAGAATTTGAGCTTAATACGTTTGTTTCTAATGGTGTAAATGACTTAGTGGTACCAGATACATTATGGATTGCTTGTATTATAGGTATTGAATATAATGAACTACCCGAATAAAGATTTACAAATAAATCAATAAATGGTACCTCTAATCCTGATGAGATATTTGAGAAAATACCATTGCTACTAGTCTTAATTGTTGTGAGATATAATTCGCTTAATGGACGGCCCAAATTATCAGTTAAACCGTTAACATCTAAATCTTCTGTGTAAATAAATTGCGTTATTGTATCAGCAAAAATATTTTCAGAAAAACCTAAATTAGTAATTTCACAATCAGTTGTTAGTATAGTATTGTTTGAGGTTGTTTTCATTTTAGTAAACTTCCTAAAATAATAGGTTGAAGGTATGTTGTTGTAGATTTTTACCATTCTACTATTATTTGATACCGTTAATCCAATTATATCAATACAAAAGAAATTTTCTTTATATGAACCGTCATCTAATCCAACCCTTGTAACATTATAAATCCCATCATTACTAGTACCAGTTAATAAAACAGTATCATTTGTAGATAAATTATGATTAACAGGAACATATATGGCAGTCATAGGTTTACCACCTACAGTAACGTTTAGTGAAGTTGCGATTAATAAACCACCTTTAACTAAATTATGTGTACTATCTGAAGCATATGGATATGTTATTAGCGTATAGAAATTATCAATATTATTATTTGTTGTATCTGGAGTAAAAGAAAATCTATTCCTTTTAGGTTCCATATCATTAAATTTACATACAGAGTTTACAGATAAACTAGTAAGACCCGAAAAATAACCATACCACCCATCAATTTCCATTAAATTATTAGCGATAGATTCTGGATATGTTAACGGTAAACTAAGTGTTTTTAAACTAGTAAAAATTGGTTGGTTAAAAACATCCCATGAGTTAGGCCCATCAATATTAAATAAAACGTTACTAATTAATGGATTGATTTTACCTAACAATCTATATTTTGTACATGCTTGTCTTTCAACATTAAATTGTTTATTTATATCTAAAACACTATTAATATCGTTTGTTGGCAATACTTTACTTGTCTGCTTAAACTCAACACTTGTATAAATGTCAGTATTAACAGATGTTTTACTTAAACTACCACCTAATAATTCCACAATATTTTTATCCATTATATGAACGTTTTAGTTAATGAACAACCGTTTTTGTCGGTTACTGTAATTGTTATGCCACTACTTGGATAGCTTTCCCAACCTAGATTTCCGTCAATATTATTTAAGGCATAAGGTGCTGGTGAGAAATTATACATATTATAAAGTGTTCCACCACCTTTATTACCACCAACTCTTACTGTTCCTGTTGGTACGCCACCAGAAGCCAATCCAATTGCTTTAATGTATCTAAATGTTTTAGCTGGTCCAGATTTACCGCCACCAACAGTTATTGTATGTGCTGTTCCTATAAATTCTAATTCAGCAGGTCCATTAATTGTTACATTAGCTTGTATTATTGTATTTGATGCATCCGTAACAGTAATTAAATATTTTCCACCAAATAAATTATCGAATGATATATTACCATAAGTACCCGTTTGATTATAATTTACACCATTTAAATTAACAATGTATGGTGGATTACCTCCAGTTATATTAGGTAATATACTACCGTTGGCTGTGCAACCACTAGTTGTTACATTATCAAAAGAATTTATTGTTAGCGTTAATGGCGGTGGTGGCGTTAAAGTAAATGAAATTTGTTCACTCTGTTGAGTTGTGCTACTGTCTGTAATTGTTGCAATATAGTCGCCTGCACCAAAACCTGTTAATATATTACCCTGTAATACATTATTATATTTTGTTATAACACCACTCTTATTTAACGATAAATTATAAGGTATAGTACCGCCACTTAAATAACTAATTTTTAATTGTCCATTTTTACTGGTCAATGTACTTGGTTGACTGATTACATCCAAGAATATTGTAAGTCTTTGTGGTCCTGAAACATTTACTGTTCTAGTTACAACCGTACCTAATGCATCTGTTGAAATAATCTTATATGTACCATCTGTTAATCCACTAACTATCTGACTTTGACTTGGTTTAGTACTGATTATATTATTAATACTTGTACCTTCTATAATGGTTGTAAATGGTGCGGTACCATTAATAAAATAAAATTCAAAACCACCATCATTAGCTGTTAATGTCGAAGATGGGAATGTATTAACAACGATTGAAAAATTATCGTTAATATTTGATGGGCACTTAGTGAAATATTTATTCATTAATTTATCATAAGCTGTCTTACCAGCTATCAAACCGAAATAAGTATAATAAGAACCACCAGATAAATTATTATAGTTAGAAAATTGATGATATAAAGAACCATTTAATGAAAATGTATTATCAATACCGAATGAGGTTCCTTGTGTAGTTGCACTTAGTGTTGGGATTAGTGAAGTTGGAAAGAAATTATTACTTGACCCAAAAACATTTAGTAGTGTATATGAGTCTCTAATGTATTTATGGATACTGTTAGTAACTTCTAATGAATCACTAGTGTCATAAATTTCATTAATCCCGATATTTCTAATTAGTGTTGTACCGCTAGTCTCTGGTATATCTATCCCTATTTCACATTGTCTCTTAATGTTTAATGCATTATTTGTTGCATTAAAAAATAACCCAGTTTGATTATTTAAAGTGAATATACCGCTTTCTAAATAATTTACTAAACCAATTGTTGTTTGTTCATAAACAATTGGTGGTAATTTATAGCTCGTTGGTGATAATAAATCAATAATTTTTGGGTAACCTTGCCAATCACATTCAAATACCGCACCTAGATTTGTTATATCAGTTGCAAATAATTTTTTACCACCACTAAAATTTGTCATAGGCGCATAATATAGAATATTATCAACCTTTCTAATTAAACCCTCATTAATCGAAACTGAAGAATAGGTTGGCTCACCATTACTGGTTAAATCTGGTGTTGAAAAAGATACCTCACCTTCGATACATGCATTATTGTCTTCGTTACAATCAGAATCACAATATTTTGCAGTTCCATTGTGTTTTTGTTTATATTTTAAAAGATAAGCATATAATGACCCATTAATCCAATCATTATAAAAATCCATTTGATAGATTTCTAAATTAACAGCTAATGACGTAGCGATACAATCTGTAAAATCCTGAATCGAATTGTTACCTGATGAACAATCACCAAAAGCACCTGGGTAGTATTTAATTGCATTATCATCAACATTACATGTCAACCCAATCATTAATTTACAAAGGCCACGAAACGGGTGAAAATCAATACCTAATGCACTAAAACCTATATTCGCAATTGCGGATAATAATGCATTAAATAAGCTGGCGATTATTGCGATAAAAGTATTTAATAGACAAACAACTGTAAATATTACTTGATTAAAAGTTGTACCTTCAGTATTAGCCGTATTATATGGGAATTTATTAAAGTTATTACATTTATCAACATCCTTTATACCAAGATACTTATTCTTACCAAATAATATATTGCTCGGATTATATTTAGGTATAAAATTCTTAACTGTATAAATTTTATTCCAATGTAAATCTGTAAAGTTTACATCATTAGTTGTTTCATCAAAAGAATAGTCGACACTATTTGGCGTTGCTGGATTATTAGGTACCAAATAGTGCGCTCTTGTTCTTAAACGGCCAATATCACCAGTTTCATTCATTGCAATTCTAAACCTAACTCTTGTTCGTGTTGGAATACCGATATTTGAATCTGATGACGGTATTAATCTACCAAACTCATCAGTTACGACATAATCTAAATTCATTGGAATCTGGTATGCCCAAGTTCCATCGTTATCAATTAACTGACCACCATTAACATCGAATGATTCAACTTGATTATCCGTTGTTTTTCTAATCATTTCTATTGTACCACTACTAGTTTCTTGTTCACACATTACACCAGTTTTTCTTCTTGGAATACAACGTTTATCAATACTATGTTTACCGCCGTCACCGAAAATACTACCCATAAAAATTGCCGCTGGCGTGATATTGTAGTTCATATCAAAATCCAATCTATTGATACCAACTTGACAATTATTTAAGTCACCCCAGAATGGTTGAACATTAACAGAAGCGTTTGCGCTTTTTATTTGTGGTAATGAATTTATATTAGTACTTGATTTGAATTTTGTTGGACTATAAAACATTGATGCAGGTGCTCCTTGGGCCATTAAATCGTATGGTTTTTGAGAAGCGATACCGATATTTGAAATATCCATATCAACATGCACCACATGATTACCTAGTGGTACACCAAAAAGCATAAAATCACCAGCGTAATTCGTTGTTGTTGTAAATTGATAATACTTTTTATATACATAAAGCATATCATCGTTATCTAATATTTCTCTTTTACTTGGAAATGTACCAACCGCTGTATAACATGGGTCATTACTATCGGAAATACTAGGTAATAAGTTATACCTAATACCGTCTGAATTAACATCAGTAACTGTTGTATATGGATATAAACCACTGATATGTGGATTTGCGCTATCAATATCGTCTAATGGTACAAAGACTGAAACTTTAACGTTTGGTACACCAAAGCCAGAATTAATAATAACACGACCTACAATAACACCATAATCAGAACAAAAACTCTGATAAGCATTTTGCTGTGATATATTTAAAGAAAGGACCTCGATGAAATCAAAGTCCTGTTCAATTTTTACCTTAAGATATTTATCAGTACCATTTGGTGTGGTTCTAATTCTAATTGTTTCAGCCATTTTAATAAATTATTTCTTTCATTTCGTCATCGTCATCATCTTTAAAGGCTGTTTGTAAAACTCTAGTGATAACTTTCATTAATGCGAAACCATCTAAATTACCCTTATTGATTACTAAGACATAAAATAAACCACCAATACTAATTGGGATTATAAATGGTGTTATTACAACAAATAGTATCACTCTAAGAATATAATCAAATATTGTTTTAGTTAATGTGGTTTCCTTTATTTCTTGAGTTTCTAAATTACCCTTATTTTTACAATTACATCCCATAAATTTCTTTTCTTTTAATATACTAACCTTATCCAAAAAGAAAACTTTATTTAACACGAACAATAATGTCAACACTTGGGTATTTAATCTCAAACATTGTCATTGGTTCACCGAATAAAGTATATTCTTGGCTAATATCTATTTGACCTGTTGTTGGGTCTAAATAAGGTTGTGAAATTTGATTGACTGAGTATTTTCCGCCGACTAAATTGTAGACTCTTAGGTCGATTACGTTAACAACACCTGGCACGGAGTTAACCGTTTGACTTAAATTTGCCAAATAAATATTCTCACCCATATCAAAATTATTAACATCCATAAAGCTACTTACATCATTAACAATTTGACCAACAATCTGTGAATGTGGATATGATTTATCAGCGTAAACATCAATTTGGAATTGCAAATTTACTATTTTACCATTTGATACCTCAACATAATCATTCATCATCCTATAATCGGATAGATATGTTGCAATATTATTAGTTAATGTACTAGTACTACTATTATCTAAATTACCATTCGAATTTAACCCCATAATATAGACTTGAATCTTATTCTGATTCTCAACAACACCGACCTTAAATGGCACACCATATTTGCTATCCATAAGTGAAATAATTGATTGGTAATCCTTAATAGTTACCGCCCTATTTTGAGCGGAGAAATTATATCTAACTAAGTTCCTTATTTCGTTAACTGATGGTGCGTTTCGTCCACCTAATGCTGGTATTGGGTTGTTTACAGTTAATGATGTTTTAACAGCATTATTTATTGTTTGGTTACTACCATTAATAATGAAATTCATTTGACCAACGCTATTAATAATACCTTGACCAATATTTGTATCGGCACCGCCTCCAACTCTATAGCTAACAAATAATGTTGTATTTGGTGATAATGTGGTTCCTAGTGATAAATTATTTATAAAATCACCAATTTGGTTAATTAATGCTGATGAAACGCCAAAATTATAAAGTGAACTTGTATCTTGATTACCCCCACCAAAAATTAATTTAGTAAATCCTAAATCCGTATATTCTCTAATGAATTTTTGATTAACGGTGATATACTTCCCAGCAATAACTGATGGATTATCAGATATTGTATTATAATCTGGAACAAATAACGTATCTTCAGCTAAAGCATCTACTTCATACCACTTATTCTTAGCATCTGAAAATTGTTGAGCAGTTGGGTCGCTAGTATAATTTGTACCATTAAGTGTGATTACTGAATTAATTGATAAGACGTTATTATCTGGAAGCATAATTTCTAAAAATGGTACCACATCAGCCGTGGTAATAATTTTCTTGTAGATTTTAGTATAGCCGTTGATAACTATTTCACGTTTGGTAACAGTATAGTTTAATAATGTACCATTAGCATCGAAATTTGGTAAAATAATTCTATTTGGAATACCACCAACACTAAACGGTGATGAAAAATCAATATCATATTGTGTTTCAAATATTTTACCGCCACCACTAACTTGTGCACCAGCTTGAATTAATGGAGCATAAGAAATATCAAATGTATTACCATATACTGGTAGCGTTACAGAGAAATCAACAATTGTTGCGGATGGCCTTGTATTAGGAACTTTTAAACCAAATGTTCTTGCCATTGATAATACTGAACTTCTTTGTTGTGCATAATCTAATTGCGCTTCTTGAAACATTCTGTCAGTATTAAATGACAACATGTCACCGACTGCGGCATTTAATTCTAGTAACATCATACCAACTGATGCGTCATTAAAATCGTTGAAAATTTCTGGATAATATTGTTTAACCATATTAACCAAATCGGTTCTTATATCAGCGAAATTTCTACTTGTGTAGTTAACTCTTTGTGTGTTTTGTGCCATTTTTATATGTTTATTATAACTAAATCATCCATAGCGAATACACCTTCAGTAATCGTATAGGTTAATGTTACCGTTGCCAAATAGTCATTATCTGGTGATTGGTTAATATCTAAAGTATTGATTTGTAAATTTGGAAGATACTTTTTAACGCTTGCGCTTATCTCGGTTTTAAGATTATCCAAGGTAATTCTATCGTTTGGTTCAAATATGAACTTGATTAAGTCGGTACCGAAATTAGGATTATATAAACGTTGACCCTTTCTAGTTAATAATAGGTGCATAAGGTCAGCTTTAATCGCTTTTTGTGTGTCAGAGTTAAGGTTTAATAAGAAACCTTGTGGACTATCCTTAAAGGGAAAATCAATGTTTATATACTTATTACTTGCCATAAATACTTTTCTTGATAAATATGATAAGAATAGTTTTTTATAAGTAAACAAAAAAAAAGCACCCACTTGGGGTGCTTTAATTTATCTATTGGTTTTTATAGGATAATAAATTGAATTTATTATATTCTGTACTAAATTATCATGTATCATACTAAACAGTGGTTATCTCGCAACCACCTGCGTTATTTGCTATCAATTTACAAATGTGAATAAAATAGTCTTGTGAATAAGTTCTTTTCATCATGTTAACATCTTTATGAACCCACTGAACATTACCTTCAATATAACCTTTAGATGAGTCAATTCTATCTAAAGATGCGGTCCATGATTTATCGTTATGTTTTTCAGGAAATTTTAATTTTAAGCCAGTTAGTGAACATTTTTCGTTTTGTTTTAGAAACAAATTCCAAGCATATTCTTTTGTTATACTCAGTTCAATTTCTCGTCTACCTTTACTACCATTAGCACTTTTAATAATATGATTAAACCAAAATGCCCCAGATATTTTTCCAAAACCATTCCAATCAGAATGCCTAGAGCCAATTCTAACTATATTACAACCACATGACTTACTATTCCCTTGTCTTAGATGTGTTCCAAGAACATTCGTTTTATTACCACAATCACATAAGCATTCATACTTAGTATGACCATTTCTTGTTTTAGAATGTTCTGAAACAACTAATAACATTCCATATCGTTTATTTAACATTTCAACTTTTTTCATAACTTCGCATTTATATTTTATAATATATAAATAGTGCGAAGTTATTAAAAAGTTAAAAAATTTTGAAAATTTATACTATTTCACATCCGTTTCCACCGCAACTAACCTCACCGCTTAAATTGGTGTTATCTATTAACTCAACAACTTTGGTTAAATCAATATCACTAAGTATTTTCATCATATTTTCATACCTTTCTTTACTACAATCCTCAAATGGAGCTTGAATATAAGTACCACCGTCATAAGGTAATACTGAGATACCGTTAAAGTTTTCTCTGTTTTCCCACATCCATTTACCAACTGATGGCCATTCATTCAATTTATAAACTAATGAACCATTTTCATCTTTCTTATCTTCTAAGATTGGCATTGAATTTGCATCAAGAATTATCTCACCATTTTCATCCAATTTAGAGACTCTTTCAATTTCTTTTTTAATTGAAACTGTTACCGAAACGTTGTGGGTATTTTGTCCATCTCTATGCCCTTCTCTTACCCAATCAAGATTTAGTCTTGATACTCTATCCAATAATTGCATAGGTGATTCAAATCTGAATATTGAACCTTCTGGAGCTTTAACTGGTAATGAAATTACCGCTTGTTCTTTTGGTTTAAAATATTCATCTTCAATCAACTCTGGGTGGAACATTAATAAGTAAGTATAAATTGCTTCATTCTTACCAACACGAATACGTCTAATATAATAGTCGTTGTGCCAAGCATGTATCCCAGAAGCGGTACCTAATACTAATGAACTAGTACCAGATGGTTTCACTGTAGTTGTTCTTGCAGCTTTATTAATGCCGATTAACTTAGCAACCCTAGCATTTTCAGTCTTAACAACCTTAGCAGCTGTTTTAAGGTCGTAGTTAAGTACAACACCTGAACCAATACCAGTCATACCAACACCAATCAACGCATCTTTCTCTGTTGTTCTTCTCCAAACATCACGAAGATAATGGAAATTTGTATAACCAGCTTGAAGAGTACCAATAAATGATGCTGCTTTACATCTAGCGTTTAAATCGTCTTGTGATTCAATATCTGAAACATTAACTTCACATAAATTACAGAATTGGTATGGTCTAAGACCTATTTCACAACATGGATTAGTACCCCAATCTTTATCGTTTGAGAAATAAACACCTGGTTCCCCAGCATTGCTATCCTCAATTTTTTTCCAAAGTTTCAAAAATGTATCCTCAGTTATCTTGTGTCTAAGAATTACAGCTGAATTATTAGCACGGCCTCTCTGTGGGTTTAATTCCCACCAAGCACCTGACTTAGCTGAAAGCATTTCTTCATCATCAATTGAAAATAAAGAAATTAATGCCGCTCTACGAATCCCACCTGTTAATACCGCATCGGCGATAAAACATATAATGTCGTGAACTTCGATTGGTGTTAATTTGGTTGTATCTTCTTTAGCATCCAGTATTTTTTTGATGTTGTGAATACAATCTTTTAATGGTTGAGGACCTGGTGCACGACCACCACTTGTAACCAACAAAGCACCCTTTTGTCTAATATCAGAAAAGTCAAAATCAGGTGTTGAAAGACCCTCAAAATAAGCCTTCATTAACGTTTTAATTGCGTCAGCCCACCCCTCAATAGAATCGCTAACTAAAAAACGTCTGCTTCTATTTGGATTTGGTTTTCTTATTTCGGGTAATTCTTCAACATGATGTTTTTGTACTGAGAAACCAACACCAGTTCCACCTAATAAAAGAAACATAGTTTCACTGAAAGCCCTGTAATCATCAATTGGAAGATAGGCGCAGTTATAAATTCTGTTAGGTGAAATTTCAATTGGTTTACCACCAAATTGTAATGACCTCATTGAAGGTAATACTTTCTTAGAATAAACTAATTTATAAGCATCTTCGATTTCTTCGCTTATATGCGGATATTTTCGTTGATGCATTAATTTGTTTCTTGTTACTAACTCTTCCCACGTTTCACGTCTGTTTAGTTCTGGGATATACTTAGCATACTTCATATGCACGGTAACATCCGATAAAATTTTTGTAGATAAATCCATTTTAAAATTATTTGTTTATTGTTATACTACCCCTTCACCTTGATTTGTATTACCCAAATCGTTTAACAGCTTCTTAACTTTTTGCCTTTCCTCAAGAGCTTTAGCCGCTCTCATAGTATCAGACATTTCTTGTTCTTTCTTGTATTCAACTTGGCTCTTACCAACCATATTCGTAGACATATCTATTTGAATATTTGCATTATTAAATGTAATATTCTCAAAGATTACACCATCCTTACCAAACCTAGATTTTAGAATCGCCATATTAGCGGTTCCAGCTTCTTTTTGGTCAAGCGACTTAGCTATTGACACTACAAAGTGTCCTATTTGTCCCTTTTTTATTGAACCACCCATCTGGTCAGATTGTACTAATGGGGAACCAATTGAACTTCTATTACCTTGTACCGCTGTCCAACCAGCAATATCGTACTCAGCCAACATTGATTCAAATTGCCTCATAACTTGTCCCTCACCAACGTTAACATCATCAACGCTCCTAGATGGAACAACACAATCTATGTAATCCAATAAAACGATGTCTGGTTTAAACCCTTGTGCAATCAACTTTCTTATGTACTGCTTAATCATTGGTATTGTAGTACCATCGCTTGGGAATTTCTTTAAACGTAAAATACCTTTTTCTTCAGATTTACGTTTAATCAATTCTTTTAATTCATCTTTATGAAGGGATAAATCGTTTAAATTGTAACCTGACCAACAAGATAAATGTTTTCTTTGGATAACCTTAGGCATATCCTCAAAAAATATTTGTAACACATTATAACCAAGGTTTTTTGCTGTGTTACCAATCTTAGTCATCATTGTTGTTTTACCAACACCAAATGGTGCTAATATAATTGCTAACTCACTTCTTGATAAACCACCGTCCATAACTTCATCCAACCCTTTAATACCAGTTGGTATTGGTTTTCTGAAATCATCGACAAGGACAGCATCAATGTCGTCTAAAACATTGATGCCATTATCCTTACTGTCCCCATGTTCAAGTGCTTTTTTCAATATTGTTTCGCACTCATCATAAGAATCGGTTTCACCCTTATCAATTATTGTTTGAATTTGTCTTATGGCCTTTTGTAATTCTTGGTGTTTACAGAAAGTCATTGCTATTCTCTGTACTTCAAGACAATCGTTTAAGTTAACTTCCTCAATTTTCTTTAACTTAGTTATTGTATAATCTCTATCAAACTCGTTAAGGTTTTTAGAAGTTAACCTAAATTTTATACTACCAATATCTGGAATGATATTATCATTATTGTAAGCGTCTTTAATTGTCGCTACAATTAGCTTAGAACTAGAGTCATAGAAGTAGTTTGGGTCTATTATGTCAATTATTGATTCCGCAAATTTTGTATCTATTAATAACTGTGCTATTAGTCTTACTTGGAAATCATCACCTAAATATTCGAAACTATCTCTATTGTGTTTTGCCATTTTTGTTTATCTTATTTGAAATCTTGTTTTAATAAATATACCCGAATTGACCCTACGGACAATTAAATTATTGTATATTTTTTTTCGCTTAGCGAATCTTTGATTTCGGTTATTATTTGAGGTATTATTTCTTTTATATCCACTTGATACCTCACTTGTGGTGGAAACCAATTACCAGAGAATGCACTCTTAGCGATTGGATTTTTGTCAACACGAATCTCAAATTCAAAAATATCTTCTTTTTCGAAGTTATTTTTTGGTTCGTCATTTTTCATGTTGTATGGGTTAAAATTCTTCCATAGGTAGTCAACCGCTTTGTTCTTTAGACTACGAGGAATAATACCCATTGAACCGAAATTCCCATTATTCATTCCGACTATTCGGTCCATTAACTCTTTAAGTTCCAATGACTTAACTGATTTTTCATTAAAGTCTTTGATGTTAAAATACCTCTGACAAATAATGTGTTTGTTGATGTAAAGAAGAAACTCAAATCTTTGTTCTTCAATTTTTTTGGTTGTGGTGTTTGCTATCATACGATTTCTTCGTTTTTTAATTGTCTCTCCCTAAATTTTTTAAAGGGTAATAAGTATTCTGGGTAACGTGTTGGTCCGATTGTTCTCTCTAAACCATCCTTTTTCATTTTATCATAAACTTCCTTAATTGTTCGATTACTTGAGTCAAGCTTACCATCAATTAGGTCGTTAATTTTATTAATTGCAGATTCCGTTATTAGTGGTTCCTTAAGGTTTATTATCTTGGTATTAATTTCATAAAACTTATCACCTTGACAACCATCAGTCACACCATTAACTATATTATCTAGCGATTTTAAGGGTGGTTTTTTAGCGTTTATTCTTTCTTCCTGTAGAACCTTCGCTCTTTCAATTATCTGGTCAAGAGTGACCTTAAATTGGGTTAACTCTGGAAAAAGATTAAGCAATGTCTTCTCCTTAACACCTTTGATACCTTTAATAGTATCAGACGTGTCTCCAGCGATTATTTTAATTACGCCAATATTTTCATAATAATGTGGGAAAAATTCTGAGTAGTTGTGTGGTGTAATATACGCCTTAAGGTCACAAAAATAAATTCTAACGTTTTCCTCAATCAATTGAGATAAATCCCTATCAAGTGTACAGATAGTTATTTTTTCGTTAGGTTCTCTTTGTTTACAATAATAGGCAATAAAGTCATCACTTTCAACAACATCATCCATTAATTGTTTGATACATAATTCATCGAGGTAACTCCAAATTTTTTCTCTTTGTTGAAGTTCAGATGCATCGGTTGGATGAGTACCATTGATATAATCTTTGTCTCTATCACCTTTATATTCAGGATATAAATTAAATCTTAACTTTCCGCTTAAGTTACCATCCCAAAACACATATACTCTGTGGTATAAATCTTCGGTAAGAAGTTTTCGTAGAATCGTAAGGAACTGATATAGTCCACCGATATGTTCACCTCTATGATTATATTCACCCTTGGCCCCAAAGAAACCAAATTTAAATAAGGCATTTCCATCGACCAAGAGTGTATTAATAATCTGTTGTTTTTCGCCATCTTTTGGCGGTCTTTTGTTCAATTTTTTTTATATTAAACGGTTAAAAAATATTTTTACGCTTGTACTTCAATTTTACCCTTAATATAATCGTCAGGGGTAGTAATTACTGTACCTTCGATTGTAAAATCATCGTACTCAGTATTCAATTTTGCTTTAATAAAGTCCTTATGAAGTTCTTTATATTCGTCAATTTTAGCTGGGTTCCAATAACCATGTGGTGTAGATGAAATTTCACCTTTTAATTCAACACCATTAACTTGGTTCTTTTCACATCTAATTCTAGTTGTGACACCAAATTGGTAATCCTCACCTCTATATGTAGCTTTTAATTTTTCAGTACTGTGGGTTAATATACCACCGAAATGGAATATTATTCTTGGTGCATAAAAGAATGCTTCACCACCAGCATGTTTTACCACTTTATTATCGTTATCCAACCATATTTGTTGAACAACAGCAAATGTTGCGGTATATTTTGAATCCTCTCTCCTTGAGGAAGGAATACGGAAATTAATTAATGACTTAAATGCAGTTTTTAACGCACCAGCAGTCCATTGATTATTTGATGTTTTAGAAGTAACACCTTTGAAACAGTTAATAGAACCAACAGAGTCCCATAAAAACGCTACATCCCTAGGTAATAACCCCTCTTGTTGTTTATCTAAGATAAAGTGCATGTGTGCTGCAATATCTTCAACAACTGGTTCGTATCTTAATGGTTTTGTTCCCATCTTACCATGTTGGTGGTCAAAACACTCATATTTCTTCAATAAGTCAGCACCCTGCATAAATATGAAATCACCCTTATAATTTATAACTTCACCAGTTTCTTCATCAACAACCTCTTCAAATTCAATACCAATGTTTCTCGCATGTTCCCAATTCCAGTTACCTTCAGTTTCGTATATTACTGGTAATACACCAATTTTCTGACAACCAACAACTGCTTCATAAATTGCTGTTGATTTACCTGTGTTTGAATAACCCCTAAAACTTACGAAGAAACCAATAGGTATACCTGGTAGTTTTACAGCGTCATGAAACGCATCTGATAACGGAATCCATCTTAATTCTTTATCCTTTATTGTAAAATCTAATTCTTCTGTTTTTTTAAATGATTCTAAATCAAATTCTTGTTTAGGAATAATTTTCTTTTCTGGTTTTTTTGCCATTTTTGGTTTTATTTTTGTTCTATGTTATTAACTTAATAGTAATGGGTAGCAAAATTACTACCCATTATATTAATGTTTTGGTTCTACCACCTTAGAATGGTAAGTCATCTTCAGATTCTTCTGAATCATCAGCTGGTGCGGCAGGTGTTGGCTCAACTATATTAGTTGCAGCAACAGTAACGTTAGGTTTAACGTTAGACACACCAAGACTAATTTCAGTGTCAGCTTTAGCGGTTTCTGATTGTACACCAATCAAGCGACTATCAACATACTTCTTAGCTTCCTTGTCGTAAACTGGAACACCACCTTTTACGATGATTTCAAGATACTCGTAAGTCTTAACCCCGAATACATCTTCCCAAGTTTGTTCATCGGCTAACCAAGCAGCAGCCTTTGCCTCATCATCACTTAATGGTGATTGGTCAAGCGGAGTAATGGAAGTTACAACTGATTTACGATTAGCATTTCTACCAATCATAATAGCTAAATCCCTACCAGTCTGTGCGTGTGTAATGTCTTTTTTGATTGCTTGTAAAACACCATAAATTTTGTCGATAACACCTTCCTTACGGTAGTCGTGATTAAATCTCCAGAACTTAGGTCCATGGTTTTCATCTTCCCTGTCAATAACCTTTACAATGTACATTAGTTTAGCATTGTACTTCTTTGCAAGTTCTTTGTCAGCTTCAGCTGATGATGCTCTAAGTACATCATGCGCTTCACAGAATGGACATGGTTGGTTTTTTTCTTTTTGTAGACAAATGAATGTCTTCCAGTCACCATCAACTTGAATTGTGTGACCATAAACTTCAACAAATGGTGAAGAACCATCTTTTGTTGATAAAATCCTTACATTTTTTGATGCTGAATTTTGTTTGTCATTTAACTTAGTACCGAAATAATTCCTTTCATCGTACTTAGAAACCGCCTTCTTTGGCTTTGGTTTTGTGTTGTTTTCGTACTGACCTAACATGGCCATTAACGCATTGTTTTGTTCGCTCATCTCTCTTGTTTTTAATTTTAATTTAAGTTTTAAACTATCTTATTTGTATGTATAATATACTAAAAATTTGGTAAAAGTCAAGTAATTTTTTTAATCATCTACATAAATTTCGGTAAGTTAATTAT
>Ga0208741_10000564_pt1 | contig 17040 bp, 14 predicted proteins | sample CryBogCBE03Jun09_FD_184576 | JGI IMG/M metagenome (GOLD analysis project Ga0208741, IMG submission 184576) | Freshwater microbial communities from Crystal Bog, Wisconsin, USA - CBE03Jun09 (SPAdes) | ecosystem: Environmental > Aquatic > Freshwater > Lake | place: Crystal Bog, Wisconsin, USA...
ACGGATGTTCTTAATGTCCTTGGTGCCCGTTGTAATAAAGGTTACAGCGTTTCGATAGTTGACATAGGTTCTGTTTTTCTCTAAGGTATCTAGTAATATATAAACCGATTTCTCACTTTTACTAAGCTCTTCATGCCTGTTCTTTTGCCAGAAACTATCCGAACTATTGTCGTAGTTGGCGGCAAGCTCTACTTTTTCAGGTACTTTAGATTTGTTAACTTCTGAAGTTGTAGAATCGCTGTTGACTAAAACATTTTTATAGGTGGTTGTTTTGCGCCCTTTTAGAGCAAGATTTTTCTTGCCGATAGGAGAAATATCTGCAACAAATTTATCTTTATACAGGAACCATGTTGTATCGTTTATTAACCTAAATTCTTGAATCAATGATAAACCGCTCAAGAAGTTGATGTTTGCGTCTACTGATGGGCGCAAGGTTATTTTTTGTAAAGCGTAGGAAGTGTCATGCACCCAACAATCACCCTCAAACACATCGTCACCTTTGTGCTTAGGAATTATTTTTAAGTGAACAAGCCGTCTGTTGCTCAGGTATTGGGTATCAAGCAGTTTGAAACTGTAGTAATTTGGGGCATTTGTGTTGAAAGGGCTAATGAATTCCCTGTTGAACACGGGTATAAAGTTGTCATAAACATTTATGTTCTGATACAGTCCTCCCAATTGCTTGATGATGCTTTCATTATCTAAACCATTCGTTCTTGTAGCTTTTATTACCTCCCTTACTTTGTGTGGACTTTTCTGGAAATAATAGTCCGACAACGTCTCTGTAAGGTAGGCAGGTAAAAAAGGTCGTTCTTCAGATGTAGAGTCTATATAATCAAAAACAAAGTTCAGGGGTTTTAGCAATGCATTGCTACTCAGTTTTTTTGTGTTAATATTTTCAATATCCAGTTCTAGTTTGTTGTAAATCTCGTAGCTGTAGTTATCCCAACGTGATTTGTCGTGCAGTGCTTTGTATTTCATGATTCTTTTCCAGAACCACAGCGCCCTGTTGTATTTTGCTTTAACAGTTACATCATTTACCACCGGCAATACTACTAATTTAAACTCCAATTGCAAACTATCCGATAAGGTTGCAGCCCATACACTTTGAACTTTGTACCCGATACCACTTATGATTAATGTATCACTCAGGGCTGATTTATCTACATCTAGTATAAATTTTCCAGTGGAATCTGTCAACACGCCAATCCTGCTTTTTTTTAGCATTGCCGAGGCAAATGGGATTGGTTCGTCGCTTTGTTTGTCCTTAATGTAGCCTACAATTACCTTTTTTTGCGCAACAGCAATGGTTATGCAAAACAAAAAGCACAAACAGTAACATATTATTAATCTAAACTCTTTATTCATTTTATTATGTTGGCAATACTATAACTATTTAATCCCACAAAAGGTTATCGTATTGTTATTTAAGGTGAGTAGTATAAACAAAAAGACAATCAAAGAGATTGATTGTCTGGAAATTTAACCTTAATGACTATTCTTCAGCGATTGCGTTTATTCAAGCCCGTGCATAATGGTATATTTAGTGATATCTGCATTTGAGGACATATGCATCTTCTCCAATATCCTTGTCCTGTAAGTACTAACTGTGTTTACGCTCAATGAAAGGGATTCGGCTATATCTGTAATCTTTTTCCCTTTTGCTATTTGACTAAAAACTTCCATTTCTCTGTCAGAAAGGGTTTTGTGTGGTTCATTCACGTTTTCTTTCTCGTGGAAGTTGATGAGTAATTCTGCGATTTCCGGTGTAACATATTTTCGTCCATCTAAAACCAACTCAATTGCCCTGACCAATTCTTCTGGAGCCGATTCTTTGGTAATGTAGCCAGAAGCCCCTGCCTTAAAGGCGCGCAAGGCATAGTGTTCTGGAGGATGCATACTCAATATCAATACCGGAATTTTTGGGAAATGTTCCTTCACAAATTTCACAACTTCTAGTCCCGAACGTCCTGGCATAGAAAGGTCTGTGATGATAACGGACCAAGGTTTATTATTTATTTTTTTTATAATTTCGGCACCGTCTGATGCCTCTTCGATGTAAGAGTTTGGATATGCTGCCGAAAGAATCATTATTATTCCTTTTCTCACCACACTGTGATCGTCTCCTATTAAAATATTCATAGTTAATGATTGATTGTCATTTATTAACAACAAGAACTTTGGTAAAACACCTTCATCGTTTGCTGTAAAATTAGTAATTAACTCGATAAACTATGACTTTAGTAATGTCGAATATTAAAAAAGTTTAAGTAAAGGTGCATTCTCTAACATGGTTCTGATTAAACTAACCTAGCAAGAACCTGTTTTCCACTACTTTTGTCACCAATATAAATTATAAAATATGGATACGAGTTCAATATTTGTGGTCACTTTTGTAGCAGTATGTATTGCAAGTGTGGTGGCATGGCTCATTTATCTTCAACGCAAATCTGTGATAGAAGACGGAAAAAAGGTAGAAGGCTCTAAAATAATGCAATTGCAGGCTTATGAAAGATTGGCATTGCTGGTTCAGCGAATTTCTATCCCAAGTATCATCAGCAGGGTAAGCAATCCCGAATATACCGCAAGGGATATGCAGTTGGCTATCGTTCAAAATATCAATGAGGAATTCACATACAACATATCACAACAAATCTATGTTAGTGCAGAAGCTTGGGATGCCGTTAAAAACTTAAAGGAACAAAACCTGTTACTACTAAGTCAGATTGGTACGGTAATACCTGCAGACGCTACAGGAACAAGCTTTAATAAAGCCATTCTGGAGTTTCTTTCAGAAGACAGAAGGGGAAAATTACCTGAAATAGTGAGCGAGATTATTAGCTTCGAAGCAAAGAAATTGCTTTAATCTGTTGTGAATAAATATAACCGGGAAGAGACTCTTTGTTTGGGTTGGGACATACCACAAAAAAAAGGGTCTCCCTGTAGAAACAGGACGACCTCTAACGATTGCTTGCCATATGAAAAAAAGTTTAATTCTCTTTAGTTAGACTAGTAACATTTCCTAGGTAGTTTATGCCTATTGCTACATACTACAACGGATACTTGAATAATTTGATAGAATATAAGTAGGGTCTGTTGGCAATTGTTTAAAAACAACTTATATTGCGTTTGGTGATGTCAAAATAGACTTTACTTGCTTTAAACCCTTATTGGTATTAGTTTTCACGTGATTAATTTAATGATGCCTAATCGTAGTTCAGATATATTATTTCAACTCATTCATTCACTCGAAAAGTCTGAAAAGAGGCATTTTAAGCTATATATAAAACGGAGTTCAGCAAAAGAAGACTTAAAAATAATACAGCTTTTTGATGCGCTAGACAAACTGCATGATTATGATGAAAAGCTTTTGCTTAGAAGATTGCCAACAATAGAAAAACCACAGCTGGCAAATTTGAAGACGCACTTATACAAACAAATATTATCGAGCCTGCGATTGCTTAAGAATACAGACAATATTGATCTCCAATTAAATGAGCAATTGGATTATGCTAGGATATTATATAATAAAGGACTAAAGCACCAAAGTCTTCGTACGCTTGAGCGTGTGAAAGAAATTGCAAGAGCTAACTATAAGTTTAGTTTTTTGACTCAGGTAATTTCTCTGGAAAAGAAAATAGAGACGTTGCACATTACTAGAAGTACGCTTGAGAAAACTGCAAATCTTGCTACTGAGGCACTTGAAGTGGCAGAACATATCAGCAGGGTTGCGAAGCTTTCTAATCTTGCGTTGTTATTATATGGTTGGTATGTGAAAAATGGGCATGCCAGAAATGAAGAAGATGAGGTTGACATAAAGAAGTATTTTAAAGAAAGTCTTCCTGAAATTAATATATTGGAAGCAGGGTTTTATGAGAAACTTTATTTTTATCAGAGCTATGTTTGGTATGCATTTATCAGACAAGACTTTTTGATGTACTACAGATACAGTCAAAAGTGGGCAGACCTATTTAATGAGGAAGACATTATGAAGTCGGTGGAAATAGGCCATTATATAAAAGGAATGCACAACTTATTGAATGCACACTTTGATTTGAGGAATTTTGATAAGTTTGAGATAACATTAAATGAATTTGAGACTTTTTCTACCACTCAATTAGCTAATCAACATGATAATTTCAGGGTGCACACCTTCATCTATATACACAGTGCCAAAATTAATCAGCATCTGATGTTGGGTACATTTAGCGAAGGGCTGTCTCTGATTAAAATTATTGAAGAGAAGCTGGAAGAGTATGCTTTGTATGTTGACAGGCATCGGATTTTGGTTTTTAATTATAAATTTGCAACACTTTATTTTGGTCATGGGGATTATGCTACCTGTATAGATTACTTGCAGAAAATAATTAATGATCAAGTAGGACTTAGAAATGATTTGCAGTGTTATGCAAGGTTGATGCACCTAATGGCACATTATGAGCTTGGAAACACTGAAATTATAGAATACCTTATCAAGTCGGTTTACCGTTTTATGGCCAAGATGAAAAACTTGACCATAATAGAAGAGGAGATGTTTAAGTTTTTGAGAAAGTCTTTCAACATCTCGCCGAGGAAATTGCATGATGAGTTTGAAATATTTCTGGGTATCATCAAGAAATATGAAAAGAGTCGGTTTGAAACAAGGGCTTTTGCCTATCTGGATATCATTTCATGGGTAGAAAGTAAAGTCTACAATAAGTCGATGAGTAGTGTAATCAATGATAAGTATCTGGCTAGTAAGAAGCGGTATTATTTAAATTAGCGGTAATCGAAACTTTAGTTTAATGCTTACTCAGTTTCAGCATCTATCTTTGCCCCTTAAATTATTTTGTAATAAGCTATATATAATGCAAAAAGAAGAGATTAACGAGTTGACCAAGAACATGGAGGTCGTTGGTATGTTGGAGGGATTTGTATCTGAAACCATTGAAACTACATTGGTGGATCCTGATGAATGTTGGCAACCGACTGATTTTTTGCCTGAAATGACACAAGAGGATGCGTTAGACCAGGTAAAGAAACTGAGGGAAAGGACTGCTGCAATACCTGATTCTGTGATCACTTCCTTGGTTGGAAACATGATTACTGAGGAAGCTTTACCAAGTTATCAGACTTATTTCAATTTGATGGTGAATACGGAGAGGAACTTAACAAGTCCTAATGGATGGGTCAGATGGTCTCGTGCCTGGACTGCCGAGGAGAATAGGCATGGGGATTTGTTGAATAAATACTTATATCTTTCTGGAAGGTGTGATATGAAAGAGGTAGAGCAAACAATTCATAGACTTATCTATAACGGATTTAATCCAAACACAAACCACGATCCTTACCAAGCAATTGTATATACTTCTTTCCAAGAGAGAGCAACAAGAATCTCTCACGTAAATACTGGTAAACTTGCAGATAAGGCTGGTGACTTCACACTTTCGAGGATTTGTAAAACTATTGCTGGGGATGAAGCAAGACACGAGAAGGCTTACAAGTCTTTTATGTCTAAAATATTTGAAATTGATCCCAATGGTGCTTTGAATGCTTTTGAACAAATGATGCGGAAGCAAATAACTATGCCCGCAGTTTTGATGGATCACGGTGGAAAAAACAAGAATATGTTTGTTGATTTCTCTGCAATCACCCAAAAGATAGGTGTTTACACTACTTGGGACTATGCAAGCATTATTGAGCATCTGGTAGCACTTTGGAAAATAGAAACATTGACAGATCTGAAAGATGGCGCTAGCAAGGCACAAGACTATTTGTGTACCCTTGCAAACAGATATAAAAGAATTGCAGAGCGGATGAAAGTCCCCGACGAAATTAGTCTGTCTTGGTTGGCACCAAAGCAGTTTTCATTTTAGGAAATGGCTATTAATACCTTTTTTAATATATCCCAGCTACTTTAAAGTGGCTGGGATTTTTGTTTTACTTATCTTCTTTAATTAATTACCAATAAAATTAGCTACTTGTCTTTCTGTGGAGATAGTACTTTTATCGGTAGGTAAAACCTTTCAGTGTGTTGCGGTTATTTGAAATAGTGTTGCAATAATTATCTTTGCTGCCATTCTGGAGAGTAATACACTTATGCTTGAAAAGAATGATGCTTGCTGGTGCTTTATCAAAAAGCAACAGCACATTAAAATAAATTGAATGGATAAGATTTACTATTGTTTACTGGCTTTACTCTTCACAATATCGAGCATAGCTCAAAATACGCTAGACAGACGGGGAGGAGCAACTTTGTCGGGGTTTGTTACAGACAGTAAAGTGAAGCCTTTGCAGGGTGCAACTATAACTATCGTTGACTTGAAACGTAGCGTTGCCTCAGATGCCGAAGGGTATTATAGTTTCAATAACCTACCTAGTGGCAAGTATCTGGTAGAAGTGAAACTTATAGGATATAAATCAATCACACAGAATATTACATTGGGCGATGGCAAACAACTGAACTTTAAATTGCCTGAAAGCTTTGTGGATGAAGGTGAAGTAATTGTTACGGGAGTATCAAGGGCTACGCTTATTAAAAGGAATCCTGTGCCAATTGTGTCTGTCAGTCACGATTATCTTGTTACTAATCTTGCTACCAATGCCATTGATGCCTTGGTAAAGATTCCGGGAGTGCGTGCCGTTACTACAGGGCCTAATGTTTCCAAGCCCTTTATCAGAGGATTAGGGTATAATAGAATACTTACGCTATACGATGGTGTGCGCCAAGAAGGACAGCAATGGGGCGATGAACACGGTATTGAAGTGGATCAGTATAGCGAAGAGAAGGTAGAAATCATAAAAGGGCCAGCTAGTTTGAGTTATGGTTCGGATGCGCTGGCAGGTGTGGTAAATATCATTCCTACACAACCTGCCCCAGAAGGAAAGACTATAGGAGACGCTGTGGTAGATTATCAAAGTAACAATAAATACATTGGTGGCTCGGTGTTTATGAGTAAGACAAAGAACGGTATTGAATGGTTGGGAAGATTATCGCACAAGCAAGCAGTAGACTATCAAAACAAATATGACGGAAGGGTTTTTGGTACTGCGTTTAATGAGACAGACGGAGATGCATCTATTGGCATCCATCGCAACTGGGGCTTTTCTCATTTGAATGTAGTGATATATGACGACTTACAAGAAATACCAGATGGTAGCAGGGATAGTGCCACTCATCGCTTTACCCGTCAAATATCAGAAGCTGATACAGTGCGCCAGATTGTTTCTGATAATGATTTGAACAGTTATACCATCGAGAAACTGCACCAACACGTGCAACACTTCCGTGCCTATTGGAGCAATGACCTTATTGTAGGCAATGGCAATCATTTACTCATCAACCTTGGTTATCAAAACAGCGTCCGCCGCGAATTCAGTCATCCCGTTCTTTATACCATTCCTGGGCTTTATCTTCAATTGAATACTATTAATTACGATGTAAAATATTCTTTCCGTGAATCTAATAACTGGAGTATAACCACTGGTATCAATGGGATGCAACAACAAAATAAAGTAACCAATGGCACTGAGTTTATTGTACCCAATTATCATCAGTTTGATATTGGGCCATTTGTTACAGCCAAGAAATCTTATGGAAAACTTGACATCGCAGGGGGAGTACGTTTCGACATACGTTCTTTTAAAAACGATGAACTCTATTCAAATACTAACCCTACTACAGGGTTCGATATGGCAGTTTCTGGTGCAGATACTGTTGGTGGCAAGCAAGTTTTTCCTAATTATAGCAAGACTTTCTCCGGCTTTTCAGGCAGTGTAGGGGCTACTTACAACTTTTCCAATCAAATTTCTGTAAAGGCGAATATCGGTAGAGGTTATCGTGCACCAAACATAGCGGAGATTTCTGCCAATGGAGTGCATCCGGGTACAAACATTTATCAGATTGGTAATCCCGATTTCAAACCAGAGTTTAGTTGGCAAGAGGATATCGGCTTCCTTTATTCAGGACAACACATTGTTGCTTCGCTCGATTTATTTAATAATGACATACAGAATTATATCTATAATCAAAAGCTGACTAACCCCGATGGCAGTGATTTGGTGTTGGTAAGAGGCAACCAAACCTTTCAGTTTGAGGCCGCAAGGGCTCATTTGTATGGCGGAGAATGTAGTATAGATGTTCATCCTGTAAAGTCCCTACACTTCGAAAATAGTGTTTCTTTGGTTTATGGCGACAATAAAGGAGTGCCAGGCAAGCCCGTTTCTGATAGTTCAAAATATCTTCCCCAAATATCTCCTACACATGGCACTTCTGAGTTGAGATATGATTTCAGTAATAAAAATCTACATCTTATAAAAGGATTCATCAAGGTTCAGTTAGAACTATTTGCTGCACAAAACAGGGCCTACTTAGCTTACAATACCGAAACCCCTACGCCAGGCTACACACTTTTTAATGCAGGGGTAGGTGGCACTATTACCAATAAATCGAGCAAGCCTCTGTGTAGCATCTATCTAATGGGCAATAATCTTTTTGATGTGGCTTACCAGGATCATTTGAGTAGATTGAAGTATTTTTATTCTTATCCCAACCCAAAAACAGGCGTGGATGGTATTTATAACATGGGCAGAAATATCAGCTTGAAATTAGATGTCCCTTTCAATTAGTGTACAAGCTTTTAGCTATTTATCAATTAATGTATCGACACAAGAAAAATGTAGATAAGTTACGTATTACCCAATAACGTTTCACCCTATTTTTGTGTCTAAATAATAGCAATGAAATTTAATTATAAGCTCGTTTCTTTCACACTACTGCTAGTGGTAATCACCACACTCTCAAAATTATTCTTTTCTACAAACCTTTCTTGGTCTGGCTTTTCGCCTGTTATTGCCATCGCCTTATTTGCCGGAATGATTGTAAAAGACAGATCAGTTTCGTTCCTCTTACCATTGGCCTCTTTGTTTATCAGCGATTTGGCAATCGAAGTATTATTCAAGCTCGAATTATTTCCATACGAAGGGTTATACACATATCAGTTACTTAATTATGCAATCCTGCTGTTTACTACATTGTTGGGTTGGGCATTAAAAGGCAAAAGCTACATCAGTATAATTGTTGGTGCAGTGGCAGCACCAACTTTGTTTTTTATTTTATCAAACTTCGCTTTATGGGCTAATCCAGCACAAACAATGTATACAAAAAATGCGAATGGACTAATAACTTGCTTCACAGAAGCATTAGCATTTTACGGACATTCATTGGTGGCTACCTTTGTTTTTCTTCCAGTTTTCATATTCTCCTACAACTTTATTACCAAGAAGGAAGGCGGTTTGTTGTTGGCATAATAATTACAACCGTTAATTTAATATCGCCAAAAAGATAGGCTGTCTCTGGAGACAGCCTATCTTTTTGGTTTATACCACACATAACCAATGCCTTTTAAAACAAATCTATTATCAGGAGGAAAGGATGTTGGCCTACGAAAATGCTAACTTCTCTAAAGTTTTGAATTCTCGGGAAGTTTTCCATCGTAAAACAACCCTCAAACCGAAATAAACAGATGTATAAATAAAATAAACAAGCCTATTTATTCTTTAAACAGACTTGTTTTTTTCTAAAACACATGTGTTTATTCTTTAAACAGACTTGTTTTTTTCTAAAATACATGTGTTTATTCTTTAAATAGGCTTGTTTATTTCTAAAACACATGTGTTTAAACTTTAAACAGGCTTGTTTATTTCTAAAACAAGCCTGTTTATTTTATTTACACATCTGTTTTTTTGTCTGGAAGGTCTGTTTTACGTATGAAGAGGTGCAATCTGAAATAATAAATTTTTAAAATTGATTACCAACCTACTCTCCTAGCTAGTCGTCACTCGCAATAATCTTAGAGAACTTGCACTACCAGTTAGTGTCCGTGAATTTGCTGCTAGTGTGCGCCTGTGTGTTTTCTCCGCAAAAAAAAGATGTATTTTAGTAATAATGCGGTACACCATACCTTATAACTTGCACCTTTTCCATCCCAACTTGCGCTTGTTTGCAGCATTAATCTTCCCTGATGCTATACCCAGTTAAGTTGATAAATACATCTTCCAGATTTGCTTTCTTCACCTGAACAGGGCGTTCGAAGCCTGTTTCTACCAAATCATCTATTAGCTTGGACGGAGAAGCGATAGCAATAATTTTTCCATTGTCTATGATGGCCACTCTGTCACACAATATCTCCGCCTCATCCATATAATGAGTGGTAATAATTACAGTAGTGCCTTGCTTTCTGATGTCTAATATCAAATCCCACAAATTTCTTCTTGCCTGAGGGTCGAGGCCAGTTGTAGGTTCATCCAAAAAGATAATCTTTGGCTTATTGATTAAGGTAGTGGCAATAGAAAAACGTTGTTTCTGACCGCCACTCAACTCTTTGAACTTGGCTTTTGCTTTATCCTTTAGGTTTACTTTTTCGAGTAATGCAATCGGGTCTAAATCTTCATTATATAATCCTGCAAACAGATTAATCAGCTCCACCAGATTCAATCCAGGATAAAATCCACTCGCCTGCAACTGAACACCTACTATCTTCTTTATTTCGTTGGGATTGTTATCCAGATTCAATCCATCTACTACCACTTGTCCACTCGTTTTCGTTCTGAGGGTTTCTATTATTTCCAATGTGGTAGACTTTCCTGCACCATTTGGTCCAAGTAACCCAAAGATTTCACCTTCATACACATCGAAACTAATACCCTTTACGGCTTCGAAATCACCGTAGGATTTGTATAAATCTTTTACCTGTATGATTACCTTACTCATGTTACAAATTTAAAACAAAACTAAGTCCGCCATTTGAAATGCCAATAGCCGCTTTCGGATTTCCATAACGCTTATTAAACAAATACGCCGCAACCAACAAATCATTCACAGATTGTGTGGTGAGATAAGACCCCGTAATTGCAGCAACAACGCCCGCTCCAACCATTCCCCAACCTACTCCCCTACTGACATTGGGATGATAACTGCTTGCATAGATGGCACCTGCTGTCAAACTGATGACACCAGTGGTATTTAAAGCAAAGCCGACAATTTTATCAAACTGATGTTTCTTGTACAAATGAATTAACTGAGGATCATTGGTTCTGTAAAATAGCTTCCGATATTCCCTGCTTCCATTATAAAAAGTATCATTATAAAAGATGCTGTTGGGCTTGGCAGTAGACAAATAAGTCATTTGCTTTTGCGGCAACGGCTGCTGGGCATGCGAATATAAACCGAGTAAAAGAAAGCACTGCAACAGAAAACATCTGTACATCTGATAAAACAATTAGTGTAATGTTTAGAAATGATTAGTTGATATAAGTATCCAATTCGTCCATCATATCCTTACTACCTACAAAGAAAGGCGTTCTTTGGTGCAACTCTGTAGGCATTATTTCTAGTATTCTTTGTTTTCCATCAGTAGCGCGTCCGCCAGCCATTTCTACAATAAAAGCAAAGGGATTACACTCATACAATAATCTTAACTTTCCACCGGGCTTATCTGTAGTACCAGGATACATAAAGATTCCACCTTTCATCAGATTACGGTGTACATCAGCTACCATGCTACCAATATATCTTTGTGTATAAGGACCACCGTTGGTTTTATCTTTCTTCTGACAGACATTGATATATTCCCTAACCTTTGGATCGTACTGAAAGAAGTTACCATGATTTACAGAATATACTCTACCTGATGGCGGGCATTTTATATCAGCATGACTCAAACAAAACTCCCCTATAGAAGGATCTAAAGTAAAACCATTTACGCCACGCCTGGTTGCATAAACATACATGGTAGATGAACCATAAATCATATAGCCAGCTGCAACCTGTCTGCTTCCTGGTTGCAAGAAATCTTCCTTAGTACAAGGCTTGCCAACTTCACTTACCCTGCGATAAACGCTAAAAATAGTCCCGATAGATATGTTGACATCGATATTTCCACTACCATCCAAAGGGTCAAACTGTACAACATATTTACTCTGATTGCTTACTTCATCGTCAAACACAACAAAATCATCCAGTTCCTCACTTCCAATACCAGCACAACTAATTCCGTGTTGCAAAACACCCATAAACTGGTTGTTGGCATAGATGTCCAGCTTCTTCACATCTTCCCCCTGAACATTTACGGTACCATGATCGCCTAGGATGTCTACTAACCCTGCTTTATTCACTTCTACATTTACTCTCTTTGCAGCCAGACCAAGATCTCTCAAAAGACTACTTAGTTCTCCCGTAGCAGTAGGAAACTGGCGCATTTGTTGAATTGTAAACTCGTCGAGTGTAAGAATTTTCCGATTAACTGTCATAACAATTTGTTTTAATAAAATAAAGATAAAGGCTTGTTTCGAAGTGAGTTGCTTTTTATACTAAAAAAGGACAAAAAAGTACTAGAACGGTTGCGAAAGATTGGTACCTAAACCTATAAGCCAGTTTTCGCAGCAAACTAATCTAATAAAAAAAGGATGTACCTAATTTGCTAGACACATCCTTTCCAATTCATTTATGAAAACCTGTTATTTTTCAACTTCTTTTGTTTCTTTCTCTTTTTTCATTTTGGTAATACCATATCCTACAGCTGTTGCTATCAGGATACTTACACCGCCATCAAAAGGAACATCAGTACCAGGGTCGCCACCATTTGGAGTACCTTCGGGATCTGAACCGTCTTGGGCTTTTGAAACGTATGGCAACGCAAATAAAACTGTGAATGCAATTAACAAGAATGCGGGTGTTTTTTTCATTTAATTTGTTTCTTTAAACAAGAATCATTTAAAGTAATGCCGTAAAAGTATAGATAATTTCAGTAATGGCATTGTTTTTTGTCACTTTTTTTTTCAACATCATAAAAACTTAAAAAAAACTTTCAACATTCAGATGAAGTTTAAATAGATAATTAGAGAATAAACAAATTAGTAATTAATCCCTTGCCTTATTTGCTTGCCGTTAGAAAGATGGCCCATTACAGAAAAGGAAGTCAAGGATGCTTACATTCTTTTGAAATCCCAACTTATCTTCAAATACTTGGCTGTAAACAATCCGGGGTTCTTTTTCTAGATAATTGCTGGGCAACCATTGGTTTCTGTAGTCTACCTTTTTGTTGCCAGCCAATTCGTCATAAGAGCTGGTTGGTTCTATCTCTGCCCACAACTTCATTACCTTCTTCAACCACATCACTATTTCCATATTCTTATCCAATAAAAAAGTATGCTGCTTTCTAATCAATTGTTCCACATAAATATTATAGTACTCAAAAAAAGGTGCTTTAGCATAACTGCTTTTAATTGCTTTCCAATGTTGTGATTGCCAATTTTCTGAATAACTTATCCGAACATCCTTCATTAGTAACCTATTGTTTCTTCCACCTTCTACCGGTACAGTAAGATTTATCAATCCATTACTTCCTACAATAATGCACCTGTTTCTAAAACTCATTTTCCTAAATGTCTCCCATTGCTCTATACAACACACGTCACTCTCTTTCGATAACTTCATATAGTTCACACATGGAAAATAATGACTCTCAACAACTATCATTTGCTACATTTTTTCTTATTATTATCACAATGTATTATCAACAATTTTTTAGCACTTTTCAAGATAAAAACTACTCACTTTTTTACAACCATTTTTATTCTTGTTGTCGACATCCTTTAACATCCTAATGACTATATATGTAATGCCAAATCTCATTCAGCTATAGTAAATTTCAACAAACTTTTTGATACAATGAATACCATCTTGGAAATAACTTAAGACTTTCAAATTTCAAACAAAGTTAAAACCGGTGCCAAAAGAAGCCCTGTGAGTCAGTTTGATTTTGGGAAATTAAATGCTATCAACCTGTTTTATAAATACAGTACTCCATATTGGGGTCAAAGAACCTTAGCAAATCAACAATCGATACAACAGCGATTGCAAATAACCACTAGAACTCTCCAATTGATCTGATGTAGTGCTGGAAGTAGTAGCCGATTATCTCGACAATGACAATCAATTATCTAAGATCCGTTTTACTAACGAAGGAACGAATCAGTTTATATAGTTGCTAATTCAATTGTAGTGTATTTTTATCACTTCAAAATCCGCTTAATCTTATTCGCATTCACCATTAATTCTTCTAAGTATTCGAGGTTTTCCTTTTCCAAACAGGCCTTGAATTTGCGCAATTGGGTAATGTGTTCATTTAATACATCGAGTACATTATCCCGGTTTTGCATAAAGATGGGTGCCCACATGGCCGGACTACTCTTTGCCAAACGTACGGTACTCTCGAAGCCACCACCTGCTAATTCGAAAATTGTATTCTCTTCTTTTTCCTTTTCCAATACGGTATTTGCCAACGCAAAAGAGGTGATGTGGGATATGTGACTGATGTAGGCTGCGTGCATATCGTGGGCAGTTGCATCCATGTAAATCATGTTCATACCAAGGGTCTTATAAATGGTTTCGATGGTCTCAACGATCTCTTTGTCGCTCTTGTCTTTTTCGCAGATCACACAAGCACGGCCTTTGAAAGCATCCCTTACGGCCGCCTCGGGACCACTATATTCCGTTCCCCACATGGGATGCGTTGCTACAAAACGATGACGCATGGGGTGGTTTTCTACCGCTTCACACATAGCAAACTTGGTGGAACCTGCATCGGCCACAAACTGATTATCGGTAATGTTATCCAGAATGGTCTGCAAAATAGGGATAGTAGCATCAACAGGGATGGCCACATATATAAAGTCGCTCTTTTTAATGGCATCTAACAATGGTAATACCTCATCTACAATGCCTAATTCAACCGCTTTTTTACCACTAGTTTCTGTTCTACTAACGCCAATGATATGCTTTGCGAAACCTTTGTCCCGCAACCCCAATGCAAAAGACCCACTGATGAGCCCTACACCAACTATTGTAACTGTCATTTTATTTATTTTTTTGCCACAAAGACACCAAGTCACAAAGTAGCACAAAGGGGAAGTAAAAAATATACTCTTACCTCCAATTTATTTTATTAGTGCTCCTTACTGTCTTTGAGTCTTTGAGGCATTAATCCTTTCTATTGCAATTTCAAATTTCTCGATACTGCCGCATAGGCTCACTCTGATAAAGCCATCGCCTGCACTGCCGAAGATGCCGCCGGGCGTGATGAATACGTTGCTATTATATAATACTTCATCGCTAAGCGCATAACCTTCTTTATAACCAGCAGGAATTTTTGCCCATATAAACATACCTGCCTGATTCTTGGAGTAAATACAGTTGAGTGCATCCAACAATTCAAAAACCTTTTCCCGGCGTTGTCTGTAGATGGCGTTTACACTATCGTACCAGCTTTTGTCTAGTCCCAAAGCAGTAGCAGCAGCTAGTTGCAAAGGCAAGAACATACCACTGTCCATATTACTCTTGAAGCGCAACACTTCGTCAATTCGTTCTTTGGCAGCCACCAACATACCCACTCTCCAACCCGCCATATTCTGACTTTTGCTGAGTGAATTGAGTTCTAAGACTACCTCTTTTGCACCTTCAATACTCAGCAAACTTTGTGGATCCTCATTTAAGATGAAGCTGTAAGGATTGTCATGAACCAATAGTATATTGTTTTCACCTGCAAAGGCTATTAACTGTTTCAGCACTTCCACTTCTGGCAATTGACCAGTAGGCATGTGTGGGTAGTTCACAAACATCAACTTCACTTTAGACAAGTCCAAAGCTTTTAATGCGGTCAAGTCAGGCTGCCAGTTATTCTCTTCTTTCAGGTCATAATCTATGCAATTACCACCAGCCAATTTCACAGCACTACGATAGGTAGGATAACCAGGATTAGGAACCAATGCACCATCGCCCTCATTCAGATAGGTCATACAGATGTGCATGATACCCTCCTTACTACCAATTAATGGCAATATTTCCGTATCCGGATTTATAGAAACACCATACCATCTGTTGTACCAATCAGCTATTGCCTTTCTTAGTATTGGCGAACCTTTGTATGACTGGTAAGCATGTACATTGGGCTTGGCACTTTCCTCTTGCAACACCTTTATAACGTCGGGATGTGGAGGTAAATCGGGACTACCTATTCCTAGGTTAATTATGTTTTTACCTTGTTTGTTCAACTCATCAATCTCTCTAAGCTTGGTAGAGAAATAATATTCTCCTATTCCATCGAGGCGTTTAGCAGTTGCAAATCGTTTGTTTTCATCTTGAGTTGTCGTACTCATTTTATATTTATTTAAAGTTTTTTGCTACAAAGGCACAAAGACCAAAAGGAGCGCAAAGAAAAAGAAAGTAGTTTGTTGTTATCTTTTAATCTTATTTAATCATCCACTGGGATGAATTTCCTGAGCTTGAGCGGACTTGTATCCTCTTCCTTTTTTTTAAGAAGCTCTTCATGCCATTCTTGATTTGTAAAACTTGTTGTGACACAAACAAAAGGAATATGAGGTTGATATTTATCGTTTAATGCTGCTTGTTCTTTCGCATATTTTAATGTAGGCTCATCAAACATTTTAAATTCCTCAAAGTACTTCCAATAATATTCTACTGGTGCTTCGCCAACATATAATTGATAAGTCATTGCATCAAGTTGTTGATTCATCGGGTGAAATTTAATCGAGGTATTTTCCTCCAGTTTCACTTGCATTTTTGCTACTTCAATGCTAAATTCATCTTCCATATACCTATTTCTATGCAATACGGTTTTCCATTGTTCATTATTCCGCTTGATATATTCTCCTATCATTTCTCTACACACAGTTCCATCTTCTTTCAGTTGATTTCGCAACGTTTTTAATTCTGCTGCTGACAAATATTCCAGTGTTGTCAACTTTAAAAAATCTGTCATTCTAATTGAATTGACTGTTCCTCTTGAAACTGGCGCATCCTCCGATTCATCCAATAACTCACTTGTATCCTCAAGTAATACTTCACGTGGTGCAAAGTCATTAATTATAAAATCCACTGGTACAAAAAGTATCAGTGCATCTTCCGGATTACCAGTAGGATATAACAACTTCAAGATACCTTCTGCCAATTTTATATCAGGCATACCTTCATCAATTATCGCAGAC
>Ga0208741_10000569_pt1 | contig 16996 bp, 14 predicted proteins | sample CryBogCBE03Jun09_FD_184576 | JGI IMG/M metagenome (GOLD analysis project Ga0208741, IMG submission 184576) | Freshwater microbial communities from Crystal Bog, Wisconsin, USA - CBE03Jun09 (SPAdes) | ecosystem: Environmental > Aquatic > Freshwater > Lake | place: Crystal Bog, Wisconsin, USA...
ACCCGGCGGCCCCATCGGCACGCGCACTACAAGTATCGCAAGGGGGTGTGACAGCGCGTGGTTACTTCGTGCAGCCGAGGCTGGCGAAGTACTGCGCCCGAGGTTCACGGTAGAGGGCGACGGCCGACGGATTCGAGCGGGCAAGGTTGAAGCGCCACGCGCCACCAACGAGGTGCCAGTAGTCGTGCAACACGGTGCCACTCAGCGTTTCGTTGACGATCTCGTAGCCGTTGGGGCCAGTACTGATGCCGGTGATGCGCGGGGCGACCCCGGGACGGGGGCAGTGCTGGTGACGGTCGACGTAGTCGGCGCGGGAAATGATGGCCTGACTCTGGGGGTCAAAGAGGTCCCACACGGGCCCGTCGGCGTTACGGGCGTAGTCGGTGTTGAAGGTGGTCGCCCTGACCTGCAGGGCGGTGGTGGTCATGTTGTTCTGCTGGGCGGCGATAGAAGAGGACGTACGGCCGGCCAGGGCGACCATGCCGTAGACGAGGGCGGCACCGCCGAGGAGCAGCCCGAGCACGAACAACCACGTGGTCCTGCTCATGACCGTCGAGGAGGGGGTGGTCACGAGGTGAGTCGGGTGACGTCGGTGCTGGTGAAGTGGAAGCCCCCGTGACCCTGCAGGTGACAGGTGACCCCGTCGGTCTGGGTGAGGCAGGTGATGTCACCCAGTATGAGGCGAATGCCGGCGGTGTACGTGGGCGTTCCGAGTGGCGGATTCGAGCCACACTGCATGCCGCGGCACACGGTGTAGTGGCCGTGGGCATCAAGCAGCACGTGGTGCACTGGCATTGCGTTAGCGATGCAGTAGGCGGAGGCTTTCGTGGCGGACGCGTAAGTCAATTCGCACTCGGTACCGTTGGGGGCGGAGAAGTCATAGATTGCGCCGAGGCTCGACGTTGGGTAGAGGCCGTAGGTCACGGTGGGAACCGAACCTGACGAGGTGCGATGGACGAGGGCCTGGGCGATCAACAAGATGATCATGACGGCGAGTGCTCCGCGCACGACCATGTTTCCCTGCTTACGAAGTCCTGGTGGGGTGGTGCTCATGCTGACTACTTTCTCTGCCGTTCCTAAGGCTACCGATAGTGGGCAGGTCCAGACGGAATAATCAGGCGACTACCAGTCGAGCAACACATTCCTCGTCGAGGGAATCTGCGGCGCTCAGTTTCGCCCAGACTGCATCGAATGGCCATTATGAACAACTCTCAAAAAGACATCAACTTAGGGTAGGAATTTTTTCCTACTTTGAGTAGCATGAAAGTATGAAAATAAGTGTAAGTCTGCCTGAGGACGATGTTGCCTTTCTTGACGCCTATGCCGAAGGTCAGGGGCTGCCATCACGTTCGGCCGCACTAAACAGGGCTGTCCGTTTACTTCGTTCGAATGGGCTGGGCTCTGCGTACGAGGCGGCATGGTCTGAATGGGAAATTGAAAATGAACCTGCGTGGTCATCGGCTACCAGTGACGGGTTGCAGTAGATGCGTCGAGGGGCCATCGTTTTGGTGGATCTGGATTCGGCGAAGCAGGGTGAGGCAAACAAGCAGCGTCCCGGCGTGGTTGTGAGTAATGATGGGGCAAACGCAACGGCAGAACGAACGAACAGAGGGGTAGTCACTGTCGTGCCGCTGACGTCAAATACTTCGCGCATTTATCCCTTTCAAGTGTTCCTGCCAGCAACGGCAACGGGGTTGTCGCGAGATTCAAAGGCTCAGGCGGAGCAAGTTCGGTCTGTTTCAGTCGAACGACTTACTGCAATTATTGGGGAGCTCCCACCGGCACTCATGGTACGTATCGACGAAGCGCTGCGACTGCATCTCGCGCTCTAGACCATTTTGTCGAACTACCCCTGTAGGCTCGGGGACACAAATCTAAGTGCGTGAGTGGTTCCCTCTGCCCAGCCGGTGGCGAATTTCGGTGCCCTGAGCGGCGTAGGTGGCAGCGACAATGAGTACACCGCCCAGAATGCCGAGGGCGGTCATCGATTCGTGGCCAATCACCACCGAGACAGCAACGGCAAAGAGCGGCTCGGTGCCCAGCAGCAGGCTGGCTCTCGAAGCCGAGGTTGCCCGCACCGCCCAGAGTTGCAGCATGAGTCCAATAACGCTGCAGAAGATCCCGAGGTAGAGCAAACCACCCCATTGGGTGAGCGTCAGTCGCCCGAGGGCGTGGATGTCTTGCGGCACCGAGATAACGGTGAGGAGAACGGCCCCGACGCTGCACTGGATGAAGGTGTAGAACATGGCGTCGTAGTCGTAGCCCTTGGTCATGTGGCCGCTGCTCGTGACAGCCGTGGCTCGACCAAAGGAGGCCGCGAGCATCAGGACGTCACCGACGTTCGGTCGGTGAAAGCCGTGACTGGAGATGAGGAGGCCGACGCCCACCACGGCCACCGTGGTCGCGACAAAGTACGGTGCCGGCAACCAGTGTCGACTGGCGATGCTCTCGAGTACCGGGGTCATGACAATGGCGAAAGAAATGATCAGACCGGCATTCGAGGCGCTGGTACGCGCGACCCCCGCCGTCTCTAACAAGAAGGTCACCAGCAGCAGGACGCCTCCCCAGGCGGCAACGAGGAGTTCCCGCCGGGTGACGGGCCGACGCCTCGCCCACCAGAGCGGCCCAAGAATGAGGGCGCTCACGCTCAATCGCAGTGACAGCAGGGTGGTCACCGACATCACCGAGAGGAGGGTTTTGGCGGTGAGGTAGCTCGAACCCCACACCACCGCGACGACGATGAGACCGGCGTCGAGGGAGCGATCACGAGAAGGTGGCACCGTAGAAGCATACGCACCCCCCTCGCCGAAGTGGCGAGGGGGGTGCTGGTCTGGGGGGTGGGGGTAGTGGCGAAGGTTAGAAGGCGTCGTAGTCCGGGTTGCCGTACTGGTCGTAGGGCCAGATGTAGCCCGTGGTGCCAGTGACCCCGACGGTGCCGGTTGAGCCCGAGGGCTCCCAGAGGCCACCGTTGCAGTCGTTGCTCGTGGCGCCGGCTCCCGACACGCCGGTGGGTCCACCAATGGTGCTGGCGCCCGAGACACCGCTGACTCCGCTGACGCCAGTGGTGCCGGTGACACCCGTGGCGCCCGAGTCACCCGAGACCCCGATGCAGCCGCTGATACCGGTGGGACCCGTGACGCCCGTCACCCCAGTGGGACCGAAGGGGAGGTAGGGCGGGTAGGGGCCGACGACGGGGCGAGGGTGGTGGTGGCCCGAGTGGTGCCAGCCGGGGCGACCGCCGAAGCCCACGGTCCAGTTCGAAGAGGACGACTGGGCCGACGAGGCTTCCTTGGTGATCCCAATGATGGTGAAGTTCTTGTTGAGCTTCACCTGCAAGGTCATGGGCTTACCGGCGTTGGTGGCCGACACCTGAATGACTACGACGGGACCGGTGGTGTCAATCGTGATGGAGGTGATGCTGAGCTTCGGGAAGAGGGTTGAGAGGTGCGAGAGGAAGCTCAGGACGTTGACCGGCGCCGCCGCGTTGGCCGCGTGCACGGTGACGCGGTGGTTGACACCAGCGTGGTGGGTGACCACGTAGGAGAGGCGCACCTTCACGTGCGAGGCGTGCGCCTTGTGGGCGACGGCCCGGACGTGCTTCTTGCCAACGGCGGCCTCCGCACCAGCGACCGGCGCGAGCACGATGGCGGTGGTCAAGATTACTGCGGTAAAGGGGCGGGTGTTCTTCATGTGGTGTCCTTTTCTCTCCGGTAGCGCCATAGTCGCACCGGAAAATCAAGGAATGAAGAAAGTGGGGAGAAGTTGTGAAAGTGTTTTGCCGTCGTTTATGGAGGGCCCGATTGGGGCCCGCGGTTACCGGCCGAACAGCACTTTGGGGCTAGTACGCCAGGTTTGGCGTCTTGAACTGGAAGGGGTTGTAGTTGGTCGGTCCCGTCGGTCCGGTCGCCCCCGAGGCACCCGAACTACCGCTCGCGCCCATGGGGGCACCGGTCACGCCGGTCGGTCCAGTCGGGCCCCAGGACAGTCCAGTGCCGGGCGGGAGAACGCGGAGATTCCCGCCCTGACCATCAGTGGGTCCGACAGCTCCCGTCGCACCGGTGGTGCCTGATGTTCCGCTGGGGCCGACTGGTGGCGTCGAGGATCCCGTGTCACCCGTGGGTCCGGTGGCGCCGGTCATACCGGTTACTCCGGTGATACCCGAGGGGCCGGCGGGGCTCACCGGAGGCTTGGGGCGGTGCTTGTGCACGGGGAGGGGCGGGTGGTGACGGTGCTCGCCACCGGGGATGAAGGGCGGGCGTGGTGCGGGCGGTGGCGTGGGAGTCGGGAGGGGCTGCGTCATCGTGACGACGTGCAGCGCGAGCAAGTGCCACGACGAGGTCACGACGGCCTGCAGGGCCACTGGTGCACCATTGTTCGACGCCATCAGTCGAATGACGATGTTGCTTCCGACGTACTCCATGTCGAGGGACTGGATGGACAGGTGGGGGTAGATCGCCGAGACCTGGCCGAGGAGGCCGAGGAGTGAGGTGGTCGGTGTGGCGAAGCCGAGGGAGTGGATTGGCACGTGACGACTGACCGGACCCTGGTGGGCGACGAGAAAGGTGGAGAAAGGCTTCAGGGCCTTATGAGTTGCAACCTTGTGGCTGGCCTTATGGGGGGCGGCTGAGGCCAGCGAGAGTGGCGCTACCGCGACAGCGGTGGCGATGAGTGCAGCGACGAGCGAGTGGTGTTTGCGCACGTTGTGTCCTTTTTTCGTTTTTTCCATAGTGCCACATGGAAACAGTGTTTGCAATACCACAATGACTATTTGTCGGTACGCGCCGCACCATCGGGGCGGTGATACTTGAGTGATGCTTATTTTCCTGACTGGACTCGGTGCCGGTCTCTCACTCATTGTGGCCATCGGCGCCCAAAATGCCTACGTGTTGCGGGCCGGCCTCACCCGCCAGCACGTTGGCGTGGTGGTGGCGCTCTGCACGCTGGCTGATCTACTCCTTATTAGTCTTGGCGTGGGCGGCGTGGGCGCCATCGTGGCTCGCCACGGGACACTGCTGCAGGCCGCCCGCTTCGGCGGTGTGGCCTACCTGGGGTACTTTGCCTTTGGCGCGTGGCGTCGCTCGCGTTCGCCCCAGGCGCTCGACGCCTCCCGTGGTGATGTGCCGTCGCGTGGTTCAGTGGTCGCCACGACCCTGGCCCTGACGTTTCTCAACCCCCACGTCTATCTCGATACCGTGCTCCTGCTCGGCTCGCTCAGTGCCCAGTACGGTGCGCACCGCTGGTACTTCGCGGCCGGGGCGGGCGTCGCCTCCGTCGTGTGGTTTGCCGGGTTGGGCCTCGGCGCCCGAGCCGCCGCCGGGGTGATGGCCTCGACGCGGGCCTGGCGCTCCCTCGACCTCGGTGTGGCGGTCATCATGGCGCTGGTCGCCGTGAAACTCGCGTTCACGCACATTCCGACGTCGCACTAACGAGGCGGGTTAGTCCTCGCTCGAGGTGGTCGACGCCATGAGCTCGGCGATCATGCTGACCACCGTGGGATCGGTCAACGTCGTCACGTCGCCCATCGAGCGGTGCTCGGCGACGTCACGGAGCAAACGGCGCATGATCTTGCCCGAGCGCGTCTTCGGTAGCTCCGGGGTCATGATGATCTGACGAGGTTTGGCAATGGGGCTAATCGTCGTCGCCACGTGGCGACGGAGCTCCTCGATAATGGCGGCGTGGTCGCTCGGATCGTCGGCGGCCAGGGTCAGGGTCACGAAGGCCACGATGGCCTGACCGGTGGTCTCGTCGGAGGCACCGACCACGGCCGCTTCGGCGACCGACGGGTGGCTCACGAGGGCGTGTTCGACTTCGGTGGTTGAAAGGCGGTGGCCGGAGATGTTCATCACGTCATCGACGCGACCGAGCAGCCAGAGGTCGCCGTCGGCGTCTCGCTTGGCCCCGTCGCCGGCGAAGTAACGGCCCGGGAAGCGAGACCAGTAGGTCTCGGCGAACCGCGCAGGGTCCCCGTAGATGCCACGCGTCATGGATGGCCACGGCCTGGTGATGACCAGGTAGCCGCCCTCGCCATTGCCGACCGACTGGCCGTCGTTGTCGACCACGTCCACGCTGATGCCGGGCAGCGCCCGCATGGCGGCCCCCGGCTTGGTGGCGGTGATGCCCGGAAGGGGGGCAATCATGAGTGCGCCGGTTTCCGTCTGCCACCAGGTGTCGACGATGGGGCAGTTGTTGCGGCCGACGTGTTCGCGGTACCACATCCAGGCTTCGGGGTTGATGGGTTCGCCCACCGATCCAAGGATGCGCAAGCTCGAGAGGTCGTGCGCGGCGGGCAGGTCGTCACCCCACTTCATCAAGGTACGAATTGCCGTCGGCGCGGTGTAGAGCATGGTGACGCCGTACTCGGCGATGATGCGCCACCAACGGTCGCGACCCCCGGAGTCGGGGAGCCCCTCGTAGAGGACCTGGGTGACGCCGTTGATGAGCGGTCCGTAGACAATGTAACTGTGGCCGGTAATCCAGCCAATATCGGCGGCCGTCCAGCAGACGTCCGTCTCGGCCTTCACGTCGAAGACGTAGTAGTACGACGTCGCGACTTGGGTGAGGTAGCCCCCGGTGGTGTGGAAGATGCCCTTGGGCGTCGCCGTGGTGCCCGAGGTGTACATGATGAAGAGTGGGTGTTCGGCGGGGAATGAATCGGCGTCGTGGGTGGTTGGCTGGCCGTCAACGACGTCGTGCCACCACTGGTCGCGACCTTCCGTCCACGCAACGTCGCCACCCGTGCGCCGGACCACGAGAACAGCCTTGACGTTCGGGCAGGTGCGCAGGGCCTCGTCGACGGCGGGCTTGAGCGGGGAGGCGCTACCGCGACGAAAGGCCCCGTCGGCGGTCACGACAAACGTGCAATCGGCGTCTTGAATGCGACTAGCGAGCGCATCGGCCGAGAAGCCACCAAAAATGACCGAGTGCACGGCGCCGAGTCGCACAATGGCGAGCATGGCCACCACGGCCTCGGGGATCATGGGCATGTAGACCGCGACGCGGTCACCCGTCCGGACGCCGAGCTGCGTCAGGCCATTGGCGGCCTGGGCGACCATGTCACCGAGCTGAGCGTAGGTGATGGTGCGGGTCTCGCCGTCGGCGTCGGCGACCCAGTGGAAGGCGACCTTGTCGCCCCGTCCGGCGGCGACGTGTCGGTCGACACAGTTGACGGCGGCGTTCAAGGTGCCGTCACGAAACCACTCGGCGAAGGGAGGGTTCCACTGCAGGGTGGTCGTGGGCGCGGTCGTCCAGGTCAGACGATCGGCCTGCGTGCGCCACCAGCGCTCGGGGTCGGCGTCGGCCTCCTCGTAAATACCGGCCTGGGCGTTGGCCTGGGCCGCGAAGGCCGCACTGGGTGGAAAGGTTCGAGATTCGTCGAGCCAGGCTTCGAGTTGTGCTTCAGTCATAGTGCCCCCACTGGTGTTCAGACCGCATCGTCCGTCTTCTTACGGTAGTAAAGAAAAAACCCCATTGGGGCCCACCCGGGCCCCAATGGGATTGACACCAACGCTGACCGTTTACTTTTGGGCGAGGACGTGGCGCACTTCCTTCGCCAACTGGGTAACGAGGGAGCCGAAGCGTGGTCCCCACTGCGACGCCACGTCGGCGTCGAGCTCAATCACGTCACCCTTCTTCACCGCGGTCAGGGTCGAGAAGCCGGGGCGGGTGGCCACGCTGGCTGGCGAGGCGTCACCGGCCAGAGCGATAAAGCTCGGGTTCGCGTGGAGGATGTACTCAGTGCTCAGTGACGGGTAACCGGCGTCGGCCGACGTCGCGGCGGCGTCGGCGATGTCGGTCACGCCCATGTCCTTGAAGATGGAGCCGACGAAGGTGGTCGACGTGACCGAGTAGTAGGGGTTGGTGGACACTTCGTAGTACACGCTGATGCGGTGATGCTTGTGAGCCGGGATTGAGCCAATGGCTCGGTTGATCGTCGTGCTGAGCTTCGAGGCCAGCGCGCTGGCCTTGTGGACGTGGCCCGTCAGGGCGCCGAGCTGGAGGATTTGCGACAGGGCCTGCGACACGGAAGTGGCGGCGTTTTGCTCGACAACCTTGACGCCGACGGCCTGGAGCTTCTGCTGGAGATTGCTCGGGTTGTACGAAATGACAACGAGGTCGGGCTTGGTCGACGGGTGCGACGAACTGGTCTGGCAGAGCCCCAAGAGACCCTCGACGCTGGGATTGAGGGCATCGATCACGTGCTTTTGACCAAGGGCCTTGGCGGCCGCGGGGTAGGTCGACGACTTATCGACTCCCTGCACTTGCGAGCCCGCGCCAATGGCGAAGAGGGTGTCGGTCGCGGTGGGCGAGAGTGACACAATGCACTGCGGCACCGGCGGGGAGGTCGTGGCGCTGGCGACGTTCGCCAGGCCGAGCGAGCTCACAACCAGAGCGAGAGCGAGAGAATGGTGCTTGAACATGGGTTTCCTTTCGTTCGTGGTGGGTGGACGAAAGGAACCAACTCCGTTCGACCGCTCCATACCGCGAGAGCTGTCTGGTACTACACGTCTCACCTCAGGCGACCTGGCTTATGGCACGAGCCACTTACAGTTGCGCGACAGCGTCGGACTTGCACCGACTTCGCTGGGGTGGGACCCCCGTAATTTAGCCCTAACGGGGCGCCAACCGCTGTCACGGTGTCGCTTTTTGGTCGTGATCGAGCGCGGCGCGCGATGGCGAGGCCCATAATCCCGAGATTTGTCGCGGAATTGCGCCACCGGTCGCACGCACGTCCCCGAGCGTGGCGGTAGAGTGCGATGAGGAGGTAGACGCATGCGTAAGTTCACTCAGCAGAGTGTCGTCATGAGCGCGCTCCTCGTCCTCCTCGCGGCGAACCCCGCCGGTGCCACGGTGTCAGCCTCCTACGGTGCCGCCGCCGCGTCGACACCCACCTTCTTCTCCAAGCCCACGAACTCGTGCACGAGCAACTGCATGGTCGGCTCAGCAACGTTTACCCCGACCGGGACGGTCACCACAACCGTGCAGATGTTCGTGTACCTCTACCGCTATAAGTCGGCGACGCAGAGTGCGCCCGTCTGCACTACCGGGTCGAGTTGTTCGGACACGTTTCTCGTGTCCTCGTCGAAACTGTTCAGCACGACGTCCGGCAATAAGTTGGCGACAACGCTATCGGTTAGTACGAGTTGCTCGACCGTGCAGTCGGCGGTTACCGGCTACTACGTTCGGGTGGCCTTCAGTAGTGGCAACGGCGTTTCCTACGCCGAAAGTTCGCCTGTCCTGAAGGTGAAGGGCTGTTAGGCCCGGTTCACCTTGCCTACTGACCGAGCCTTTCGCTTTTCCATCACACGACCAGAAGTCTTCGATGGTGCACGGTGGTGGCGACGAGCGCTCGTGATTGTGCTGGTGTCGCTGTCGACGGCGGTGTGGTTCCTCGCTCGCGGCGATCTTCGAGCCGGTGTCCTTACTATCGCGGTGGCGCTGTATTTTTGGCCCTTCGGCGAAGTCTTGCTCCTTACTGCACTGACATCGGTGGCGACGCAGCTCATTATCTACGGCATTCACGTCACCACCGTTGTGACGGCCTTCGTCATTGTCGTTCAGGGGGCGACCATGGCTCTTCTCCTTCGTCGCTTGGCCGCTCGCAGCACGCACCGGCACTACTTCTTGTGGTTTGCCTACGTCACCGCGATGGTGGGAATCGCGACAATTGGCGCTGCCCTCTTGCAAGCCATTGTGGGGCAGGTGCTTGCTTCCTCACCAGGCACATCACGCAGTCTGCTGGATGCGGTGGCCCGCTTGTTCCCGCCGCTGCTCACGAGTGATTTGCTCGCCGGCTTCGTGGTGAGTCTCGACTGGCGACGTCGGGATCAGCAGCCCTTGAACGGGCTCGCGGTGGCGTTTTTGGTTGTCGCGCTCGGCGCCGGCAGCATTCAGGCGACGACGCTCTACTGGTCGAATGACGAGGCGCGCGCGCTGGCCACTTCCGCGACCTCCACGGCAACGGCCCTCAGTGCGACATTCACGTCGACGGTAGCAAACTTCGAGTCCTCGACCGGTCTCACCATCAACGGTGTCTCGGCCACTCCAGGGGTTATCCGACAAACACTTGAGACCCTCGTCCACAGCGAAGCCACGGTGGACGCCATTGGGTACTGCCCCCTCGGTAGGGGAGCGCAAGCCAGCTACGTAATTGACCAGCAAGGCCAGTCCACCGCACTGAATGCCACCATGGGGTTCGGCCCGAGTGACGCCGCCAATCGGGCCCAGGTCCTGTCGAGGCGGTTTTTCGCGGTGGTCGGCGTGCGGCGCGTACCGAGCGTCAGCGTGGTCAACGAAGACGCTCTGGTCTATCTCGATGTGGTGCGTGGAACCAAGGGCCCGTTGGGATTTTTGAGTGTGGCCATTTCGTTGCCGCAATCGTTGCTCGCGGCTCAGCACCTCAGCGGTGTCGCACCGCACGTTGGCCTTCTCCTGAGCTCCACGTCCGGTGCGTCGGTTGTCGTGGCGTCGAGTGCACCGGTAACGGCCGCCACCATGTCCGCCTCACCAGTGACGTCATCGCTGATGATGGGGACCGCTCCATTCACGGTGGCGGCGATACCGCTCCCGGGGTTCGGCCCTTCACTGCAACAGCGAGTGCTGACCATCGGCGGCGAAGCACTCCTGACACTGCTCCTTCTCGCGGTGGCACTGCTGTTGTCCCAGAGTCGACAGCGAAGTCGCGATTTGGTGTCGGAACGAAACGAGCTCCTCGCTACCGCACTCGCCCAGAGCGAGGGTGTGGTGGCCATTATCAATCCCCTCAACCAGGTGGTCTTTAGTAATGCGACGAGTGATGCGGACAAGGTGAGCCGATGGGAAGAGGTCATCCCCTTTACTCTGAACGCAGCTGATTACGACGCAGTCGTTCGGGCGTTGGAGCGAGCTACTGAAGGGCAGAGCAACGATACGACGGTCGTCGATACAACGTCGGGCGTCCGTCCGCGCTATTACGACATCGGTGTTCGTCCACTGCCCATCACGTTCGACGGGGCGAGTTTGCGGCTCCTGCGCTGTCTGGACGTCACCGACGTGCGAGAACGCGACGTGCGTAATGCGCAGTTCGAACGACTCGAGTCACTGAGTTCGATGGCGCGCGGTCTCGCGCACGACTTTAACAACCTGCTCTTCATCATCTCGGGCTACCTCGGACAGGTCGTCGAAGATCCGTCGGTGGCCGCGGACGGCACCATTGCTCGGTCAATCACGCAGGCCCTCGAAGCGTCGCAGCGAGGGTCGGAGATCGCTGACGCGCTGCTGACGGTGGCCGGTGGACGACGTCTCAGTGTGGCCACCGTTGACGTTACAGGGTTTCTCGACCGCTTTGAGCCCATGGCCCTGCGGGCCCTGGGGAGCGACCACCTCCTCAGCGTGAGCGTGTCGGACTACGACCTCGCCGTGCATATTGACGTGGGTCAGCTAACGTCCGCGGCCCTGAACCTCATCATCAACGCCCGCGACGCCTCACCAGTCGGATCAACTGTCTCCCTCTCGGTCCATCACCAGCGTGACCGGTTGCCAAGCGAACTCGCGGCGGGCTCGTACGTGGTCTTTCAGGTCAGCGACCAGGGTTCTGGGGTGGACCCCGCGATCGCAACTCGTATCTTTGACCCCTACTTCACGACCAAGCCCCGAGGACGAGGGAGCGGACTCGGCCTCGCGACGGTGCAGGCCTTCGCCCGTCAGAGTGGTGGCACAGTCGACCTCGTGAATCTGCCCGGGAGTGGCGCGACCTTCAATCTCTACTTTCCCCTCGCCGAGATGCCCCCCGATGAGGCCGTCGTCGATGCCGCAGTGGCCCCGACGGTAACGCGCATTCTGGTGGTTGATGACGAGCAGCCGCTCGGCGAGCTGGTGGCCTCGTGGCTCAACGCCAGCGGTTTTGAGGCCCACTACGAATCCTCACCCGAGGCCGCGCTCCAACAGATAGCGGTCTTTGCCCCGCAGGCCCTCGTCACCGACGTGGAGCTCGGCGGCTCCATTGACGGCATCGAACTGGCCAGTCGGGTGTTGGTCCAATCACCCGATATTAAGGTCGTCTTCATGACGGGCTACTCGGGTCGCATGACCACGCTGCAACAGCGCGGTATGACGGTACTGGCCAAGCCCTTCCGTCGAGAAGAACTGCTCGCCGCCTTCACCTCCGCGGGCACGAGCGAGGTCAGCACGTGAGCGGTCAGGCCCGTTCGCTCTTGGTCATCGATGATGATGAGTTCATTGTTGATCTCGTCACCAGCGTGGCTGAATCCGACGGTTACGCCGTCTCGTCGGCCTGCACACCCGCGGCACTCGAGGCCTGCCTGGCTCAGCCGTGGGGCATCATCTTGCTCGACCTCACCATGCCCGAGCTCGACACGGTGACCGCACTGCGCATGATTGCCGACGCCCAGCCGGGCAGTGCGGTTGCCATCTTCAGTGGCGCCGACGAGGTCAGTGTGAAAACGGCAACAACGGTCGCCGGCTTCTACGGACTGACCGTGCTGGGTTCGCTCTCGAAAAGTGGCATGGGGGAACTGCGCGAGTTCCTGTCACGGCACTGACGTCCTCGACAACTACTTCGTCAGTTTTTCCTCGAAGGCGATCTCGACGGGTGCAATCTCGTCAGCCGGCGTGAAGCCCAAGACCTTGCCGTAGAAGGCGAGTTCGGCTTCGGCCGTGCGGATGATGTTCTCGGCCTTGCGGAACCCGTGCTGCTCGCCCTCGTAAGCGATGTAGGCGTGGGGGATTTCCTTGGCCGTTAGGGCGGCGACCATGAGCTCGGCCTGCTGAGGTGGCACCACCTTGTCCTCGAGGCCCTGGAAGATAATCATCGGGGTTTCGAGCAGGTCAGTGTGGAAGATGGGGGAGCGCGCCTCGTAGAGGGCGCGGGCCTCTGGCCACGGCCCCACCATCGAGTCCAGGTACCGCGACTCGAACTTGTGGGTATCGGCGGCGAGTCCACCGAGGTCGCTGACGCCAAAGTAACTGGCCCCGGCGGCGAAGTCTCGACGGAAGGTGAGGGCGCAGAAGGTGGTGAAGCCACCGGCGCTGCCGCCGTGGATAAGCAGCGCCTTGGGGTTCGCCCGACCAGTCGCGGCGAGGTACGTGGCGGCGTTGGTGCAGTCGTCGAGGTCGACGATGCCCCACTGGCCCTGGAGACGGTTACGGTACTCGCGTCCGTAACCGGTGGAACCGCCGTAGTTGACGTCCACGTAGGCGAAGCCCCGGCTGGTCCAGTACTGGATCTCGTAGGACAAGAGGGCCACGGTGTCACCGGTGGGGCCACCGTGGGTGGCGACAATGAGCGGTGGCGCTTCGCCCTCGGGCCCCTCGAAGTCGGGATTGGTGGGTGGATAGTAGAAGGCGTGGGCGGTGAGTCCGTTTTCGGTGGGGAACTCAATGGCCTCGGGCACCGAAAGATAGGTCTCGTCCACTGAGTTGTGGAAGCTCTCCTTGATCACCGTAGTGGCGCCGGTCTCGGGGTCGATTTCAACGATGGCCATGGGCTTGGTGGGATCGATGGCCGTGGCCACCACGCGGTGGCCGTCACTCGAGATGTCGAAGAGGCCGTTGTAGTCACAGTCGAGTGGTCGGACGTACTGGTCCTGCAAGATGCCGGCCTTGGTGCCGTCGACGCCACTCCAGGTAATGAAGAAGGAGCCGTCGGCCAGTGGCTGATAGGTCGAGGTGCCAAAGACCCAGGCGGGCTGGCCGAACTCGGCGTCCAACGGGTACTGCGTAATGGCCTCGGGCTCGGCGTCACGGTAGATGTTCCACCAGCCTCGGCGGTCGCTGACGTAAAAGAGGTGACCGAAGCTGCTGTAGCGGGGCTGCTGCACCGACTCCTTGTCACCCGTTACGAGACGTTGACCCACGATCTCGTAACCATCCTTCAGGGTGAGCTCGTAGAGCGAGGTGTGGTCCCAGGGCATGTTGGGGTGGTTCCAGCAGACGTAGGCGAGGCGGTCGCCCTCCGGGGAGAGGGTGAGGTCGCTGTAGAAATCACAGCCACTAGTGAGAACTATTGGCTCGCCCTTACCACTCGTGGGGATGGCAACAACGTCATTGATGACCTCACCATTTTCGTGACGCTCCCGTACGCAGTACAGCGTGGTGCCGTCGGGGGAGAGCCGAGGGTCGGCGTAGCGCCAGGCGCGGGGTGACGGTGGCTCGGGGGTAATGGCCTCAGGGGCCTGCCCAGGCAGAACTCGGTAGAGGCGCTGGTCGGCGTAGTTGGAGAAGTAGACGGCACCGTTTTGAATGACGATGCAGAGTCCGCCGTATTCGTGCACGAGGGTGCGGACTGCGAAGTCAGGGCCAAAGACGTCACTGGTGACACCGTCCTTGGTCCGCTTGACAATGACGGAACGCCCGCCCTCGGTGGGGCGACCTTCACACCAATAGATATCGTCTCCATCGACAAACGCGTAATCGAACCGCACGACGTCGGTAACGAGGAGTTGGGTTGAGATTGGTGAGGCCCAGGAGCCGAAGGCGGCCGAAGATTTTGTCATGGCTGAAATCTATTACAAGCTTTCGAAACGAGCACAACTTCGGAGACTGCTGTTTCGCCAATGCGCCCGTACTCTGCTATCAATTTAGTGTGAAAATTTATCCGAAGCTTCTTTTGATACTTGCTACAGGGATGTCGCTTTCGGCTTGCGGTCTTTCCTCGGCATCGTCAAGCCACCAATCAGAAAAGAGTCTTTCTCGTCAAGTAATCAAACTGCAACAGGAAGTCGCGAGGCTCAAGGAATCAACGGTTCAGAAACAGGTAGCTGCTCTTCAAAGTGAGTACAGTTTCCTCAGCGATGAAGTTCGTTCACTCAAGAAATCTTCTGTTGGAATAGGCAAAGGTCGACAGTTCAATGTCCTTTCCCAGTCATATCAAGACGGCTACCAAGTGGGGCTGCAATTAGGTAAAGGGTCACCGAACTGTGTGCAGTCAAATATGCAAGTCTGGAATAATTCCAGCGATGACCCGCTGAACTGGGTGAGCGGTTGCATTGAAGGCAGTGCGAATGCGTAAAGTCACGATCTCACCTTGGTCAAAGTTTGAACTGGATGGTGGTGACTGAAATGAGTAATTTGCAACATCTTCTTACTCCCCTAAATGAAACCTTGTTCGTGATGGGACAAGACCACGTTTCATCAGCGGAACTACTTGGATTTGCGACCGGGGTTTGGTGCGTTTGGCTAACCGTTCGCGCAAAAGTTGCAAATTTTCCCGTAGGGCTGGCTAACGACCTTTTTTTCTTTCTTCTTTTCTTTGCTGCTCGACTCTATGCCGATGCTTGCCTACAGATAATCTATTTTGCGCTCGGTCTTGCAGGTTGGTTTACGTGGATTCGGGGAAGTGATCGTGCGCCTTTGCCGATCACCAAGACTCGCCAAAACGAAATGGTCGCCCTTTTGACAGCAGTGTTTGTAGGTACGGTATTTTTGACGTGGTTTTTGACGGGAGTTCATGACGGGGCGCCTTTTCTTGACGCGTTAACCACCTCACTGAGCCTTGCCGCTCAATGGCTTTTGAACTTTAAGAAGCTCCAGAACTGGTACTTCTGGATTTTCGCCGACTTGATCTACATTCCTCTGTATACGAGCAAGCATCTCTGGCTCACGTCGCTTGTGTATCTCGTCTTCTTGGTCCTTTGCTTAAGCGGTTTACGCTCATGGAAAAGCGGGGCAATAGCCTCGCGCCACGAGTTGATTCCTGTTGAAACACTTCTACCATGAGGTTTCGTCATGGACTCTGCATTGGGAAGTTTTATCCGCCGCACCTCGGCCACTTGAAGCTGATTGAAAGAGCGTCGGAAGTTGCCGAAACCGTAACTGTCATTGTCATGGCCTCGAGCGGTGAGTCAATACCAATGTGGCAACGCGTTGCTTGGGTTGCCGAAGAATTCGCACACCATCCAAATGTTGTTGTCATTGGCGCAATTGATGATGTTCCCGTTGACTACCAAAATCCAGAAATTTGGTCAAAGCATGTGGAGATAATGAGGCAGGCCCTCGAATCAGTTCCCCACGGTCCGGTTGACGTGGTTATTACAGGGGAGGACTACGGCGATGAGCTTGCTCATCGATTCGAGGCAGTGCATGAGCGAGTTGATCGAAGTCTGGACGGTCGGAGTGGAAGCCGATGCCGACATGCCATGAAGTCTTATTGGGACGATCTTGCTGATGCGGCAAAAATTGGTCTTGCTAAACGGGTGGTGGTTGTTGGGGCTGAATCAACTGGAACTACGACACTTGCTTTTGATCTGGCGACCGCAATTGGTTCAACATTTGTCCCCGAGTATGGGCGAGTGGCTTCTCTTTCAAAGTTGGCCGCCGTTCGATCGGTCAGTCCGAATTCCGAGATGGAAGACGTCAACTGGTCGAGTGATGACTTCACGATGATTGCCTTCAAGCAACAGTCATTGATCGATAGGGCTTGCTTGTCGTCACCGATTGTCGTCGCTGACACTGACGCGCTTGCAACGAGTGTGTGGCACGATCGCTACGTTGGGGGCTCGCATGGAACAGCTCTGACCCTCTCGCAAATCAATCCAGCGACCTTGTATTTCCTTACTTCACCTAAAGGAATTCCGTTTCATCAGGATGGATTTCGGGACGGTGAAGGCATCCGCGAAGAAATGACGAGATCTTTCGAAACGGCCCTTGGATTGCAATCTGTTCCGTATGTCGCCCTGGAGGGTATCCGTTCTGAGCGACTCGAAACGGCGCTCTCATGGATGGCTCGAAGTGAGTTCGCATTCGACTTTGCTCCACCCCTCGGGTGATTCCATGAGGCTCAATGTGCTGCGGTCGAATTCGTAGACAATTGGAGTCGAGTTGTGTCGTTTCCTTCGCTTTTGAAACGATTTCTACAATGCTGGTATGAGTAACGCCGAAAACTCGTAATAGCTGTCCACGGAAAGGGACTGCTGTCGGTTTAGTTGACATCTAACATCCAGAGGAACATCCTCTGGGGAAAGATGGCAACAATGGCAAAGAGATACCCCCGAGAGTTTCGAGA
>Ga0208741_10000570_pt1 | contig 16964 bp, 14 predicted proteins | sample CryBogCBE03Jun09_FD_184576 | JGI IMG/M metagenome (GOLD analysis project Ga0208741, IMG submission 184576) | Freshwater microbial communities from Crystal Bog, Wisconsin, USA - CBE03Jun09 (SPAdes) | ecosystem: Environmental > Aquatic > Freshwater > Lake | place: Crystal Bog, Wisconsin, USA...
AAGAGACAGAGCGTGGCTGAGTATAACATCTACATAAAACCGCCGTTTTGGCAAACTTGGTGGTTTGCACTATTGGCGGTTGCCGTTATAACCGGTGCCACTTATGTTGTTTTTAGGTGGCGGGTTGGGGCAGTACGCAAGGCCGAGGCGGCAAAAGCGCAAATAGCAAAGCAAATGGCGCAATTGGAAATGACCGCTTTGCGGGCACAAATGAACCCGCATTTTATATTCAACTCACTCAGTTCCATCCAGGCAAGCATTGTTACGGGCAATACTGCCGCAGCATCAAAATATTTATCGAAATTTTCTAAGTTAATAAGGTTGATTTTGGAAAATTCAGGCAAGCAATTTATTTCGCTCAAGTCAGAAATTGAGTCACTCACTTTATACCTTGAGCTAGAGTCGTTCCGGTTTGAAAACTTTACCTACGTATTCTCCATCGACCCCTCAATGGACGATGAGCAAACAATGATACCGTCTATGATCATCCAGCCTTTCGTGGAGAATGCCCTGGTACATGGTTTTGCCAAAAAAACAGGTGACAAACAATTAAAGATTGACATACAAGGTGGGAGCCATCATTTAACAGTATTGGTGGAAGACAACGGCACGGGCAGGCCCAATGCAGCCGAAGAAATTTCGCCCGAGCGAAAACCACACCATTCCATGGGGGTTCACCTAACCGAGGAGCGGCTAAGGCTGGCAAGCCCTGCATACAACAATACCAAGGCGATTGTATATACAGATTTGGTTGGCGAAGACGGCCAACCTGCCGGCACCCTTGTTAAAATAATTTTACCTATAGAAAATTAGCCCGTTATGGTTACTGCAATTATTGTTGACGATGAAAGCAAATGTATTTTGCTGCTAAAGCACCTGCTTGACAACCACTGCCCAACGGTTAGTGTGGTGGCTACGGCCGACAGTGCCGCCCAAGGGTTGCAGTTGATACAACAGTATAAACCTGGGTTGGTTTTTTTAGACATTGAAATGCCCGGCAAAACAGGGTTTGAATTATTGGCCAGCCTGCCCGAAATTAATTTCAAAGTAATTTTTACAACGGCCTACAACCATTATGCAATAAAGGCCATTAGGTTTAGCGCACTGGATTACTTGCTAAAGCCCATTGACTTGGATGAACTTAAAAATGCCCTGGCAAGGCTTGAAGGCATAAAAACCATAAAGGATGCACCCCTGCCCATTGATATGCTGGTGGGTAATATAAAAACGCCCGGGCATGGTTTTTCGCGCATCACCCTCTCCACCCAGGACGGGCTGGTAGTGTTGCACGTGAAAGATATTTTATACTGTGAGGCGTCTGGTAGCTACACTTTTTTCTATTTGAGAAATGGTGAAAAGCTCACCATATCCAAAACGCTAAAGGAATACGATGACCTATTGGGCGAATTCCAGTTTTTTAGGGTGCATAATTCCTACCTTGTTAATTTAAACGAGGTTAAAAAATACATAAAAGGCGAAGGGGGGGCGGTTATCATGAGCAATGGGGATGAGGTGTTTGTATCCAAGCGAAAGAAAGATGCATTTTTAGACGCCATCAACAAATGATTGTGTTTACTGTTGGTAAACATTGCCAAGCTGGGCAACCATATACTAGGCCAAAGCCACTGTTTATCCCATATTACTCCCCGTTTGTAAAGCCTGTTTAGTTTATAAGCAGACCTGTATTTATTTTACTGCTTAAACCCCACCAATACAACACAGTAACATGCTAAAGATTGGTATACAAATTAACCAATCAACGGGCGGGCTGGTAATAGAAACCCCGCACCCGCTGCAATACGAGCTTCGCAACAGCTTAAACAAATTAATTGTAACTGGCAACAAGCTAGGCCAGCCAACCTTAACCATTGATGTACAGCGTTTAATACCGGGCGATTATACCCTTAAGCTCTATATTCAAGGTCAAACCTTGGTTAAAAAAATTACGCTGTAATACCATCCGTTAACTGGTACCCTCCATTTGTATCCCATAGCCAGCCAGTTACCAATTGTGTAACATCCCAGCGCGGTTAATATGTTGCTTTGGTTAAACACGCTGGTTTAAGTATTACCCGTATGCGACGTCTGACATCGACAAATACCAATCAAGTAGACATTTTAAAGCTCAACGTATGAAAAGGTTATTGATAGCTTCATGTATCATCTCGGCTTGTGGCCTTTATTGTCAACCGGCCGATGCCCAAATGGTACGAGGCAAATACCTTCAAAATAATGCGATAAAAGCCGGCCAATTGGCGCCGGTTAGCATGGGCCAGCAAATACAAGGGGTTTATACCGAAATATATCCTGGGGGGGATTCTTCCGTTTTCCAAAGCAGCCTTGGCACAAAAGCCGGGGCTGCTTCAACGGATGCCGATGACCCGCTACTGTTTGACACCACCGCTAAGGCGTACAACAATTATGATTTTGTACCCGGGGATACGGTGTTGTTTGAAGACCATTTTACCGACGACCAAGATGGCGAGTTCCCCAGCCACTGGGACCTTAAAAACGGCCAGGCAGTGCTGAACAAGGTTAATAACGAACTTGCTTTTTTATTAACCGACGGCAATTACTGTAAAGTACTTCCGCTTATTAAATCGCCGTCGTATTTAAATGATAATTTTACGGTAGAGTACGATATTTATGCCAATGAATCGTATCCATTAATTTTGTATTTTTATAGGCAACCCAATAATTTTGGCGATGAAAATTTTAATGTTAAGGTGGCACCCAGCGAGTGCCAGTACAATACTTACGATGGTTTTTTAAAGGGCGACCTACCCGAGGATATACGGGAAGACAACTTTAAAAATAAATGGCACCACATAGCCATCGCGTATAAAAAACAACAGTTGAAAATATATGTTGACCAATACCGGGTGCTGGTTGTGCCACGGACTTCTTTCGCACCGTCGCACTTGGATATTGAATCAATCGGCGACCAGAAAAATCCGATTATATTCAAAAATTTCCGCATAGCCAAAGGTGGCGGCATGAATATGCTGGGCAAGAAGTTTACCAATGCCAAGATAGTTACCCACGGTATAAATTTTGACGTTGACCAAGCCACGATAAAGCCAGAAAGTATGGGTACGCTGAATATGGTGTTGCAAGTGCTAAAAGACAACCCCGAGCTAAAGTTTGAAATCGACGGTCATACCGACAATTCAGGTACGCCAGCGCACAACCTAACACTTTCCCAACAACGGGCCGCTGCCGTATTGGCGCAATTGGTAACCATGGGTGTAGACGCATCCCGCCTTACAGCAAAAGGTTTTGGCGACACCAAGCCCATTAGCGACAACGTTACCTTGGAAGGCAATGCCAACAACAGAAGGGTTGAATTTGTAAAACATTAAGTGTTACATGTAACACAAACTAACGCACCCATATAATTACACTATGTATAAAATAACGTTACCGCTACTGCTGGTTTGCCTGGCAATGATCGGCATTGTGCGCGGCCAGCAACACCCACAAGCCATTAACATAACCGACACTACCCCGGCTGTTTTTAACGGCCTACAAATGGGTTTTTCAATTTTAAAGCAAAGTGAAAAAGAGGTGGGTAATAAAGGTAATTTTAGCCGCTACTCGCTAAGGTTTTATGTAACCAATACCACTGGCGAAGCTAAAATACTGCTGTATCCGCAGGGGTTTACGCTTTTAAACGACCTATCGCACGATGTTGCACGGTTTGATTGCTTAAATGCCACTGGCGCACGGTTTACCAATAAGCAGGTAACGCTAACGGCAGAGGCTTGCAATGTATTGGCCAACGTGGAGGATAAGGATTGTGCCACCAACAAAACGCAGCAAAACAACCGTTTTGTGCAAATTGGCTACTGGGTAAAAGCAGGCCAAACCATACATGCCGATGCCATAATGATTGTACCCCTAAACGAGTACCCCAACATGGTTGTTACACCTGTATTTAACACCGCTAAGTTGGTAGGTAATGCGTTTAACGCACCCTTTAACCAAGGCATACCCCAGGAGCCTGCATTTAATGGCCCACCGTATGTGAAGCTGAAGAATTTTTGGAAAAACACGTACCTGAACAACGAACTTGGTCCGGCCACCTGCACGCCCATTGACGCTGGCTGGTGGAGTGCGCAATGGCAAGTGATACCTGTTAACGGAACCAACTTTTACAACATAAAAAACCGTTGGAAAGATGTGTACATCAGTACCGAGGACCCTGCCAGCATGCTGTCGGTTAATTACCAGTCAAGGGCTTCGATGTGGATGGTTGAGCCGGTTGACAATACTACGGTTAGGTTTAGAAATTTGGCCAACAATACGTACCTTAATATAGAATACGGCAGTCTGCAGAGTACCAAACTGCAACCTGACGCCTGGAGTTCTGAATGGGTAATGGAACAGCCCTAGCCAGAAGTCTTTTTGGTAGGGGCTATATGGGCAAAAAATAACTTTGGGCTCCTTTTTTGCAAATGGGCGTAGTTTTCTACATAAATTAGTTTTTTATTCATCTTCTGGGGGAGCGGTAGCCCAGCCATCTGTATGTTAGCTTTACCGTAACAACATACAACAAAGGCAAATGGAAAGAAAAATGCCCAACATACAGCCATTTGTGTTGCAAATAGTTTATGCTTGGTACTGATGTTAATGAACACAGTATTAAACCCCCTGCTTCGCTTTTCAAAATTAGGAGCAAACTGTTCGGCATATGTACCACCGTTGGGGCAAGAGTTTATACACCGAATGTTACCCGAATGTTTACCTTGGCATGCCCTGGAACACCTTTTGAAGCCTACATGTTTGGCCCCATGTCACCTAAACGGTAAGCATCTTTAGTAATTTGTGGGCCATGAAAGGCATATGGAAAGCTATTGGCGGCTTTGGGCAGCAAGGCTGGTGATTTTTTAAGTGCCTTTAATTCGTATACGGCAAAAAATAAACATCTTATGTATTATTACACCCCGCAGTGGCGTTGACTGTAAGCAAACAGGCCGCCACTGCGGGGTATAGTATCTAAAAGTTGGCAGGGCTATGTTTAAGTGCGTATAGCCATGGTTTTTACAAAAAAGATAGGCATTTGCTGGCCTGTTTGGCATTGGCAAGGCCTATGTAAATCATTCAATTAAAGGCTTTGGGCCTATTTTTTGCCAAATTGTTCATCCTTAACCATTCATTCGTTTTTATTATCTAATATTTGCGCAATAGTTTTTGTTGCCTATTTTTATTTTGTTTTAGTAATAGCCTATTTCAATTTTTAAACACATAAACAAACCGGGTATAATGTTTTCCACAACTAACGAAAAAGCTAAATAACCATTGCCATGCCAAAAAACAATTTTCTTATCCCCTTTATTTTAGTGTGTTCATTGTTCTTTCTGTGGGCCTTCCTGCATAACCTTAACCCAATACTCATCCCGCATTTAAAAAAAGCATGCCAACTGAGCGACACGCAGTCGTCGTTTATTGATATAGCCATCTATTTGGCCTATTTTACTATAGCCATACCTGCAGGGTTGTTTGTGCAAAAATATAATTATAAAAAAGGCATCTTGTTTGGCCTGTCACTATACGCTTTCGGTGCTTTATTGTTTATACCCGCAGCCATGGTAAGAGAGTATTATTTCTTTTTGGTTGCTTTATTTATCATGGGTAGTGGGGCTACTTTTTTGGAAACAGTTGCCAACCCTTATGTGACCGTTTTGGGTAGCAGGGATACATCTGAGCAGCGGTTAAATTTTGCACAGTCGTTCAATGGCCTCGGTGCAATGTTGGCCCCCATCATAGGCAGCAAGTTTATTTTTTCGGGTATTGAGCATTCGTCGGACGAGTTGCATAAAATGTCTGCGGCTGATTTAACCACTTACCTAAATTTTGAAGCATCTACGGTAAAGGCGCCTTATTTGGTAATGGGTTTAGTGGTTCTTTTTGTAACCATATTATTTGTGCTTACCAAACTGCCTGAAGTTACTGATGAGGGGCATGCGACTAAATTCTCTTTGAGCGTATTTAAAAACAGCCATTTAAAATGGGCTGTAATTGCAGAATTTTGTTATGTGGGCGCGCAAGTGGGAGTGGGTAGCTTTTTTATACGGTATTCGAAGTTTGTGGCAGACTTTGCTGAGCAACGCTCGGGTTATTTATGGGGTACTGCATTGGGTGGTTTTATGGTGGGCAGGTTTGCGGGTACATTTTTTATGCGATACATTAAACCTGCAAAATTGTTAAGTCTATATGCCGTGATAAATATTTTATTGTTGGTGGTTGCGCTAACGTTTAAAGGTTCTGTAGCGGTGTATGCTGCAGCTGTAACGCCGTTTTTCATGTCAATCATGTTCCCCACTATTTTTGCATTGGGTATAAAGGACCTTGGTGCGGAGGCTAAGATAGGGTCGTCCTTCCTTATCATGTCCATTATCGGTGGGGCTTGCATTCCGGTTATTATGGCCTATATTTCAGATATGACAGGCAGCATGCAAAACGCTTATATTGTGCCATTGCTTTGCTTTGCCGTAATTCTATATTTTGGGTTGAAAGGGCACCAAGTTAAAATGTCGAACCAAGAATACACAGGCTTGCAAAACGAGGGCAAAGTACCGGTGTTTGAGTAGTGTAGCGTTGTTATATATTGAAATACATTAATAGAAAAGATTATGTTACGATACTGCCTTGCATTAGACCTTGTGGATGATGAGCAATTGATAAGCGAATACGAAGCTTACCACCAACACCCCCGCCCTGAGATAATGAAAAGCATTCGCGATGCCGGCATAACCGTGATGGATATTTACCGGGCGGGTAACAGGCTTTTTATGATTATGGAAACCGCGGATGATTTTGATTTTGGTAAGAAAAGCGCGATGGACGCGGCCAACCCTAAAGTACAGGAATGGGAAGCCTTGATGTGGAAGTACCAACAGGCCATACCTGCCGCAAAGCCAGGCGAAAAGTGGGTGGTGATGAAGCAGATATTTGCTCTTCCAATTTGAAGACGAGATAATTTGATAATTTGAAAATGATGGCAGGTTGATTAGGTAAGGGCTTTCGTTCACCCCTCACCATTGGCCACTCATGTTTGACGATTCACGATTCACGAAAAATAGAAATATGTTTTCTTTACAAAACAAACATGCGGTTATAACAGGGGGCGGCAGCGGCATAGGCAAAGCGATATCGCTGTTGTTTGGTGCGCAGGGTGCGGTGGTGCATGTGGTAGACATTCATGGCGAAAACGCCCAAGCCACAGCGGCCGAAATAATAGCGCAAAAAGGTGCTGCATTTGCCCATGCCTGCGACCTTACTAAGCAATTTGAGGTGGCGGAAGTGTTTAGCCAAATTAAACAAATTGATGTTTTGGTGAACAGCGCCGGCATTTCGCACATCGGCAAGGCCGATACCACACCCGAGGCTGATTTTGACCGTATTTACCAAGTTAACGTAAAGGGGGTGTATAATAGTTTGCATGTAGCCATACCTATTATGAAGCTGGGTGGCGGCGGTGCCATTGTAAATATTTGCTCTGTGGCCGCCTTGGCGGGCCTTAGCGACCGCTTTGCCTACAGCATGAGCAAGGGTGCGGTGTACAGCATGACGTTGAGCGTAGCCAAAGATTATCTCGCCGATAAAATACGCTGCAATTCTATATCGCCCGGCAGGGTACACACCCCTTTTGTGGACGGGTTTTTGAAGAAAACCTACCCCGGCAGGGAGCAGGAAATGTTTGAAAAGCTTTCTAAAACGCAGCCCATCGGCCGCATGGGCAGGCCGGATGAAATAGCCACCCTGGCGTTGTTCTTGTGCAGCGAAGAAGCCTCGTTCATCACCGGCACCGACTACCCCATAGACGGCGGGTTTTTGAAGCTGAATACGTAGGGCCTACTTTGGTGCAGGTTTCGCGCAAAGACGCTAAGCCGCAAATAAAAACCAAGGCCCGCCATCAACACCTAAACATTAAATAATGGATGAAAATGAGCTTGCTAAAATAGTCGTTAACTTTTGTTACAAGATACACAAAAGACTTGGGCCAGGCTTATTGGAATCGGTCTATGAGGAAGTTTTGGCATATGAGTTGGCGAAAGAAGGCTTGGCATTCAAAAGGCAAGTTGGAATACCAGTTATGTACGATGATGTAAAAATGGACATTGGATTTAGGGCTGATATTATTGTTGCTGAAAGATTAATTGTTGAAATTAAATCAATTGAAATCATTAGTCCTGTTCATGCCAAACAAGTAATTACTTATTTGAGGCTTACTGGCATTAAGCTGGGATTATTAGTGAATTTCAACAGTGCGCTTATTAAGGATGGTATCAAGAGGCTTGTAAATGATCTGTAAGAAAAAACGAAATTTGCGCTAATACAGAAATAAGTAAAGCTAATAAGACACGAGACAATCCTTTGTGTCTTGGTGTCTTTGCGCGATAAAAAACACCTACATGAAATTAATTAGATTTGGTTCGATTGGAGAAGAAAAAACGGGTATTGCCATTGGTGATGTATGGTACGACACATCGGCATTTGGCGAGGATTACAACGAGCATTTTTTTGCGAATAACGGTTTGGCCAGGTTGGCGGCTTTTGTAGTGGCCAACCAGTCGTCGTTGCCTGAAGTGCCTGCAGATGCCAGGCTTGGCAGCCCGATAGCACGGCCGTCAAAAATTGTTTGCATCGGCCTTAATTACGCCGACCATGCACGGGAAACCGGTGCCACGCCGCCGCCCGAACCGGTGATATTCATGAAGTCAACCACCTCACTGGTGGGGCCCAATGACAATATTATGGTACCCAAGGAGTCCAAAAAAACCGATTGGGAAGTAGAGTTGGCGGTGGTAATTGGCAAAAAAGCCAGTTATGTGGAGGAAAGCGAGGCTTTGGATTATGTGGCAGGCTATGCCTTGCACAATGATGTTAGCGAGCGCGAATTTCAGTTGGAGCGGGCCGGCACTTGGGACAAAGGCAAGGGCTGCGACACCTTTGCACCACTGGGCCCTTGGCTGGTAACACCGGATGAGGTAGCCGATATTAACAACCTGCGCCTGTGGTTAACCGTTAACGGCAAAACCATGCAAAACGGTACAACGGCCAATTTTATTTTCAACGTGCCTTTTGTAATAGCCTATGTAAGCCGGTTTATGACGCTGCTGCCGGGTGATGTTATCTCCACTGGCACGCCTGCCGGGGTTGGCTTGGGCATGAACCCGCAGGTGTACCTGCAACCGGGGGATGTGGTTGAGCTGGGCATTGACGGCCTGGGTACATCAAAGCAACAGGTAGTGGCTTTTCATAAGTAATTGTAGAACAATTAAATACTCAATAAAGTGCTGAATGCATTGGAGAACAGAGCAGGTTCAGGAGACTCCCTTGGCGGGGATGGGGACTTTGGAGTGATCGATTCCCACCAACATTTTTGGCAGTTTGACCCCGTGCGCGACAGTTGGATAAACGAAGACATGCGCGTGATTCAAAAAGACTTTCTGCCCGAAAACCTGTATCTCCTGCTGCAAGAAAACGGGGTAGCCGGCACGGTGATTGTGCAAAGCGACCAAAGCGAGGAAGAGAATGCGTTTCAATTGGCCAATGCCGCCTCGGCTGACTTTGTTAAGGGTATTGTTGGTTGGGTTGATTTACAGGCCGACAACGTGGAGGAACGTTTGCAGTATTACAGCGGCTTTGCCAAAATGAAAGGTTTTAGGCATGTGCTGCAAGGTGAAACAAACCGGGCGTTGATGCTAAAGCCTGCTTTTAAAAGGGGTATCAGCCTTTTGGAAAAATATGGGTTTACCTACGACATACTTATTTTCCCTGACCAGTTGGGCTATTCACTAGAGCTGGCAAAGAATTTTCCGAACCAGCGTTTTGTAGTTGACCATGTGGCCAAGCCCGGCATTAAGGCGGGGCAAATTGCCGATTGGAAGCGGGCCATGCACGATATTGCCCAATGCCAAAATGTGTGTTGCAAAATTTCGGGAATGGTAACAGAAGCCGACTGGAAGCTTTGGAAAAAAGAAGACCTATTGCCCTACATAGATCTTGTGGTGGAAGCCTTTGGCACAAAGCGCATCATGTTTGGGTCAGACTGGCCGGTATGCTTGGTGGCCGCCTCGTATAAACAATGGCTTGATTTGCTGAGAGACTATTTTGCGGGGTTCACACACACCGAGCGCGCTGATTTTTTTAGCGGTAACGCAACGCGTTTTTATAACTTATGAGCTAATAATAAGCCGCTGGTTGGGCGGCAATGCAATGACAGGATGCAACTGCCATGAGCAAAATAAACAAAACATCAAAAACACTTTTTTATGAACCTGCAACTACAAGATAAAGTAATAATAGTAACCGGCGGCGCCAAAGGTATTGGCGAGGGCATTGTAAAAGTATTGTCGGCCGAGGGGGCCATACCTGTTATCGTGGGCAGGAGCGAGGCGGATAACCTTAAAACACTACACGCAGTAGAAGCTGCGGGTGGCAAAGCATACCAAGTGGTGGCCGAGCTTACGCAGCCACAAGAATGCGAAAAGGCAGTAAAGTTGGTATTAGAGCAATTTGGCCATATTGATGGGCTGGTAAACAATGCAGGCGTGAACGATGGCGTTGGCTTGGAGAATGGGACCTACGAAAAATTTATGGCATCGTTGCATAAAAATGTGGTGCATTATTACCTGATGGCGCATTATGCACTGCCTGCCTTAAAGCTGTCGAAAGGGGCTATTGTAAACATCACCTCCAAAACAGCAGAAACTGGTCAGGGCGGCACGTCTGCCTATGCCGCTGCCAACGGCGGGCGCAATGCTTTAACAAGGGAATGGGCTGTTGAATTATTGAAATATGGTATACGCGTAAACGCCATAGTAGTGGCCGAATGTTGGACACCCCTTTATGAGACTTGGATAAAAACGCTACCCAACCCTGCGGAAAAATTGAAGGAGATTGAAGCAAAGATTCCGTTGGAGAACCGGATGACCACTTCAGAGGAAATTGCGAACACCACTGCGTTTTTGCTTTCCACCGCATCTAGCCATACTACCGGCCAGCTAATACATGTTGATGGTGGTTATGTGCATTTAGATAGGGCGTTGGCAAATGCCTAGTAGTTTGATGTTAAGATATCGATTGGCGGTTTTTCAGCTACCGGCCCAAGTATAAACCGAATGTGCGTTTTTTCCTAGTTTTTTGGTAAAAGCTGTTCGGCAGGTTTTACTTGGGCCCCGTCACGTACTTAGAAATGCCGATTGCTAATACTGTGGTAAACAATAAATGTTCGGCAGAAGTTTTTTCTAGGGAAAAAGTAAAGAAAATCTTTTAGCGCACTGTGTATATAGGCAGTTTGATTTGCCAGCCAACACTGTCCTTCTCGAAGCAATCAATGCTAAAAAAATCGTCGGGGCTTGGCGTAGTGCTTTGCACATGATACAATCCGCCCAAATCTGCTGGGCGTTTTTAAAGTCGCGCTAATGTTTCATTTGTATCCGTAATTGTTGCTTTTGTATCCATTCTAACCTCAGTAACGCTATATTTTTGTTGCAATGTTGACACTGGCTTGATAAAATAGTTTCCAGGTTTTACCGGGAAGTGTAGGATTGAGGTTAGGTTTTACGATAACAGTAAACAATTAGTAAGATGATTAACTTAATTGATAGATACAGAAAACCCCAAACACTTATTACAATTTCTTTGTTTTTTTTGATGGTCACCATCCTTCATGCCCAGCCACCTGCGCCCAATACCAGCAATATTAAAACCAAATGGCTTGATATTGCTTACGCAACGGTGTCGAATGCCCAAAAGCTGGATATCTACCTGCCCAATGAGGGCAATGGACCTTTTCCGGTGATAGTGTCCATCCACGGTGGCGCGTTTATGATGGGCGATAAAGGTGATGGCCAGGTAACGGCAATGCTACAAGGGCTTAAGCATGGCTATGCCGTAGTTTCCATCAATTACAGGATGAGCGGGGAAGCGCTCTTTCCCAAAGACATTAACGATGTAAAGGCTGCCATCCGTTGGGTGAAAGCCAATGCCGGTTTGTACAAGCTAAACCCAAACAAGGTGGCTGTTTGGGGCGGCTCTGCAGGGGGTAATTTGGCTGCGCTGGCCGGTACCTCGGGCGATGTTGAAGAACTGGAAGACCTTGAATTGGGTAATGCAAGCCAAACTAGTAAGGTACAGGCTGTGGTTGACTGGTTTGGGCCCACTAACTTTTTGCTGATGGATGAGCAACTTAAGGCAACCGGCAATGGCACCCCCGACCATAGCGAAGCAAACTCCCCGGAGTCGAAAATCATGGGTGGAAAGATTACAGAGATTCCTGATAAAACTGCGTTAGCAAACCCTGAAACGTATATCACCAAAGATGATCCGCCATTCTTGATAGAACATGGTACAAAAGACCAACTTGTGCCGACCCAACAGTCAATAAACTTTGCTTCAAAACTTGAAAAAGTGGTTGGGAAGGATAAAGTAACCTTACACTTATTGGAGGGTGCCCGCCATGGCGGGCCTCAGTTTGAGACGGAAGAAAACCTTACACTTGTTTTTGCTTTTTTGGATAAATACTTGAAATAGGCTTGCAAGTTCGCCTATGTTTAAACGAAGGCCCTTTACATGGTTGGGCGAACAACAAAATGCAAATTGGTTAAGCGAAATTTTCAAAACGGCCAACTGTTATTTTGTATTTGCCCAAATGCGTGTTCTTTTGGGCTGTGGTTGTTCCCGAGGTTAATATCCCTTGCTGGATAAACCACTGTTAAAAAACTGGCCAAAAAGTTATTTTAGTTATTTTTAGGAGGTGTGTTGCTTTTGTAACTAGGTTAGCCATATTTTTAAACCGATATTTTTCACCAAAATCGTTTCTATGCCTGTAACCGAACCATTAACGTCACCGTTTTTTAAAGAACCCAAGCCTGCGTCTATACGTTTATGGCATTGGCTGGTGTTTATTTTCTTCTTAGCCTCTGTAACCACGGTAATTTTTGCATCCACCCTTTTTAGAACAAAGGATAATATTGGCATGGTGCAAGATTTGGTGAAGGAGCGCGGTGGGAGTGTTACGCCCGAACAGGCACGCAATGTTGCCCATGAGTATAGCGACAAGTTTTGGATGCTGCATAAATATATTGGTTTCGGCCTGTCGGCGTTAATGTTGTGGCGCATACTAATTGAAGTGGCCCTGGGCAAACAAAAAAAGCTTTCCACGCGTATACGCACGGCTACCAATTTTCCTGGGGGTGGTGCGGAGAAAAAGCATTTTCTTACGGTGCAATATGCGTATGTTGTTTTTTATGCCCTGTTCTTTTTGATGGCATTAACGGGCTTGGTATTGGCTTTTGAGGACTGGCAGTGGCTTGACCCTGTGCATGATGTGGCTAAAAAAATACACAGCCTTGTACAGTGGGGGCTATATGCTTATATGGTGTTACACATTGCGGGTGTTATACGGGCCGATTTAACTAAGTATGGCGGCATAGTTTCCCGGATGATTAATGGAAAAGCATAGTTGATGTTTGATATTTTGTTATGGTTGGTGCTAATCAATAACCCTGTTGTTTAGCACCAATTTTGTTTCCATGCGGATGGTTTGGTACACCATTGTTTCATGGCTTTGTAAATTGCGGTTAAGCAGGCTAAAAATGGTACTTGCGGCATTCTGGCCTTGTTCGTACGGGAACTGTTCAATAGAGGCTAGGGGGGCAAAATCCATATAAGAGCATAAAGGCAGGTTGGCAAAGCTTACAAATGTAATATCCTCATTAATCTTAATATTTTTTTGCCTTGCATATTGTATGGCGTCTAACGCCACGTAATCATTAAAAACAATTACCGCTGTTGGTTTATTGGGTAGGGCAAGCAACTTTGCCATGGCACGCTGGGTGCCTTCTTTTGTAAGGTCAGAGGGCACTACGAGGTCAGGGGTAAAAAGCTTATTTCGGGCCATCATAGCCTTGGCATATCCCTCCCGCCGTTGCTGGCTGGCAAAAAGTTTTTCGGGGCCGTTAATCATCCCGATGGACAAATGTTTATTGTCTAGCAAAAAGTTTACAGCCTGTACCGTGCCTGCTTCCATATTGCAGCTAACAGAGTGTATGTTTTCCAAGTTGGGTATTCTGTCAAAAAAAAGCACCGGTATATTAAGCCTTTTAAAAACATCGAAGTGTTGGTAGTTTTCGGTGTTTTTGGCAATTGACACAATCAGCCCGTCAACCGGGTGCTTTTTCATATTTTCCGCTATTTGCTTTTCCCGTTTTTCATCATCGTGAGACTGGCCTAACAGCACGGAGTAATTGTGCTTGCCGGCCATGTCTTCAATGCCGCTAATGGCCGCTGAAAAAAAGGCTTCCGACAATTCGGGTAATATCACCCCGATAGAAAATGATTTTTTTTGCTGAAACGAGATGGCCCGCTGGTTGGGTTCGTAATTTAATTCAAGGGCCAGCTTCTTAACCTTCATGGTGGTGCCCAAGCCGATACTAGGGTGTTCGTGCAGTGCCCTAGATACGCTTGAAGGCGAAATATTAAGGCGTTTAGCAATTTCTTTTATCGTGGTTGGATTGGACAGATCTAATATGCTTTGGGTAAAAATAGGGAATATTCGGCAACATCCAATGGCTCAAAAGTTAACAAAGGGTAAACAAAAGGTTAAGTGGCTTAAACATTAGGCCGAGGCAAAATTTAATACCAATAATTGCACATCCAACCCAATTTGGGCGAAGCCAAATACTTTCTGTTAGGGTACGGCATTTTAAACACCTGCGGTTGGATTGGCCATTTGAGCCAATAAAGGCCAGAAATTTAATAGCTTGCCAAAGGTTGCTACGGAACAATATTAAAAAAAAGCTGATGTTAAAAAAATCAACCGTTTGCGTAAACGCATAACAAAAATTTAATAAATTTCAAACAAGCGTTTGCGTAAAAAATTATTTATGCCTTGGTTTAGAATAAAGTGTTGAATAATATCAAATAACATGTATTTATAATATTGTATATACCAGCAGTAAAAAACGGTTGGGTTTGGTAAGTTGGTAAAGCAGGTGTTGGTTTCGTAATTTCAAACGCGTAATCAGCAATTAAACTAACTAAATTCCAAAACGTCTACTTATGTCAAAAATCGTAAACAAAAAACTGTGGCTTACCACCATGGGGTTATTGTTACTGTTTCAGTGTGCTATGGCACAAACAAAAACCGTAACTGGTAAGGTAACTGACGACAAGGGGCAGCCTTTGTCTGGCGCGGTGGTTGTTAAGGGCACCAAAATTGGTAAAGCTACCGATGAAGCAGGTGCTTTTTCTATCGCAGTTCCCGTTTCTGCTAAAGTTTTGGTGGTTTCTTCGGTAGGTTTCCAAAGCACAGAGGTAGACATTACCACTGGCACCAATTTTACAGTTGCGCTTACGCCCGCCAACGCAGCTTTGAATGATGTAGTGGTGGTTGGTTATGGCACGGCAAAACGGAAAGATGTTACTGGCGCCGTTGCTAGTATCTCGGCAAAAGACTTTAACGGTGGCGACATTGTTACCCCGATGGACCAAGTGCAGGGCAAGGTGCCTGGCTTGGTAATTACTAAGCCAGATGGTGACCCTAACTCTAACCCGATTATCCGGTTAAGGGGCCAAACATCACTGTTGGGTAACCAAAGCCCCTTACTAGTGGTAGATGGTATCATTTTAGATAACTACGAGGTGCTTTCTTCCATCCCCCCGGGCGATATTGTGTCGTATGACTTTTTGAAAGATGCCTCCGCAACATCTATTTATGGTGCGCGCGGTTCAAACGGTGTAGTACTTATTACAACTGTAAAGGGCAAAGCCGGTGCAACACAGGTTGATTACACAGGCTCGGTGGCTGTTTCAAAAGATGCAAAATATTTTGACCTTTTGGATGCACATGGCTTTTTGGCACAGGCGCAAAAGCTGGGTTACGACACGGCTTCTATAGACAACCAAGGCGGCCGCGGTACCTCAACCGACTGGCAGAAACAAATAACCCAAACTGGTTATAGCCAAAACCACCTGTTGGGCATATCTGGTGGTACCGACAAGTTTGTGTACCACGGTAGTTTAAGCTACCAAGACCAAACTGGTATTGTAATTAATACAAGCAGGCAATTGGTGGGGCTTCGTTTAAACGCAGAGCAAAAAGCGTTGAACAATAAGCTTACTATTAACTATAATATATTGTTGAGTGAAACAAAACATAATAACGTTGATGGTAACATATTTTATTGGGCATACAATATAGCACCCGTTATACCAGAGAAGTTAAATGGTACCGACAACCCGATATACAACTACAACTACGTAAACCCGGTTTGGATGGAAAATAACGAGGTAAGAAAATCAACAGATGGGTTGAAGCAGGGCAATGTGGTATTTAACTACGAGTTGATTAACGGCCTTAAAATAGGTGCTGGCGGCAACGTAAACAGGCTAAACACCCAGTACAATTATTACCTGCCAAATATACCGGGTGCTAACGGCGGTATATTAAATGAGGCGGGCAAGTACAACAGCAACACCAACTCAGATAAAGGGGATATACATATTAACTACAACCTAAACACTGGCAAACACAGTTTTAGCGCAACAGGTGTATACGAGTATAACTATTATGAGGATGACTACAACAGTGCCACTGCAAGCGGTTTTCCGTTGGATATAAACCAGGAAAATGCGTTGGGCGCAGGTATACCCAGTTATAACAAAGTGGCCTCATATAAAGAAGAAAATAAGTTAATCTCTTTCCTTGCCAGGTTTACCTACAATTACGACAACAAGTATTATGTAGCGGCTAGCATTCGTAGGGACGGTTCATCAAAATTTGGTACCAACAACCAATGGGGTTATTTCCCGTCTGTATCAGCCGGTTGGCGCATTAGCAAAGAGAAATTTTTGCAAAATGTTACTTGGATAGACGAACTTAAGATAAACGCAGGGTACGGTGTTACGGGTAATGCCGATGCCATTGGCGATTATAACACACAGTTGTTGTT
>Ga0208741_10000572_pt1 | contig 16920 bp, 19 predicted proteins | sample CryBogCBE03Jun09_FD_184576 | JGI IMG/M metagenome (GOLD analysis project Ga0208741, IMG submission 184576) | Freshwater microbial communities from Crystal Bog, Wisconsin, USA - CBE03Jun09 (SPAdes) | ecosystem: Environmental > Aquatic > Freshwater > Lake | place: Crystal Bog, Wisconsin, USA...
AGGAACAACATTAAAAACACAACTTAAAAAGGCTGGCTACACAGGTCCTGTTGCTAAAGCAATTATGCAAGCGTATCAAGACAGTGACTGGACAACACTTCAAGCAGACATTGCTGGAACAAAAACAGGTTTATTCGACACTGCTTCAGCAAATCGAATTGGTGTTAATGCAGTTGATAAACATTTTTTTGATAGAACAAATGCAAACAATCTTGTTTATAATCAAACTCACTTTGGCGCAAATAAAGCAACTGGTCAAACTTCCGACAAATTTAATCAATGGATTCTTGGACAACGTGTAACTGGGCTTAAGGGACAAGACCAACAAACTCGTTATTTGCAATTAATGAATGCTAGAAACGTATATTTAAACGAAGCACACATTGATGCAAAACTTGCTGCTAATTCAAAACTGGGTTCTACTGCTCAAAAAACATACAATGATGCTGTTACAAAATTAGAAAAAGAAGCAACGGCATTTAATAATAAAGCAGTAGAAGTAAAAAACCAATATCGTTTCCACCCAGCCGACATGAAAACACTTGCTAACCTTATTAGTCAAGCAAGTAAAACAAGTATGAGCGAACTTGGAATGACAAGCGCTGGAATGCAACAAGCATTTACTGCGGCTTTAGGTCCTGGTGGAATGGCAGCATTTATTGCTAAGATTAACAAAGCAGTTGTAAGTGGAACGGCGTAAGGTTAAGTAATGTCAGGTCTTTCAAATGGAAACCAAGGAAATCAGGCTGCGCAAACACCAAGCGGCTCACTTACAAAAAGTTCACCAACTCTTGTAAATTTTTATCCACTAAGTTCAGATACAACAAAGTACACACAAGTTACCGCTGCCCTTTTAGGCGATGCAACTTATGGTCCTATTGCTGGTTCTGGTGGATGGCAGGTTGTTGACCGCCCTAAACGTCAGGCCGCAACACAATGGTATGACCGTTCTCCATTTCAATTAACAATGTCGCTTCTAATCGACGATACTTTTGTTGGTTCGGGAGCAACAGAAACAATGTGTCAACAACTTGAATCATGGCTTGAGGTTGACTCAAGTAATCCAAGCAACTATCAACCAATAACGTTTATTTTAAACGGACCACTTCCAGGTTTGTTGGCTCCCAATAATGCTGGTGCTAGAGAATGGTTTATGTTTAGTCTTGAATTTCAAGAAGCAATTCGTTCTATGCCAAACAATAGAATTCAACAAAAAATTCAAATGACATGTTACGAATACAGTTCTGCCATTCCAGGCGGAAATTCTTACGCTAACGCAAGCAGTCCCGCTAGTGCTGCAGCATCGTTCTTGTCATCGCCTGCTGGCGTTACATACTTGGGCGCACAACAACAAACACCAGGGGTTTAAAAAATGGCCACTAATGCAAACAGTGCTTTTACCGCACCAGGATTTATTGGTTCTGTATCAGCAACATCGGTTCCACAAAAAACAAACCTTGTTGCCGTTAGTGGTTCAAGACCCTACATTGTAAAAGAAGGGGACACGCTTTTAATGATTGCTGCTCGTCAAAGGGGAAACAGCGCAACATACATTGCAAAAGTAAAAGCAATTAATAACATCCGCGACGATGCTGTTCTTGCTTACATGGTTGGGCAAGTCATTCAACTTCCTCACTCATAATGGCAACAAAGCCTGTAAGCAAACCTGCTGTTGCAACTCGCGCAACAAGTACATCAAGTAAAAAAACCATAACCGGGGCAAAGACGCCCGCTGCTGCAACCGGGGCAACTCCAACTGGAAACGTTGCATTGCCAACGGGCGTTGGTTTTAACACCGCCGACCTTGAGCACTTTGTTCTTTTAAACAAATCAACAGGCGCTGTTGCAACAGACGTTGGTTTTGATTTTCAAAACGCAATTACCGACATAATCCTTCAACAAAATATGCTTGGTGTTTCTACAATTACCATGCAACTCACAGACCCAACTCGTCAAATTCTTAGAGGAGTTGGAAAAGGAGATTTAACTAATGCCAAGACCAAAGATGTTCTTGGTGGGTTTCTTCAACAAGGCCTTACAATTAGAGTTGCGGCACACCCAACAACAACTGGCGCTGGCGCACTTGGCTCACCTGATTTTATAAACACCTCTGCACTTAGCGATGCTTCTTTAAACGCACAACAAGCAGGAAAAATTACTTCTCTTGATTACACGCTTGTTCAATTTGTAAAAGCGGCAGACCAAATTCAATTAGTTTTTCAAGCAGAGACTGTTTATCGTTTGCAACTCCAACGTGGCCTTGGTTCTGTTACAACAACAAATGGAACCAACGTTCACGCATGGGTGGCATCAATGGTTACTTCTATTAACAAAGGTGCAACAGCAAGTGAAACAGCACAATTAATAAAAAATTTTGGCTCTGTTTCTGTTTACGGACCTGAATACTCAGTAATTTGGAAACAACTTGCTGGTGGTCTTTCTGCAAAAAATCAATCAATTGTTAGCGTTGCAATGAGTCGCGGTACAACCGCAGACCCCTACGAAGACACTTGGACTGCTATCAGTCGTATTGCTTCAAGCATTGGATGGCGTATTTGGGAAAACGGAAATGTTGTTTATTTTGGTCCCGATGAATTTTGGCAAGGCAATCTTGCAAATAATGTTGGCGGACAAGCCGCTGGATATCGTCAAGGTGTTCCTCCAATTAACTACATTAAGTATGGAAGTAATTACATTCAAACAATTGAAGAATTTACTGATGAAATTCAATTAATTGACTTTGACTGGGATGTTGGAAAAGCCTATGGGCAAGCAACCGTTACATGCATGCTTGACAATTGGAAATTCGACATTGGTGAAATTGTTCATATTGGAAACATGGGTCCAGCAACTTCTTATTACGACCCAACAACAAAAACAACCGTCGATGGTTACTGGATGGTAACTGCAATGCAAAGAAATGCATTTAATCCTCAAGCAACTGTTACGCTTTCGGTACCAATGCCATTTGGCTCTGTTTACGAACCAACGTCTAAGCCATCTGTAGGATTCCCACTTGTACCAACAAGCAGCCTGGCAACAAGAAAGTTTTAATAAATGAGAAGCGCAGACGCAACTACAGTTTTACAACATGTATTAAAAAATCAATACGGTATTTTGTCAAGTGGAAGACAATTTGAGGGTGTCTACTACGGCACGGTTATTGCAACCGACGTAACTTCACCCGGTCATATCACTAAAGGTAATATGACAATTACAATTCCATCACTTAGTGGAACAAACGTTTGGGGACCAATGCCCTATCCAGGTTCCATTCCACCACCAAATGGTACAACTTGTTCAATTGGTTTTGGACCAAATAATCAACCTATTGCTCTGGCTTTTTATGGCTTTACCGCGGGAGTGTTTCACTACGGTTCAGGCGCCCCCAGTTCCTCTCTAGGGAACGTTGGAGACAATTACATAAATACTAGTGGCCAAAGAATATATGGCCCTAAAACCCAATCTGGCTGGGGTTCAGGCACACCGTATGACATTGAACCACCAGACGTAGACCCTTCTTGATAATATTAAATCCTTGATTTAATACAACTTATGGTGTAGTATATCTCTATGATAAGCATATTCACACCCAGTCACGACCCAAAGTATTTGGATGAGGCGTATAAAAGCCTTAAAGCCCAAACTAACGAATTATGGGAATGGGTGGTGCTATTAAATGGCAAGGCCGAGTGGGCTAGACCAGAGTACGATGACCGAGTAATTATTGCTTATGCAAAACCTCAACTGGGTGACAAGGTTGGTGCTCTAAAACGTAGAGCCGTTGAACTTTGTTCCGGCGATATTTTAGTAGAACTAGACCATGACGACATTCTTATGCCAACATGCCTTGAAGAACTTCAAAAGGCTTTTGACGAGAATCCTGACGTTTCTTTAGTTTATTCAAACTTTTCTTACATCAATGCCGATGGAACGCCCAACTTTTCAAAGTACTCACCAGATTACGGTTGGTCTTATCACGAAGAAGATGGGTACAACGTTTGTCACAGCATGAAGCCAAGTCCTCACAATGTTTCATTGATTTGGTACGCGCCTAATCATGTCCGTGCTTTTCGCACTTCTGCTTACAAGGCAACAACTGGTTACGACGAAACCATGAAGGTTTTAGACGACCAAGACATTATGTACAAGATGTTCCTTCAGGGGGATTTCTTTCACATCGAAAAAAACCTATACCTTCAACGCGTGCATCCTGAAAATACTCAGGCAAAATCGGACATTAATCCATTCATTCAAACCGAAACCGTTCGAATGAATCACCGAAACATTCAACCACTTTTGTTGGCATGGTCTAAGCGCAATAACCTTATGGCTATTGACATGGGTGCTGCACACAACCCAGCACCAGGATATCTAAGCCTAGACATGCATGAACCAGCAGACCTTGTTGGTGACGTGTTTGAAATTCTTGAAAGCCTTGACGACAACACCGTTGGTGTTATTCGTGCTGTTGACTTTCTTGAGCACATTCCAGACAAGGTTCGCATTTGGAATGAAATGTACAGAGTGCTTGCACACGGCGGAATGATTCTAAGCCTCACCCCAAGCACAGATGGTCGCGGTGCATACCAAGACCCAACGCACAATGCTTTTTACAACGAGAACTCATTTTGGTATTTTGCGGATGAAAACTACCGCAAGTATGTACCAGAATTAAAGATGAACTTTCAAGTCGCTCATTTGTCAACACACTTTCCAAATGACTGGCACAAAGAACACAACATCCCCTATGTCAATGCCAACCTTATTGCTATTAAGGAAGGCGCTCGCCAGGGGGGCAGACTAGGAATTTAAGATGGCAGAACAAATAACGGGTCTTACCGCAGCCTGGCTACCCAAAGATGGTATTCAACTTAAATGGACCGCAGCGACCGACGTTACCGTTAGTTCATCGTATCAAGTTTACGTCCTTGAGGATGCCGACAAAGCAATTCCAAACTGGGTGCCCGTTGTTGTTCTTTCATCAAACGTAAGTAGGTCAATTTACGAAACCGTTTATTCGCTTTCAGAGCCAATAACATCGTACCTTTATCAATTTCCAAAAACGATAAAGTCAATTAATTCTTACGCTTTTAGCATTGTTCACGTTGATAGCACAGGTGCTTCAAGCACACCTGCAACAATTTCCGTTTTTAACACCTCACCAATTCAAGTGTATGGTCCACCACATCTTAAAACATCAATAAATATTGATTCATACGGTCAGTTTGCGGTGAATCCGCAAGATTCGTACGAAGAAGTTTCTGAAAATGTAAGCGTTGTTTTGGGAACAATAGTAGGCGGTCGTCCAACTGTTCCCGGTTTTGGAATACCAGACCTTCCTCTAAACGAAATAAACGCAATGCAAATTCAAAGTGCAGTTAATCGATGGGAGCCTCGCGCTAATGCCATTGTTTCATTGAACTACGACAATAACAACCATGCTTACTTAAGCGTAAAAATTAAAGAATCCCAAGGAACCCTCTAATGGCTTATATTGACATTCCAATCGTTGCTGATACAGACGTTCTAATTCAACAAGCACTTGTTTCTATTGGTCAAAACATTCCTGGCTGGATTCCTCGCGAAGGCAACCTAGAAGTATTGCTTATTGAACAATTTGCTGCAATGGTTGCAGAAGCAGCCAACGTTGCATCAAATGTTCCTGCTTCTATTTTTCAATACTTTGGTTCTCTTGTTGGTATTGTTCCAAAAACGGGAACTTCAGCATCTATTCAAACCGCATGGACACTTGCGGCTAACGCACCTAGCGGGGGTTATCAAATTCCTGCCGGAACAGTTGCTGGATTTTTTTACAACGGAGCGGCTTATCAATTTCAAACAACACAAGACGAAGTAATTGCAAGCGGAACAAACACGCTTTCAATAACAATGCAGGCTGTTGCACCTGGTTCTGTTTATAACATTCAGAGTCTTGCAAACTTTAATCCTCTTTCAACGTACTTACAACTTCAGGCTCAGGACTCAAACGTTTTGAGCATTCTTGTAACGGCTACGTACGCTAACGACACTTCTCTTGCCTACGGAGAAGACCCAGAAGCAACGGATGTTTTCTTAAACAGATTGACTGCAGAACTTCAACTTCTTGCTCCTCGCCCAATTACTCCTAGCGACTACGCTCTTTTTTCTCAAAACATTGCTGGAATTTACCGAGCACAGGCATTTGACGGTTTTAATCCTTTAACAAATCGACTTACAACTGCCGACGCAAATCTTCTTACTGCTTCAACGGCGGCATCAGAAGTAACCTCTCTAACGGTTGGACTTCTACCTTGGGCTACTGTTGGAAACGGAACAGTAGCGCTACCCACAATTAGCACTCCGGGAACCGCTCCTGCAAATTACCTTCAATTTACATCTTCTTCAAGCGCACCGTTAAACGGTGCTCTTTTGCACGATGCAGCATTAGCGGGCGATACATCAATAAACGCAATTGTAGGAACGGGCTCAATTAGCACAAGTGTTAGTTTGTCGAATCCTGCAATTGTTTACATTGAAGATGACACTAATGGCGATGAAATTGTAATTGTTACTGCTGCTGCTTCAAAATCAGGAACCGGCGGAACAGCGACACAAGTATTGACAATCGCTTCTCCCGGTCTTTCATACGCACACAGCACATCTGCAACAGTAAGCCTTCTTCAAGGAGTGGCACTACCTGTTGTTTCAAGCCTTGCCGCTAATACAAACTGGTATCAAGCAGCAACCGTTGTTAAAGCAGGAACCGCAACAACGGCAACTACAAAGCCTTATGTGGTTGCAGTAGCAACATACGTTGATAACTCAGTACAAGTTTACTCTTCAACAACTCAGTCTCCTGACCCGCTTTATTCATACACTTCGGGCACAAAAACGGTAACTTGCACAATTAATGCAATTAATCCAAATTCACCAACAGCCCTTGCAAGCGATGCAAACGTAACGGAAATTTATCAAAACCTAAAACCGTACGTAACTTCAATTCAAATGTACATTGTATTTGGTAATACCGAAACATCTAAGACTCACAAGATTCTTTACAATTCTATTAATCAAGTTCAAATAGACCTTTCATCTTTGGAAAGTTTAACAACGGCAAATAGTCAATACAATTTTATTCCTGACGCCACTTTTAATAATTACCTTTACACAAATGGTGGTTCGGCGTCTTGGACAAATCCAGCGGGAACAACAATTCTTCCAAACTATGGTGTTCAATACCCGGGAACTGGTTCCGCGCTTGGAAGTTCTCTAACTTCTAAGTCACAAATTTTTAATCTTTCAAACGTTACGTCAGACACAATGGCAACGTCACGCACGTACACATTGTTTGCAACAATAGACGCAAGTTACGCAACTTCAACCTACGGTGACATTTCCGTAAAAATTGTTGACGCAGCAACAGGAAGCACAATATCTTCCATAACCCCTACTGGTCCTATTGTTGGAAATTTCTGTTCAACTTTTACACTTTCTTCACCAGAAGACGTTCAGGTACAAGTTGTTTTTGGTTCTGGATTAAATGTTCAACTTGGCTCTAGTGCTATTGTTTCAAAAATTGGTGTTGTTTCAGGTTCCTACACCGTTCTTACATTGCCTGCTTATGGAATAAAGAATTATTTTTGGACTCCTGGTGGTCTTTACAATCCAAATACTTTTAACTATCCTCGCAACGTTACGGTTGTTCCTGTTGACCAAAATGGTCTTTCAGTTACGCCAACAATTGCCTACACGTTAATTGATTATCTTGAATCTCGTCGTGAAACAAACTTTACTGTTCAATCATTGAATCCAAACTACGTTCCAATTGACATTAAATATTCTGTTTACGTTGCTCCAACATATACTTCAGCCGCAGTTCAAACTGCTGTAAGTACCGCAGTTCGCAATTTCCTTAGCCCCTCAACATGGGCCGGTGGTTCAAACACACCTGCTTACTGGGATGGCTCCTCAACAACAATTCGTGTTATGGACATTGCTGCAATCATAGGAAGTGTTCCGGGCGTGTACAGCGTTGTTTCTGTGCAAATAAGAGATTCATACCCAACTGGTGGCGATTACAGCACAACCGACATAGTTCTCAACGGAGTTGCACCTCTTCCTATTGCAAACACAATTACTGGAAGTATTTACACCAGTTCTAAAAACGCCTATAGCGGACTTGGATAATGACAACTACGTTACCAAACAGTTACAGCACAATGTCAATTTATAACACCGTGCCACAATTTATTCAAGACGAAGACGTTAAAAACGGTTATCCTTTGTGGTGGTTTATAAATGGTGCCGCCAAACTAGTTGACCAACTAGACATACTTACTCGTGACAATGTTGGGCCAGGAATTCACATTGAAGCAGATTTTGGTACATATCAAACCATTAACTCAAATGATGCAAAATTAGCCAAGGCCGTTAGTCCTGGTGATACAACAATTACAATTTTTGACACAGACAATACATGGCTACCCATTGATACATCTGTACCGTTTATGTTAAACATTGTTGATTCATTAAACAATGTTAATGAATACATTGAAATTCCAGCAGGTTACTATGACTGGACCGCTCCATTTATTGTTATTGAAAATGTAATTCGTGCTCAAAACGGCACTAAGGCTTTATATTTTCCTGCAAGTACTGGCGCAGACGGAAGCGTCTACCTTCAAGATTTTTTTGGAGCACCAGGTTGGTCACAAGCGGTAGACATTAATCGCTGTCCAAACTATGCCTTGCCTTGGTTGGCTCAATTTGTTGGTGCTGTGGTTCAGCCCAACACTACGCAAAGTCGACAGCAAATTGTTCAAAGCATTAAACAACGTGCTGGTTTTAACAGAGCAACGGTTCCTGCAATTGTTGCTGAATTGGTAGCAATTACCAATTCTCAAATTCCAACATCTATTACACCACTTTCGCAAAGTCAAATTGTTGTAATGGAAAACACACAACCTCAATCGGTTGGTGGAGTTAATTACTACACATACAATCCCTATGCTTTAACACTTCTTGTTCCAACTCGTGTGTTTTCTTCATATACCTATCAATCGCTTCAAGACCTTTCGGGTGGAAACGCTGCAACGTATTCAAGTACTGACAGTTACATAACCAGTATTGGTGGTCTTTACTTCAGCCTTGCCGGAAGTACCACGCCAAGCAGTGAATCACCTTATATTAATTTCGTTTATCGTTACCGCCCCGCCGGTATGCAAATCTTTGTAGGAGGCTACTAATGGCATCAGGTTTAACACCTCGCGCTCTCGTTCCATATCCGCTGTCAAGTGACTCGGCCGTTATTGCCTCAGACATTGAAGGCGTAGCAAATTTTATTGACCAAAACGTACCAACATACGTACAGAGCACATCACAACCAGCCACGCCCATAAACGGTAATGGTGAAATTTGGTGGTGTACCGATTCTACAAATTCAATGTACGGTTTTAACTATTGGGATGGAACTAGTTGGTACAACGTAACAACTCAAATGTTTATGGTTGGACCAACTGCTCCTTCTGTTCTTTTTGCCGGGCTTGTTTGGTACGACACTTCAACTACAAACGGTGAGTTTAAATACTGGAGTGGTACTGCTTGGGTTGACATTATCCCGGCAACAACAACTAACGGACAGGTTCTTACCTCAAGTTCAACTGGACTTAAATGGAAAACACCTAATGACGTTCCAACAACTTCTGGAATTACAACAGGGTACGTTCTTACGGTTAGTGGCGGAACATACTCATGGCAACCAACAGGAAATGACACAACTAAATTACCATTAACCGGTGGAACCATGTCTGGTTCTATTGCTATGGGGGCAAACAAAATTACAGGTCTTGCCAATGGAACGACATCAACTGATGCTGCTGCCTTTGGACAAATTCCAACAACTCTTCCCCCAACCGGAACTGCTGGCGGTGACCTTACTGGCACATATCCAAATCCAACTTTGGTTGCAGCCGGAACTGCTGGAACTTATGGTTCAGCAACCGCAACACCAGTTATTACAACCGATTCAAAAGGACGCGTTACATCAGTAACAACAGCAGCCCCACGTGACGCAACAAAAATTCCTCTTTCTACCGTAACAACCGCCGGTGACACGATTTACGCAAGTGGTTCAGGTGCGGTCACACGCCTTGGAATTGGTGCTTCGGGAACCGTTCTTACATCTGACGGTTCAGTTCCAACATGGTCTTCTGTATCATCAGTGCCAACAACCTCTGGAATTACAAGCGGCTACGTTTTAACCAATGCCTCTGGAACGCCAACATGGCAAGCGGTTTCATCTTCGGCAAACGCCACGGTAGGACTTACCGCACAAACTGCTGCAAAGTCAACAACAACTTTATTTACACCAGTTAATGATGGTCTTTATCAGATTGCTTACTACGCAAAAGTAACTACCGCGGCAACAACTTCCTCAACCATTGGTCCGTTTACCGTTACTTCTACCGACCCCGATGGCAATACTGTAGTCAGCGTTGGTGACTCTACTTCTCAGAACTCAACCACAACTGGTTTTATAAATGGAATCATTCCAGTATACGCTAAGGGTGGAACCGCTATTCAGTACGCACTTTCGTACGTTTCTTCCGGCGCAACCGCCATGGCATACGACCTTTACATTGTTGTATCGGGTACGGTAGCACCAGTAAGCACGGGAACGGTGGCCTCATTTAATGGCCGAACTGGAGCCGTAACACCTGCAACTGGTGATTATTTGGTTGGTCAAATAACGGGTGCGGCGCCCACAGCATCACCAACACTTACTGGTACAATTACTATGTCTGGAACAACAGTAAGCACTACGGGTTCTGGAGCGTTATACAATTCAGATTTATTAACCCTTCGCATTATGGGTGCTTATTAGTACCTTAAATACTTGATTTTACTTACTTTTTATAATAAAATAAAAATAACTCTCACAACAGGAGCACAAACAAAATGGCAACAACACCAGCAGTTTTATATCGAGGAGCAGCAGCCACTTCCTCGACAACCCTTTACACAGGGCCAGCATCAACGACCACAATCGTTACTGAAATTATTGCCGCTAACACGGCAGGTACAGCAGGTACTTTTACCATTTCTCTTAATGGTACGGTTATTATCCCCGCTACCGCTATTGCAGCAAACTCTGTAGCGGTCTTCAACATTAACGAAGTTCTACCGACTACACAGATACTTGCTGGTTTTGCTTCGGCAACATCAGTAAACTTTAGTATCAGTGGCGTTCAGTTGGTCTAATCATGGGCTTGCAATCATTTCCCGCATCTAGCGGTGGAGCAAATTACCCAGTTCAGCCACCAGCATCATCTTCAAGTGTTTTGTGGTCGGGTCAACTTGTTTCTTCATACAGCGCTTCTTCAACAATAACTTGCACCGGCGCTCCTTTGTATTTGTTTGGTTCATCAGGAATGACGTTAACCGTAAATGGAACAGCATATATTATGGCGCAAAATGTTTTAACAATAACTCCCGCTCTTAGCGGGTCTATAAGCGTTAGCGCATCAGCAGTTACAACACCGGTTGCTTATGCAATTTTTAACGGTGCAACGGTTAGGGCGTAATTATGGGTCAGTCAACATTTCCAGTACCAAGCACAGGGTCATCAACCAGCACCGTTCTGCCCATTAATGCTTCTTCTGTTCTTCTTGACGGTTCATTAACTTCAGGAACTTCGTATACCACAACGGTCAACGGAAACGGCGGAATGGTTTACATGGTTGCAAACGCTTCAAATTCTGCTGGAACAACTGTAAAAATTGCAAACAACACTTACACTCTTTTTAATAATCAACCAATTCCATCTATTACTGCGCTAGGTGCAAGTACCAGCATTACCGTAAAAGCAAATTACGCATTAAGCAATCCTTCTACTTGGACTTATTCAGCATCAGGAATGCCATATACAAATGCTCACAACAATGCAGCATATGGAAATGGTATTTATTGCATGGTTGGTAATAGTTCGGGAGCGTATACCGTTGACGGTTCTCCTACTTCATGGACAGCAACTACAATGTCAGCCGCAGTAAACTGGTATGGTGTTGCATACGGCAATGGTAAATTTGTTTCGGTTTCTGCAACATCGGGAAACGTTGGACAATATTCTACTAATGGTTTTACATGGACAGCAACAACTATTGCAAACACAGTGTCGTATAGTGGTGCAATTGCTTTTGGAAATAACATTTGGGCTGCATTGCCAACATCTGGAACAACAGGAATATATTCAGCCGACGGAATTAATTGGTCAACTTTAACAGTTCCGGCTAGCAAATCCTGGAATAGTATGGGTTACGGAAACGGAATGTTTGTTGCAATTGCAAGTACTACTTATACTTCATCTACAACAAACGCTAATGGCGCTTATTCTTACAATGGAACAACTTGGACTTCCACAAACCTTCCTGTAGGAAATCCTACAACCGATAGTCAAGGGCCTTCGGGATTGGCGTATGGGCCATCTGGTTGGATTAGCAACAACATTTATCGAAACAGCAATGTTTTTTATATATCTCCTGATGGTATTAAATGGTACGGAACTTGCCCCATTGCTCCTGCAAATCAATGCAACAACGTTTATTATGGAAATGGTTATTACATAGCCGTTATGAGCAACGGTGGAAATGATTTTTTTTATTCTACCAATTTAGCAACTTGGACTGCCGTTGTTCTTTTAAATACTGGTAACTGGAATGGTGTGTATGGAAATGGAACTTTAATTAGTTATGACCAATATTCTGCACAAATGTATTCGTACAATTTTTCTGGAAACAACTTGCCTGTAAACTTTGGTATTTACAATGGCCCAACAACAATCAACTAAGGAGAAATAATGTACCCAACAGAAATACCATCAGGGGCAAAGACAGTTACAACACACGAAGGCTGGACTCTCAGTTACTCGGTGGACACAACCGCACCTTTCGCCATCAACGCATGGAACGTCACAAACCCATACCCAACCAACGAACCGTTCTGGCATCAGCCACACGACCTCGATGGTAACGACTGGGCTGACGAAGCAACGGCTCAGGCCTTTGCTGACAAGTGGGTAGTGGACAATTTTGTTACACCACCTACACCAGAATCTAACTAACACTTTCCCCGAAAGGGATTCAAGCGCAGTCCCCCATACACAATGGGGGATTTTGTGCTATCAAAAAACTATTAAAGGATAATTTATGGCACAATCCATATCACAAGAAGCAATCGGCGCTACCGGACTCCCTGGGGCTACGGCTGCATCACGTCACGCAGGTGCGACTGCATCGGGGGCTCCTGCAAGTGGGTCTTTCCTTGTGGGAGACTTTATTGTTGACCAAACAGGATTTATGTGGGTTTGCACGGTTGCTGGTACTCCTGGAACATGGGTTAAATTGCTTTCGGGAGCAGTATCACTAACAACTGGTGTAACCGGAACGCTTCCTGTGGCAAACGGTGGAACCGGAGTCACAACCTCTACCGGCTCGGGAGCAAATGTTCTTGGAACCAACCCAGTTTTTACAGGTGCTTACGAAACCGTTTCTGTATCTGCATCTGCCCTAAGTGGTTCAACGGCAGCCTCACTTGCCGCATCAACCGCAAGCCTTTACCTTTACACAGCCAACCCAACCGCCTCTTTTACCGTTAACTTAACTAACGTGCCTACTACTACAGGTCAAGCAGTTACCTTTGCGCTTGGTGTTGTTAACGGCGCTACGGCTTATTTGCCACTTAACATTACAATTAACGGTACACAGGCTGGTGCTTCTTCATCAGCCCTTCCTCTGGAAAAAGCAACCAACAACAGCATTACTACTTACTATCAGGGTGGTACTGCTTGGTCTGCTGCCGATGCTTCAACGCTTAATTACTACACCATTACTTGCATTTGCACAGGCTCCTCTGCTTGGACAATGCTTCTAGCACAAACTAAATTCTAATGACTCCACTTGCTACAACACTTGCAAATACATCTGCTAGAGGTGAAGGTTTATTTAATTTAAGAGGTAAAGCACAGCCACAATTTATTTATGTTATAAATCAAGGTGATAATTCAGTTAGTAAAATTTCTTTGGCAACTTTTACTGTTACCGCAACACTTTCTTTAACATACACAGACCCAAGGTTTATTATTATTGACCCACTTGGAACATACGCTTATGTAGGTTTATACAATTCTGGTAGTGGCTATGTTGCACAAATTAATTTAAGCACTTTTACTGTTTCAAATTACGTAAGTGGTTTTGGTTGGCCTCTTAGTGGCGTAATTGACCCGACTGGTACGTATTTATACACAGTTGACGGTGGTAATAGTTCAGCAAATAAAACAACTTTGGCTTCTTTTACTAGTGGTCCTACAGCAAATACTGGAAGTGTTCTTGCTGGTACGGGTACGGCTATTGCTGTAGATAAAACAGGAACTTATGTTTACGTTGGTGGACAAACTGGAACTGGTCAATTTAGTAAAGTTAATGCTAGTTCTTGGACACTTACTAGTAGTTACAATACAAATAGTCCCATCTACTCTATAACCATAGATAACAACAGCACATATGCTTATGTTGGTACAAACGGTGGATTTATTAATCAGATTAATTTATCTACTTTTACTTATTCAGGTGGCTATTCCTTGCCTTCAAATTATGCGTGGTGGTCAGGTATAGACCCAACAAATACTTATTTGTATGCTTCTGCCCTTTTGTCTAGTGGAAACATTTTCAAAATACCAATTCCAGCAGCCTCCAGTAGTACATCAGTTACTATTACTGGCAGCCCCTTTTTGCGTGGTGGTGCCATTGACCCACTTGGTACTTTTTTGTATATTTGCGACCAATCAAGCAATTCTTTGTGGAAAATAAATTTAACAACTTTTACAATTGTTGGTTCTGTTTCTGTGGGAACAACACCTTATAATTGTGCTATTTCATACACCAATTCACCAAGTTAACCTTAACAATAAACTGTATCCACTGCTCCTAACCAATTGCACGTTTTTAATTTTTAACACCAGCATCTAACTAAGTTTTACAAAAATCTAAGCAGGGCCCCTCTTTTTTGAGGGGTTTTTTGCTACCCCAAAACTATTTAAGGAAAAAAATGACAGACGTAAGAGACACCATTGTTGCTTGGGCAAAATGGTCTGCTACTAATCACGCAAAGTTCACATACTCAGAAGGACCACAGCGTATGTCGGGTATTGGGCACCCAGGCAAATTGCCGGTGACCGCCGACTGCTCGGCTTTCGTTACCCTTTGCTACAACTGGGCTGGCGCACCAGACCCAAATGCTCAATCATACAATCACACCGGCTACACCGGCACATTGCTCGCACATGGTCAAAAGATTGCACTCAAGGACGTACAACCTGGAGACGTTATTGTTTATGGCCCAGGAACCGGCTGGCACACAGCACTTGTAGTTGACGTATCAGGCGCAAACGCAAAGAATCCCCTTACGGTGTCTCATGGACAAGCCGGGGACCCATCCTATTGCCACGTATCACAAGACGGACGACTTCCACAAACCTACTTACGTTTCAACACTTCTGCATTGAACGCTCAATCAATTCACACACCTCCGAAGGCATAATGCCATGATTGCAGCAAGTCTTTTAGACGGAACCAATTTTTGGTTCAATTACATTGCGGCTATTGGTTTTGCTTCAGCAACCATTTGGGGAGCCATCACGTTTGTTCACCGTAGGTGGATTAGACAGGTTACCGAAATTGTTGGAAAAGAACTAGACGCCGAACTTACTAACAAAATCGCAGAAGAGGTAAAAGAAATTCACTACGAAACTCAATCAAACGGCGGTGGAAGCATGAAAGATTCACTTGCACGTATTGAGCGCAACCAAGAAGAGTTGCAACGTTACATTCAAAAAGTTGACAAGGCGTTAGAACGCCACTTGGGCTATCACGAAGGGGCCGATGAATAAGAATGACAAAGCACTGGGAGTTCCACCCGTCAGTACGAACGGGAAAGGACAGAACCCTAGGGGAACGAGCCGCAGACAGAATGCGGATGGGAATGGGCACGTGGACGTTTCTAATAACGTTTCTAATCGCAATGGGATTTTGGACTACAACAGGCGGATTGGGCTTTGACCCCGCCCCGTTTTTTAGATTAAATCTCATTCTTTCAATGCTTGCGGGATTACAAGGTTCAGTCCTTTTAATTGCTGCAAAACGTGCCGACAAAATATCGGCAGAACTACAAACATACCACCTTCAGGTAAGTCAAGACATGGCTCAAATGATGGAAGACCACCGAAAAATGTTACAGGAGTTATCTAAGTGATAGGTATTGCTTTACTTGCAGGAATCTGCATGATTATTCAAGACTCGCTTGCGGTCATTAAATATCAAGCAGCAGCAAGAAATCGCGGTGTAATTGTTGCGGGTGCAGATGTAATCATTTGGGTTTTCTCAATTACCTGCACAACCATTGCTGCTTTTGCACTTCACGGACACAGTATGTCAACCAAAATTGCTGTTGTTGTTTGTGTTTCAATTGCAAACGTTGTAGGAAATCTGCTTGGAACTTACCTTGGAAAAAGGTTTGTTAAAGACATAGAAGAAGACGCTCAAGACGCTCGTTTAAAAGCACTTGAAGACCGTGTAATCGCTTTAGAAACTAAAGGATAATTAATGGCCGAACGCATTGCAGGGCTTAGGGGCAAGGCCCCCGCAGAACATTTAGCAATGGGAACTCTTGAGCATTACGTCAAAGGACCATTGTATACACCGCCACGTTCACTTGACTATTCAAACAAAGTTAAGAACTACCCAATGGCGCTTAATGACACGTATGGTGACTGCACCATTGCTGGTGTTATTCACATGCTTCAACTTGTTTACGCCGAAATTGGCGAAGAGTTTGCCTATCCAGGCGATGAGGCAGTAAAAGAAACATATTTTAAATTATCCAACAACA
>Ga0208741_10000573_pt1 | contig 16875 bp, 28 predicted proteins | sample CryBogCBE03Jun09_FD_184576 | JGI IMG/M metagenome (GOLD analysis project Ga0208741, IMG submission 184576) | Freshwater microbial communities from Crystal Bog, Wisconsin, USA - CBE03Jun09 (SPAdes) | ecosystem: Environmental > Aquatic > Freshwater > Lake | place: Crystal Bog, Wisconsin, USA...
ATAATTGTTATTACATAGGCCCAGTCATTTGATTTATTGCCCACATCAGACCCATAAAGTATATTGCCACTATTGCTACTGCTATTGTTGATGCCGTCCTAAACCAAAGCCGATCCGCCGCTTCTCTCTTCTCTGCCTCGATCTCCCTCCTTCGTCTGAACTGTGCTTGCTTAGCCATTGCCTGTTCGTTGGCAATCGTCCCAATCATCTTGTTCACACGGGTGTACAAATCCTTGAGTTCAGGGGGAACGTGGTAAACCATGTACTCCCTTAGTTCTACCTGCATCTCTTCCATTTGAGATAGAGCTAGAACCCTTTGAACTGCTTTTTCAGTCTGATCTCCCGTTGGATCATAAACTGTTCTGGACTTTTCTTCTTCTTCCTCAATGTGTTCTTTTAACGTGTTGTACGCTTTAAAGAACGCCGTGATTTGTTTACCAATCTCTGCATAAATAGCGGGAGCATTAAACTCTTCTGCTTGTTTTTTCTTTTTCTTTACTTCAGCAATTGGCTTTTCGTCAACCTTGGGAGTTTGAAAAAGACTTGCAATCCATCCAAATACCCCAGTAACTTCTTTGCCAATTGCTTTAACTTCGTTGGCTGTCTTTACTACATCCTTAACTACCGCCTGTCCCTCACGGAACATTTCACAACCCTGTTTGACTAGCTTCAGGGCTGTGCTGGCGGCGGCTATGAGAGTAAATGGATCAATGGTTACTCTGCTTTAGGTGCAACTTGTTGCACTTGTTGTTGTGCATTCACTTCTTTTTGCACCGCCTCAATGATCTGGAATACTTCTTGAAAAGGCTTTGTTCCAAGATAGCTCATAACCATGTTGAGTGTCTGTACGGATAATTTTATTTCTTGCATATTAATTCCCTGTAGGTTGGTTAAGTTCAATGTATCGCAGTAATACCACGACCACGGAAATTATAATGCCCACTAACATCTGATGAATCGGGGTCAGCGGAAAGACAAACAGAAAACCCTGCATCACGGACAGCACCGCAATAAACAACGCCCAAAGAACGTGCTTGTCTTTTAAGAGGGTGGTGAGTTGGTTCATATTCCTACCTTGGCTTTAAGTGCCGTTACTTCTGCTGAAAGTTCTTGGATTGCGGAAGCCATTAAAGAAACCATATTTCCATAATGTATAGCATCTGGTTTCCCGTCATCCCCATAAACAACAAATTCTTTTAAACCTGCGGCATCAACTTCTTCAGCAATAAATCCTGCGTGAGTATTTGTATCAACGGGATTTGCAATTTCATTACCTTTATCGTCTTTTATAAATGTTGGCCTTGACTGATAAGTAACTGCACGAAGTTTTAATACATCCGCAAGTCCAAAATTTGCATTTTGAATGTTTTGTTTATATTTTTCAGATGATGTTGAACGATACAATAATCCACTACTGTCAACATACATATTTGCAGCATTGCTTGTGGTGTTTGCATATGCTTGAGCAATGTATACGTTATTACCTGCATTATTTATTTTTAATGGTTTACTAGAATATGATTGTATATATATATAAGAAGGATCTTGGTATATATCAAAACCTTGAGATGTTGCTCCTAAAGTAGATCCTAAAGGAAAAGCTACTCTAGGACTAGCTCCAACACTTGCGTACATCCCAATAATTCCATTTCCATCTGATAAAACAATATTTGCTCCAGATAAGCCACCGTTTGCCCTAATATCTAAGCCATTTTGGTTTCCTGAATAATTTCCAATAATTACGTTGTATGAACCAGAAGTCATACTATATCCTGCACCAACACCAAAGAAACAATTTTGAGTTCCTGAAGTTACCCCGTATCCCGCTTGGTTTCCTACATAAGTGTTATAAGATGCACCAGAATTTGATTGTGTATATCCTGCTTGATAACCGACTGCAACGTTATAAGATGCTATATTAGCATTCAGAGCTTGTTGACCAACAGCAATATTACTTGAGCCTGATAAATTTGATAGTAAAGATGAATCACCAATGGCAACATTAGTATTTCCAGTTGTTAAACCACCTAATGCATTGTACCCAACACCAATATTGTCAGAACCACTTGTTACACTTTGAAGGGCGTGATAACCTATTGCAGTATTGTATCCAACTGTTTGAGTAGCCGCACCTGCATTTGCCCCAACTGAAGTTGAGTAAGTATTTGAACCACCGCCCTTACCTACTGTTATTCCATTAATTGTCGCATCTGTTGTAGATACTACTGTACCTGAGTTGGTGGTAACACCATTTGTTCCATCTAATACTATACTCATGGTAATGTCTCCAAGAATGTTGTGATTTGCTCAGGTGTCATTTGATTGCCCTCTGCATCTTTTAATTCCACACCATTTTTGATATCACGGACGAATTGTTGGTAGTCTGTGTTGTCTGGTGAAAAGGGTATACAGGCTTTATCCAAAATACGAATCACCGCTGTAGGGCTAGTTTCATTACGATTTAATTCACCTAATTTGTACATCTTATAACTCCGCTGTAAATGCAAGGAAACTTGCTGTTGAATTTACCCACAATGTTTGAGGTCTGTAAAGCGTTTGACCTGATGCTGTAGTAACTTTTCCAGATCCATAGTTTGTATTACTTTGATTGGTAACAATTGCAGATATTGCTAAATCATAAGTATTTGAATCACTAACATTTACAGTTCCTCCATAACTAATTGTTGGCCCAGTTCTCATTGATACAGGAAATGGAACTTGTATATAAGCTTGAGTAGCACTAATTGATGTTGCACTTCCAAAATTAGTTGTAGTACTGGCTAATCCAGTATTTTGAAAATAATACCTCTGACACAAAGCCAACTCAGTACCATAAGGACGATAATCAAAAGATGTTGCTTGTGCTCCTTTTTCTAATTGCACACCAGTCACATACCATGTAGCACCATTAGTTGCCGCCAAATTTACAGAGCCAGTTACTCCACCATAGTTACCAGAAGCCCAAGCCCCTCCAGTAGTAACATAAGTTGTTCCAATTCCTAGGTCAAAATTTACAGTAAGCCCGATTCCATTTGTGCCTACAATCCAAGTGCCAGATGTATCACCAGGTATAGTTATTGATATTTGCGTCCAAGTACTTGCAGAAGATATTGTGTAACTAAATGGATAAGCACGACTTTGAGCAGAGTTTTTTAACGCACCGCTAAATGATCCAGTAAGTGATGAATAAACCCAAAATGATAAAGTAACAGATTGAGCATTAGCAGTACCAAATGCAAGGTCTGTCGTATTAAATGCTTCTATTTTTTGATTAACTTGAAAATAGTCACTTGTTCCTATTGTTGTTGCGGCAAGAGAAGTAACAAGCAAAGAATTATAAAATCCTGTCGGTGCATTAGTACTTTGTTGTGCAGAAAGTTTAGGAGCTTGGCTAAAGTCAAAATTCCAACGATCTATGGCATATTGAGAACCAGCACCTGATGTTCCAATATTTACACTACTTGTTCCATTGTATTGGCTTACACTCATCGCACCATTAATAATCCTATTACGCAATGATGTAATGTTTGGGCTTATTACCCCACCCGTTGAACTGGTTATGTTCTCAGCGTTTATTTGTCCGTATGTTGCCATGTTATGCTCCTACCTTTGCTTCTAAAGCTGTTACTTTTGCGGATAGTTCTTGGATGGCTTTGACCAACACAGGGATGAGTGTGTCCCTTGTAACACTTAAGAGTTTTGCAGATTTTTCTCTGTCGGTGTCAGCTTCATCAAACTCAATCTCTTGCCCAACAACAGCTTCTGGCAATGCTTCTTTTAGTTCTTGAGCAATAAAACCAATGTCTTCTGTACTGTTTGCTGTAAACGTATAGCGCCGGGGCTTAATTGCCAGCACAGTGGACAGTCCAAGATCAAGGTCAACAATGTTGGATTTAATTCGTCTATCAGAATATGCAGCCCATGATGTTCCAGTATCTGTCAGAGAAACGCCAGACGCAAACGAAGCAGGAGTAATGTTCAAACGATTTGTTGAGGCTTCATTCCAAAAAAACCAACGTGCCACGTTTGCTCTACGCAATTGAAATTCAGAATTGCCACCAGAAGTTACAGTATCACATTGAACTGAACCTGAGCTTGTGCCTGTGACGTTTAAAATGCCAGTATTCGAAAGCGTCATTGCTTGGGTAAATGTGATAGTGCTACCCGCTGTTCCAGATGTAGCTACGTTCCAAAAATGAGATCCTTGATATTGCTGATAATAAGAAGCATTTACAGAAGATGCAGCATATTTATATCCACTGTTGTAATAAAAGTTAGACCCTAAAAGAACATTTCCAGAACCAGCTCCCCATAAAGAATTTCCATTACTCCCAACTTCTATTGCCTTTCCTAAACTCCAAGTTTCTGTCGTAACTCCTACACCTACGTTTTGACTTGTATCTATTGTTACCGCAGTAGTCGTACCATTAGTTTGTAAAACTAGATTACCTGTTGTATCAGACGTATATACTAAGCCTGTCGTTGTCGTTGTTCCTGATGCAATTGAACTCATATTAATCCTTTATATTACACAACTACCCAGCGCTGACCTGAGCTGACTGTTACTGATACACCCGTATTCACTGTAACTGGGCCGACTGAGAATGCGTTGTTGCCTGACGCTATCGTATAGCTTGTAGATACGGTTGTACCATTAATCATAAAGCCGTTTGATGAAATATGGACTGGTGATGTTAATTCGCCCGTGCTAGGCTTAAATGTGTACTGCGTATTAGATGTGTAAACAACCTGTGCAGTGCCACTTGTTGCATGAGCAAATAACGGGTAATAAGCGGTCGTGGATGCCGTGTCATTGCTTATACTTGATCCACCTACAGAATACCACCCTGGTACGCTTGCAACCTCGCTATAGCCCTCAAATTGCTTCGTAGTAGAGTTGTATCTGATCATCCCTTCTATCGGACTAGCAGGCTCTTGTGCGGTCGTTCCTACAGGCAAAAGCAATGCGGCAGTACCACCAAAAGAAGATGTTTTGATAAAGTCACCAGCCACAGTGCTCCAAAATACAATAGCCTGTTCGCCGTTGTAAACTGTTACCCCAGTTGTTGGTCCTGTTACACCTCTAACTGTAATGCTATACCCGCCAGTTGTGGAGTTGTTAACCACATACATCTTACTCGCATTGGGTACGTTTATATTCCTATTGGCAGTACGCGCGCCAGTGCAGAGTAATTGAGCATACTGCGCCGTTGTGCTAACAATGTTATTTCCTGAGCTATTACCAACCGTCTGGGTAAGCGTAATGTCCGCATCTGTAGTAATATTGTTAGTTCCAGCTATGGCTATGTCAATATAATCGGTAGTTCCATAGTTAATGTCGTAACCCCAAGTACCAGACTCGGAGCCAACAACGGGCTCTACAAGCTGTAAATTTGTTGAATACGTTACGGACATTTATAACCCCTATGATGTAATCTTAGTCCAATTTGGCGCTTGGCTATCATCAATTTGCGTCCAATTAGGTGTTTGAGAAGTTCCTACATTTTGCCACAATGGAGTTTGATTGTCATTAATTACACTCCAATATGTAAAACCTAATGCTCCTAAAGATCCAGATGCTTGTACTCCAGCTAAAGTTAAACTCGTAGAATGAGCCGCAGTACCAACCGATCCCGCCGCACTTGCACCAGTAATAAACGCTGACTTACCTGTTTGTATAGACCCAACCAAACCACTGGCACTTATTCCTGTCAGCGTAATTACTAAATTCGGTACTACGGTTCCAACATTACCAGTCGCAGAGTCTCCTGTCTCCCCTTCAGTCGTACTTGGAGTAACTGTACCCGTAAGCCCCTTAGAAAATACGCCGCTTAAATTGACCGCACCATTAGGCGATACCGTACCCGTAAATCCAGATGCTAAAACCCCGCTAAGTGCAACTTGTTGCACTGGGGATACTGTACCTGTTAAACCAGATGCAATAACGCCTGTAATTGAAACCGTGATATTGGCTGTGGTATTACCAACAAATCCAGATGCAAATACATTTGTTATTGCTATTGATGTACCAGGAGTAATAGCTCCCGTAAATCCTGATGCATTAACTCCGCTTAAACCTACGGAATTAGATGGCGCTAAAGTACCCGTTAATCCCGCCGCATTAACACCTGTTAAAGATATTGTTGGATTAGAAGATGCCATTCCCGTCTGACCAGATGCGTTAACTCCTGTAAGAGCTACATAAACAACGGGCGTGCCTAAAGTTGCAAAAGGAGACTGGGCAAAGGCGGCGTACCCAAACATTTAGAACACCAACCAACGTGAGCCACTAGGCACAGTTATTGAAACGCCATTACTCAAAGTAACAGGCCCGACAGAATGAGCAGAATACCCTGTTGGAATTGTATAACTTGTTCCTATTGTTAAATTATTTACAAATATACCATTAGAAGCAACAAGTTCCGCCCCCTGCAACTGGTTGGGCGTAGTGACGTTACCAGCCGTACTAATGGTTAAAGAATCAGTTGTTGTGCCCGTATTACCTGAGTTGACAACAAAATGAATTGCATTTGAACCATATGTTGTTAGTACTAAATCGGAACCAACTGACTCAACAAAGTTAGCGTTTGCGGCATTAGCCGCATTATTTCCGTATCCCGCCGCTGAATAACTATAAGTGGAACTGTTTGTTCCCATCTCCATATAGACGGATGAATAGTTATTTGCAGTAGTTACATAGGAAGCATAAGATGTATTTCCACCATTATTATTCTGTAAAACTACATTTGACCAAGTGGTATCTGTGCCGTAAAAAGTTGCAAGCTGACCAGTAGTAGAAACACTATACCCGCTCGTTCCTACATTTAACGTACCAATCGTAGTAGTAGCATTAGATACATAAGTTAATATATTAACGTTGCCGTTTGTATCTTGTATTACAACTTTTTCAGCGGGGTAAGTAATAAATATAGAAACCGTACCACTAAACGTAACCACCGATCCAGAATTGCTAGAAGCCAGTATCGTTGTCCTGGCAAGAGCGCCAGTCGTATATGTGCCGTAGCCCACCTCCCAGTTACCAACCGTATCCGTTGCGGCGTAATAGGTCGTATTACCGCTGGTTAAAGCAGTAAAACTTTGAAAACCAGTAAGCGCAGACCCAAGCGTAAAACTACTTGTCGTATACGATGTACTGTTAACCTGGACTCTATCAGCTACTTGCAGAGCCATACACTACCTTTAAGTTGTAGACAAACGAACTAATGCAGTTGTAGTCGTGTTAGATGGCATTGTTAATGTAAAGTTTCCAGCCGTAATGGTCTGTGAACCAAACGTGTATACAGCTACCGCCTTGTTACTCTGTGATGAGTTATAAAGAAGCATCGTATCAAATGCAGTTGATAGTGTTACACTTGAATAAATAATACTTGCGGATGGTGTCCAATACCCTACTCCCGCCGTAGTAGATGAGTTTGTAGATGCTGGATTGGTTGCATTTGTTACTGTCACCCCGCCTGCTGAATATCCAGTACCAGATACTTCATTGGTAGCAGAGTACGCAGTAGTAGACGCATTCATTGTAGCAGTCGTAACATACAAAGCCGCCTTGAACGTATCAGCCGTGTTAGCCGTATGCGCAGGATTAGCGGAACTAAAGTTATGAGTTGAACTCAATAACTCACCTAAAAAAGAAGTACACATTGATTGCTGATTTGCCATGATTTATCCTAAAGTTGCACCGATCAAATCGGTAAAAGGTGTTTTCTTAAGAGTAACATGGGCAGAACGATGCACAAGCTCACCGTTTAAGTAATACTCATCCCAAGTTGTATATTCAACATCATTATCTACACTGCCAGATTTGTGCTCCAGTAATGAATCATCCATCTCGCCTTTAGTCGTTGTGATTAACATTATGCAATCCTTAAAATGGCTGTTGTAGACCCAGCAACTGGGAACTGAACAGTAAATGAGTTAGAACAAATTTTATCACTACCAAAATCCAATACACAAACAGAAGCGTTATTTTGACTTGCATTGTAAATCAATGCGCCTCTAACAGTAAAGGCGGCAGGGCTCCAAATAGCATCATTAAAAGACCAATACCCTACCGTGCCGCCCGTTGATCCAGATGTTGGCGTTGTACTAATTGTCAACGCCTGACCACCAGCCGTATACCCAGTACCAACAACTTCACCCGTCAAACCAGATACATACTGCGTTGTTGATGGCCCAAGCGTTGCCGATCCATTAAATAAAGCAATGTAAAAAGTATTTGGACTTGTAGGGCCAAAGTTGTGCAAGCCTTGAGCAAGCTGGACTTTGAAACTGGTTGTTGCACCTTGTTGAAAAGCCATTATGTAACCGCCTGTCTATATTGTCCCGATCTGTATGCATCTTGACGCTCCATACCATCTCCAAGACGTTTTGCAATTGCCAATGCTTCGTTATACTTTTTATCGTAAAGAGCTATCAAATCAGGCTCTCCCTTGATAAACGTATATGCCTCTACAAGTGAACCATATAGTAAAACAGAATCAAAATTCTGACCCAGCCAGCTTGTTCCCGTTGGGTTATTTACCGAACTAACTTGCAATTGGAATCCTGTACCACCTGGAATAGATGCTGATAACAAGTCATTTACAGCAAAATAAGACCCATTTGTACTCATTGTGACCGATGTTACAGCCCCTCCAGATACAACAATATCAGCCTTTGCACCACTTCCAGTACCGCCTGTTAAAGCTGTGTTGTAATATGTACCATTTGTATATCCCGATCCAGCCGTGTAAATGCTAGTTACATTAACAGCAGATTGCACAATAGAAACAGGATAATAGTAATAATGCATCTCTGCACTATACCCAATATCAGGCGTAGGACCAACAATAAATGATAGATTATTTGTAAGCGCTGAACTTACCACAGACGGCCCAAAAAGCGCGTAATATCCTGGCGTAGCGTAATAATTAGGCAATGGAAATGCCTCACGCATATAGTTAACATCTTTATTAAGCAAGTAGTTATACTGCCCTTGGAAATTAATTGTGCCGCTAACATTGTTAGCATTAACCACAGATAAATAAACCGTAGTTCCAGATACCGATGTGACATAAGCACTAGAACCTATACCTGTTCCAGTCACATATTGTCCAATCTGGATGTTACCTGTAACAGTTCCTGATGTAGTAATTGTATATGTACCAGCAGTGCCAGTTGCAGTAGCAGATGCAGTCGTATAAACAGCTAAAGAATACGGCGCAAGAAAGTCTGTAGGGCAAGCTAAATATGGGTTATAAGCCGTCAAAACGCCCGTAACATTCTTACGCAAAGATGGAAATTGAACCGTGTTATAGATTCTTTGCTCAGCTTGCTCAACAAACGTAGGAATATCCGCTACGAAAGTGGTTTCGTAGTTCTGTAGATAGTCCTGTATTGACTGAGAAAGCTGAGAGTAATCTAAACTCATGCCATTGGGCCTCTGGACATAAAGCCACGCTCAGCCGCTCCAGCTCCACGCATCTTAATACCATCAGTCTTAACATCATTAGCACCAGGATCACCCATGCTAACGCGCAATGTACCTGTCAAACGGCCTTGTTGTTTCGCATTAAGCGTATTAGGGTCTGTATGAACAAAAGAATCAGTCTTGGGACTAATGTTTTTGCCGCTCATTGTGTGAGGACGGGAATATTCATCAGCGTTACCATTGTGAACATCTTTTGCCCTGTGAATAGATGGGCTATTCTTTTTGGTTGGTTTAACCATTGTCTTCATATTAACCTCCGCGACCAGAGCTCTTCTGGTTCATTGCACGAGCCATATTACGACCCATTGCTTTCATAGATTGGCCAGTTACACCGCCTTTTGCCATCTTTTTAACAGTTTTACCGCCCTTTTTGAGTTTGGATAAGTCTGTATGCTTACCAGTATGCTCTTGTTTATCATGCATACCAAAAGCCTTTTTGATCAGCTTTTTATCTTCTTGAATATCGTCATGTTTCATGATTTCTCCTACGTTGTTACTATGGTTACTGTACCAACTTGCACGTTGAGTTGCAAGTAATTCTGTGTAAGAGCAACATCAAAAGAACTTGCTCCCCCAACTGGATTCCAACCCCACTGAAATACCCTGCTACCTTCGCTAGGATACCCATCTTGCGTAATACTTGTACCGTTTGACCGACAAGTATGCAATCCAGTTGTACCAGATTGATAATAACTAATGTCTGGCCTTGGATCACGCACGCCTTGTGGATCATCTACTGGGTACATACCAAGTTGCAACTGCGGCTGGTCTGGGTCCCAACAAGTTGGACACACTTTTAAGTCATACGTCTTGGTTTTAATGATCTCTTTTTTAAGATCAAACAACTTATAGCGAAAACCACACCGATCACACTCTGCAATCGAGTTTTTACCAGAAGAAAACCTGTTTCCCATTAGGTTCCACCACCAATATACATTCTCTGCGGCACAAACCGTAAAGAAGCCTTCTCTCTGTCCTCTGTTGAAGCCAAATCCCAGGATTCATCGTATTGTTGCTTAAGTATTTGTAGTCTATTTAGCCCATCTGGTACTTTTAAACATAAATAATAAGCCAAACCAGACACCATACAGTTTACAAACCTGAATGGCACATCCATTATGTTGACTCCATTACCAACATCTTGCATTCTGCGTAGTCTCCAGTACACAAACTGGTAACTTGCGGCTGAATCAGGCGTTGGCCATACAGTAATACTGTTCTTTTGAGACAAAATGATAGGAGCACCCAAAGCATGAGATGCCGCAGTTGTATTTTGCTGGCCTCTAGTGCAGTTTAATAGGTAAGGCGGGTTGCCATTTGCGGCTGGTTGCACTTCGTTATACCCAATTAACTCGGAATCTAACGTAATCCAACCTGCATTTGGTAAACCAATAAGAGAATTTACAGCTATAGTGGTATCTGTCGTACCAATAGCGGCCGAAATTGCATTACTTGTAGGTTGATTATTAGCCGTTAAACGCTGAATCCAAACCTGAATAGGTCTTCCTTGATTTAACTTGTTAGGCAAGGTAGCATAAGTATCAATACTAATACGCGTAATTGTTAAATCGGCCTGGTTACTGGCCACATTTGCATTAGTTCTAATGACGTTTTCAATAATATCTACTGTGTCATCGGGCAATGCGTATGTAGGCTGACCTTGAACAAGAGGGATATAGTCCTGCTCAAATGTCCACATATTAAGACCACGATTGGCCCAGTCTGTAAACAATAAATTAAGAGAACGCCTAGCAGTCCTTACGTCATAACCGCTTCTTACTTCAACTCCAACGCGCTCATAAGCCTCCTCTATAACATCAGTTAACTGAAGATTAAACGCGGAAGAACCAGAAGTAGTAGCCATTATTTAGGAGCTACACAAGTTAATGTTACAGCAACAGGAGTGGGTGCAACAAGTTGCACTTCTTCTACAACTTCAATTACAGGCTCAAAAATAACATTGTTAACAGGTGCTACAACATAATTTTCTAAACCGTCAATAATCTCTTGAAGATCATCTGCAATATGGCCATGATCTCTTTGCTGTTGTACCGCACGAACTTTAAGCTCGCTAAGCAAGTATTCAGCTTTTTCTTCAATAATATTTAATAAACTCATTTTGCGGCCCTCATGTTGTCAACTAGATTTGGATAAGGTCTACCAGCGGCCTTTGCCATTGCTTTAGCCTTTGCTTTTTTGGAAGAAGATAACTTCTTGGGTTTGCCAAGTCCTTTTGGACGAGGCTTATCCCAAACTTCTCCACCCTTCTTCTTGCCAGGCACTTTTGAAGGATTAATATCACCCATGCCACGGCTTGAAATCATCGCATATGTCCTTTGGTATGGCCGCGTTCAATGCAACCGTCTGCACGGTGTGATGCACCGCCCTTAGACATTTTATGCTTAACCTTGCCACCCTTTTTCATGTTTTTACTAGCCTCTTGTGCGGCAGTATTGGTCTTCTCTTGGGTTTTTTGTTCGTTACGTTGTTTTTCCATATCGTAACGATCTTTAGGTGAAACATAATCTGCATCTGATTCGTCAGTGCGTTGAGGATTTACAAAGCCTCTACCAGCTCCAGCATCTTTTGTAGCCATGATTTATCCTTTGACGTGACCGCCACCACACATCACAATTTTGCCTTTGGTGTGCCCTTTTTCAGCGCAACCATCAGCACGTTCGTGACAGCGATGAGCCATACCACCTTTTTTCATCATACCTCCTGGACGAGCCGCCGCCATTCCTGGTCTAACAGGCATCTTTCCAGCCATAGGAGGACGTATAGTCATTTGTGGCATTGGCATGATTTATCCTTTGTGATGTACATGACCACCATGCTTATAAGCTTGATGCTTATGCAAGTGCTCTACAGTTTCATGATGCTTAGTATGTCCAGCGGCGTGCTCACCATAATGATGATGATGGTGTTTATGTCCACCTTCCTCATGCTCTTTTAAATGGTGAACTGCGTGCTTGTGCTCATGATGATGCTCATGACCAGCAGGATGGACGTGCTTGTGGTGCTCTGGATGATGTGACATTTTTAGTCCTTATTTCTTGTGATGAGTTTTACCGCCACGCTTCATAGCTGGGCCTTTAACGTTATACAAAGGTCCATCGCCAACTGTGTTGCCCTTCATCTTAGGCATCATAGCTTTTGTAGCGCCTTTTTTCTCAACAGAGTGCTCGCCGTGTGGTTTTCTACCGCCCTCAGTAACTTTGCTCATCTTGGCTGTAGTCATGCCTTTTTTCTCTTCAATACCATGCATACCAGTAGTTGATCCACCAGATGCCATTTTTTTGACGTGACCGCCGTGTTTCATCGCCATTTGCAAATGATGATGAGCCATTTTCATATGATGCCCGTGAGCTTCGTGATCTTTCATTTCTCCACCTCTTTTAAATGTGCGGCCTGTGTCCGCTTTACTGAACTCCTGCCCCACACTACGCGGGACTCCCACTTTCTTGGCGAACGCTGGATTGTGGGCCACCGCCTCCATGAAATTATGTTGTGCTTTTGATTTACTTGGCATATTAGAATTTTACAATCCAACCTTTACCAAATGCAAATCCAACCACAATTGCTCCAATCCAAATAAGAATCTTGTTGATAACAGTCTTACCTACTTGTTTGTAAAACTCACCAGCCAATTCTTCAATGGCAATCTTTGCCGCTTCTTTGGCTATAGCTTGTTCGCGTTCTGTTAATTCTATATCTGACATATTTACCTCATTGTGCCTTTTGTAAGACCACGAATTGCACATCCATCAGCACATTTCCAAACCCTCAAGCTTTTGTTAATGCGGCTATTAGGATCATGCGCTGTCTTTTCTGAAGTTAACTTTTTCTTCATACCTTCCATTCTGGCACAAAATGATTTTTTCCTAGAGCCACCCTCTGGTTGAGGAGGCTTTAGATCATGCCCTTCTTTCTTGGCAGAAGCTCTACCTTTAGCATTTAAGCCGCCATTTGGGTTTTTACCCTCTTTGCGTTGCCATGCTGGAGTAGACATTAAGCCATCGCCTCTTGTGCAACAACGTTAATTTGAACAGTAGCACCAGCAGAAGAAGTTACAGCAACCGTCAAAATGTCGGCTACGTTACCTTTAATGTTGGTAAGCACTGGGAAGAAGTTGCTTAAATCAAGCTGTTGCAAACCGTTAGGAGGAGTTGAGAATGCATACACAACCTCACCTCCAGCCAAAGTGGTAGCACTTAAATCTTGCTCAGCAAATGAGTTATATGAACCCAATGTGTTAAGTGCAACAAAGTTTGCTTGACTTAAAGACAATTGGTTAGTAGGCGTACTTGAAATTAACTCAACCAAACAAGTTGCAGATGAATTTAATAACAATGTTGCAGGCAATAATTGACCGCGATCAATCAAACCAATTTGATAGTTATTTCCAGATGATGGACTATTTGCTAATGGTAAACCCGTAACAACATCACCAAATGTTATTGCACTGGTTGTATTAGATGTAATACGGCCTGTGTATGGAGATACAGCAGATGCTCCAGATGTATAGTTTGCAGGAGCAGAAGCAAAGTAACCCCAGCTAACCACAATTGTAGTAGTTGGATTTGTAGTTGGTATTGTTACAGAGTAAATACCATTCATGTAAGCAGGAGTTGATCCGCTAATAATAATTACATCACCCTGTTTCAAATTATGAACAGAGCTAAATGTAATTGTAGATGTGTAGTTTGTAATACCAGCTACAGTTCCAGATGCAGGATTTGAAATGGCGCTGATAGATGGCAAACTGGCCTGGTAATAAACAAACTTACCAACCCACTGATTTGCACCCCAATATGTTCCAGTTGGATTTGTTGTGGCTGTTACACCTGTCAACAATTGAATTGGAAGAATCATTGTGGTTGTAGATGGCACTTGCTGAATTAACCAAGTCTGAGCGGCATATGTGGTTGTGGCGGTCAAAGTGCCAGTACCAGTAGTTTGTGCAGAGCTAACTTGATAAGTACCCAGTCCACCAGGTGCATATGAGTTATATGTGCCAGATGCTTGAGCTGTAAATGCCTTATTAATCGTAATGGTAGCGCCATTAACCGCAGTAATGTACGTTGCTGTTGGTACGCCTGTACCCGCAAACAACTGGCCTACTGCAAACGATGTACCAGCCGCCAATACAACAACACTTGATCCAACTGCGCCACCGCTTGCAAAAGCTTGTGAACCCACAGCAGAACTTGTAGCAGTCAATTGAGCAACAATGGTTGGAGAACCTGTAACACCAGTTCCTGACAATATTTGTCCAACTTGAAGAGCTCCAGTAGCTACAGCAGTTGTAACTGTTAAAGTTGTTCCAGAGAATGCGTAGTTTCCAGTTGCAACAGTACCTACTTCAGTAAATGAACTAAGAGTAATGTACTGAGCTGGGCTATTAGCATTGGCTGGGTTAGTCACTGCATAACCATGAGCAGAACCAAATGTAACCAAAGCCTGACCACTGTTTGGCTGTCCTACTACAGAAGATATAGAAGGAGTAGCCGCGCTAATTGTCAAAGTCGTAGGTGATCCACCCGTAGCCGCCGCATTGCTTTGATCAAAAATATCAGAACCAACAGCTCTCATCCTAAATGACATTGCAGGATAGCGAACAGAAGATGCAGGAACTGAACGGTTTTGAGTTTTAGCATCATTACCATATGAATAGGTAAATCCACGCTGTTTATCAATTGATCCTTCAATCAATACTGACACACCATAGTGAGTCATTAATGATGCTGTACTACTTCCGTTATCTCTTTGCTCATAACGAACAGGCAAGTTACCAGTACGGCTCCAAGGCTTAACTTGAGCAACGCCGTTAATAACACCATTACCAGTACCAACTTGATGCAATACCCAAGGCTCGCCATTAAGGACTACGCCCCAACGAAGAGCACCTGCGCCGTACCAAGCATATTCCATCCATATCATTTGAACTTTAGTCCAATCAAGTGCATAGATAATATTCTTATTACCGTTCCATGCCTCGCAAGGAATAATCTGATCAACTACGCCATTACTTCCAGAGTCAGAACGAATAACTACATACATAGCTCCTGGATTTAGAGGTCCAGTAGGCCCAGTCTGCATAAAGAAAATACCATTGGAATCATCAAAAATACCAACACGTTGAGTTTGGCCAGTAACAGAACTACCAAAGTTAACGTTAGATGCCATGTAAAAAGTCTTACCTGGCTGGTATCTGTGATAAGGACGGCTTTGACGAATCGTAATATCACCAGGAGTATTACCTCCACCAATGTTCATTGATACGCCACCCAAACCAGGATTCTGAACAATGTAAGCTTGTCCAGATGTATTCTGAATAAAGTTTTCCCAACGCAAAGGTTGTACGCCGTATTCAAAGTCGGCATCATAAATATTTTGCGATTGGCTAACTTTTAACTTACCAACAACATCACGCAAACGCTGGGGCGCTACAAACTCAGCGGCCCCGTCAATACCTTGCCAAGCGGTGCTGGGGGTTTGTGTCCCCATACTAGCCGTTTGGTTATTAGGCGAGAAAAAATTAAACAGATTCAAACCCATAAAAACTCCTATTAAATCAAAGAAAGGGGCGCAAGGCCCCTAGCTATTAGTCGAAGTTACCGTATGGGTAAGTTGTTGAATTACCGATGTTAGGATCAGCCTGTGTGTAACGAACAGTAAAGTTGAGCTTACCGCCTGTAGGCACTGCAACAGAAGTAGAACCTGTAATACTCAATGTAAACACAATTTGTGAGAAGAAACTTGGCTGTGTTCCCACTTGTGGATTTTGAATATCAGAAGTTGTTGCCAGCATATTGATCAAGTTAGTTGCTGTGTAAGTCGTAGACAAACGACCTGCTGTACCAACACCAGTGCTTGAAGAAATAACGGCTGTACCATATGTTGGTGTACCGCCTGCGGCTGTGTAGTTGTTAGAAACAAACACAGATGTGTTAGACAATGTTGCGCCACTTTCGCCAGTAATAGCAAGTAAGTAATCAACTGTAATGTCTTGAATAACACTGTTGATTGGAACGTACATTACCGCGCCACGATAAATCTGGCCACTTGAACCAGTAACGTCAGCAGGGATTGTTTGTGTTGTTGGTCCTGCATTTTGGAATGCAGAGCTAGGTGTATATACAGTAGCATTCTGGTTTGGTATCACGTTTGATGATACAAACTGTCCTGATGCTCCGCTATAACCAGCGGTGTTTACTGTTGTATTGGATAAATCAATATAACAAGTTTGGACTAACTCTGTGTAACCAATATCGCGAAGAGGTCCAAAACGATTGTCACCCGATATGATCGGGCCGTCAAATGTACTGCGTGCCATTATAAGTTTCCTTATGCAAAAGATACCTTGTTAATCGTTGCATCGT
>Ga0208741_10000574_pt1 | contig 16861 bp, 35 predicted proteins | sample CryBogCBE03Jun09_FD_184576 | JGI IMG/M metagenome (GOLD analysis project Ga0208741, IMG submission 184576) | Freshwater microbial communities from Crystal Bog, Wisconsin, USA - CBE03Jun09 (SPAdes) | ecosystem: Environmental > Aquatic > Freshwater > Lake | place: Crystal Bog, Wisconsin, USA...
CGCGTTGCACCGTTGCCTCGACGTCGGACAACCGTTCCTCAAATCCACGAATGGCCTTCGTCAGTCCACCAATCGTGCTGCCCAACTTGTAGAGGCCGGCACCGACAGCGGACAACGTGCCACCACCGATCACGGCCAGCATCAAGCTGCTGTTGTCGATGACAGCATTCACTGGACCGGGGCTGGGACAGGAACCGGGGTTGGCACCGGTGCGGACAGCTGCTCGGCAGCGTTGGTGGCATTCTGGGCACCCATCGACACCGACGAGGTGCCCAGGAGCACACCACCGATGCCCACAATCACCGTCGAGGCCTCCGAACCGGACAGCACGTGCACGCACGCCATGACGGTGGCAGCCACGATGATGGCTAGGCCGACGATCACGTGTGCCCAGGTGGGTGACAAGTTGCGCATGTCAACCCACCGCAATGAGACTTGACCAGGTGGCGGAACCCACCACACCGTCGATCGACAAGCTGTGCTGCGACTGGAACTGTCGCACCGCTGCCACGGTGGCCGGCCCAAACACGCCATCGACGGCCAGCGGCTTGGTGGTCCCATGCAATAGTCGCTGCAGGCTGCGGACGTCACCACCGGTGCTGCCCTGTTGGAGAATGCGTAGGTTCACGATGCACGTTCCTTGTGGTGTCGGGTCCGGTGTCGGACCGGGATTGGTTGAGTCGGTGGAGAATCGCAAGAATCGAATTGGCGTCCGGCCATCCTGCGACACTCGCACGTAGTTGGGGTCGCCCTGCTGGCCCATGCTGACTGTCAGGGGGTCCGGTGTGGCCTCGACGATCAGTGCCGTGTGGTCACCGGTTCCGGGTCCGTACACCACCACGTCCCCAGGCTGGACCTGTCCCAGCTCAATGGGCGTTCCGTGGGACAGCAACGTGCCGGTGTAGCCCTGTCCGTCGTAATTCTGGCCGTTGGGGTCCGGTGCACCGGCCCAGCTGTAGCAATACGTCACGAACGCTGAACAGTCGCAGAAACACGGCAGGACGCCAGAAGCGTGCACACCGGACATGCGCATGGGGCCTTCGGTGTACGTGAACCCGTTGTGGTTCGCCACCCCCCAACGTGCCCAGGACACGATCTGTGCTCGAACGTCAGCCATGGGTCAATCCTATGTGATGTTCGGCAGTCGCACCGTGTCGTAGAACAGTGACCCAGTGATCGCTGCGGGCGTGGTGCCGTTGGCCCACATGTAGATAGCACCAGTGACCAGCAGCCCGTTCAGCATCCCGCTGCCGTACTGGGTCGCAGTGGGGAAGGTCACCCCATACCGCACCGTGAGGCCATTCCACAGGAACACGGTGCCAGCGGTGACCTGCGGGGTGGTGGTGAAACTGTGCAGTCGATACGCATACCCAGCAGCGGGTGCTGCCAGGATCGTGCTGCCAGGGCTGGCGGTGGCAAGGCTGGCCACGTATGCAGACTGCAACCCACCCATCGGCACATCGTTGTTCGGCTGGCCCGGCAGCTGCTGGGTGTACCCGATGTTCGGCACGCTGATTGCTGTAGCTCGCAACGTCACCGATGCCCCAGTGCTGCTGGACACTGCAAAGCTCACGCTGGTGCCATCTTCAGCCACCAGGTTCAAGGCGAACGTGAAGGTGTAGGGGTCAGTGCTGGTGGCAGTGAACACTTGGGTTTGTGCACCTGCGGTGAACAGGATGCCAGACGCTTTCATGGTCACGGTGTAGGTGGTGCCTGCCACGCACGTGGGAATCTGCAGGGTCACCGCGTTGTAGCCCACCTGGTTGGTGTAGCTGATCGACGCGCTCAGCGTGGTGGGCAGGGTGCCGGTATAGGTGCCGATGGATTCCTCCAGCGGGCTGGTCACGGTGGCCAGCTGCTGCGCGATGCCGTTACCAATGGCAGTGTTTACTGGGTTCACCACTGGCATCGTGTTGACCACATAGGGGGCCGACGAGGCGATGACCTGCATGTTGAATCCCACCGACCACCCACCAGGCGGAATGCTGGGGCCCAGGATCGACAGCGACACATTCTCTACGAACCCATAGACAGGACACGACAGGTTCAGCGTGTTCTGTGCGATGATTCCTGACTGTTGCAGGTAGATCAGGCCGGTGGTCAGGCCAGTGACGGTGACAGTCAGGCCTGACGTTGGATACGTGGTCACTGCGGCAATGTTCGTGAGCTGGATGAACAGGGACGCGTCGGTGGCCACCAGCGTCTGGGTTTGTGTCAGTGCTGACAGATACGTGATGGTGTAAGCAGCTGATGCACTGGTGACGTGCTCGAGGGGAGCAGTTGCGACGGCACCACTGATCGTGGCTTGCAATGCCGAGGTGTTGACGTCAGGCCAGACAGCGGCCACGAGGTTGCTGGGGTCGCTCGAGCCATTCCATTGGAGCGTGTAGGTGGTGTTCGCCGTCAGGCCGGTGGCGGTCACCACCAGCTGCTGTGCACCTTGGCCCAGGACCTGCACCGGGCCATAGACGCTGTTTCCTCCCCAGTCACCCCAGGAGACTGCACCCACGTTGGCCACGAACACGGCAGTGGTGGGAGCTGCGGCACACGTCAGGGTTCCGGTCCACGTGAACGCTGCCGGGGGGCTGGGAAACGTGAACGTGGCCGCACCGGAACTGTTCGACTTGGCCGCAATGGTCTGGTTGAGAATCTGCGACTGCGACGACAGCGGCAACGATGAGGAACCCACTAGCCGGCCCTTCTGGCGGCAATCTTCTGCCCACGTTCAGCGGACTTGCGGAACCCTCGCACGTTCTCGACGCCACCGACGTTCCATGCCCTACGCTCGTCGGCATCGAGGGGCCGTCCGTCAATGCTGGTTGGTGGGGTGCGCTCCGGTGCCGGTCCCGGTGACGTAGCGGCGGCAGCTGCCCGACTGGTGGTGGCAGCCTTGGCGACTGTTCCCACCGGCCCACCTGCTGCGGAAATGGCAGTTTGGCCAACCTTGGTGGTTCCGGCAAGAACCACCAGGCCGACCACCGCGACCACGGCACCCACACCAACCAACAGTCCACCCGTCAGGGCCTTGACCTGACAGGCCGTCCCCCACGTGCCACCACCCAGCGGCAGGGAGATTCCGCCACCCTTGGCGGTGCATCCGATTTCCCCACCATGGCCGGCCAGTGTTGCACCGGACAGGGGCGTGCCAGCGGAACCGAGGTCGAGGGACTGGCCAGCCACCACCTTGGGGGGCAGGGGAATGGTGGCGATGTAGTCGAGGCCTCGACCTTGCACGATCCATTTTGGGGCAGCACCAGCTGCGGCCACGCCGTAGTGGGATTCCGCCCACGGTGACCGGACGACCGCTGCCGAAAAATCGAGGGGCGAACCGTCACGTGCCAGCACCGCGTAGATATCCCGATAATCCGGCTTTCGTAGCAATTCGGCTGTTGCCTGGGCACCTTCCGCCAGCGACCCGTAGCGGTCGTAACCGTCGGGCTGATGTTGGCTGTTGATGTTCATAGGATTGTTGCCCTGATACCAGTAGCTAGCCGAGGGCTTTTCCGTGGCAATCCACCGCAGGAGGTTGCCAACATTGTTCTGTGATGCTGGCACGCCGGCCCGAGTCAGAACATCAGCGGTCCACGAGTAGTTGTCCGCATTCTGAATGACGGTGACTTGACCGCTGGCGGTCGGTCCAAGGCCGGCCTGCACCGGTCAATCCTTCTTGGGCAGCACCCAGGGGGTGTCAGCCTTGGATCCGTCGTCGCTCGAGGGGTTGGCAATCATGTATTCATACCCGGCCACGAACACACCACAGATTCCGGCAGCTGCGATCAGCGGCAAGGCCTTGCCGGTCCGCTGGGACACGGCAGCACCGGTGGCCAGGACGATGGCGGTGGCGGCAGCCTCACCCCAACGAATGCGCTTTACGTTGCCTTCCTTGGCCTCCTGCTCGTGGAAGAACGGGGACGACACGGTGAACCAGGAGGGGCAGAACCCAGCGAACACACCCGAGGCCTCACCAATCAACAGAATGATGATGGTAATATCGTCGGCCGCGTCGGTGGTAGCCATCAGCTCGACCTGGTGTGTTCAGCCACACGGCTGTTTGGCGTGACCTTCACCCGGGCCTGACACACCCAACACCGAATGGTGTCACCAGGACGGTTGAAAAGAACCGGTAGACCACTGTTCCAACACCGCTTGGGCACTGTGCTAGTGCCTCATGGTGGGGTTGGCCGGCAGGTTCCGCTGTGCATCCTCGATGTAGCGGCTGTTCTCGAGCTGGCCGTTGGGCAGCGTGATGACGCCACCGCTGGTCAGGACGGACAGGTAGTTGGTGCCCGGCTCGCGCATGACCGACGGCACCGGGGGGGTGAACCACGGAATGGGGGTCCGCACCAGCTCGCCGGTGGGGCAGTAGGACACCTCTTTGTGGTGGGTGGGAATGCGACAGGGCAGCATTACGGCCTCCCCACGGCAACGTCCCGGCCACCCTGGCCGCCGAGGTCCAACCAATCCATGCCGTTGGACTCGAGGTTGGTTACGTCGGTGGTGCCACAGGGGTGACGCTTGACCAGCGTTGCACCAGCGTTGGCCCCACCACTGCGAATGTCGCCGGCCCACAGACCCTGGGCGTCGTCACGGAACCACTGTTGGTCCGGGGTGAGCTGCTGCCACGGTGCGGCCAGCGACATGGCGGCGGTCAGTCGCTGCTGAATGCCCATGTTCGACGTTCGCTGCCTTGAGGGCCGCATCCGTCCCAACCAATCGGCCTTGTGCATGGTGCAATCCTAACTGACGGCCACGAACGTGGGCGTTTGGGTTTTGTTCATCGTCGCCGGGTTGTATTCCTGGAACACACCGGGGGCCGGCTGGTAGTAGACCTTCTGGCCGGCAGCCAACACAGCGTTTCGGGCCTTGGCGTTGGCCAGCTGCGAATAGGTCACACCGGACGGACCCACCACCGACGTGATGCCCTGGGTCGGTCGGTAGCCGAACCCGGACACGGCCTCACCAAACGGGGTGGTGTAGTCGCTGGCCGTTGAGGCCGTGGCCGTCGAACCGGCACCCTGCATCGACGCCAGCACCGACGCCAGGTCAGCAGCGTTGTACGCACCGGCACCGGTCAGGTCAGCACCAGCGGTCGACGTGGTGGGCGTGGCGGCAGCGGCCTTGGCAGCCTTGCGGCGGCTGTAGAGGAAATACAGCCCGGCCACACCCACGGCACCGATGCCGTAGTACCACGTCGGAATGGCCTTGGCACGCTTGGTCAGGTCAGGCATGGGTTCCTACTTTCCGTAGGTCGGCCACTGGGTGAACGGACGCACCGCCGATGTAGCGGTACGGCCACCAACCCGGGTCCGGTACTGGGACTGGACAGGGGTTCGGCCCTGCACACCGGCAGGGACCGGCAGCACGTGGTCAGACAGGAGACGGCCCGGGAATCGCACCGACCGGTTGGGCCGCCAGAAATACACCGAAGGGTAGAACACGTTCGGGGCACAGCTCGACGGCTGGTTGAACTCTCCACCCAAGCCCTGATCGTTCATGGCCGCAGGTCGAGGGGATGCCACCGGGTGCACGCCGGGGTTGCCAACGATGCCGGCCTGGTTCTGCCCACCGCTGTTGGCCTGGGACTGCCGAGCGGCAATGGGCGTGAACGCACTTGTGCCCTTGGACGGCAGCTGCAGCACGCGGTAGGTGGTGCGCATGATTAGGAGGGGTTGCCCAACAGGGCGTTGAGGGCGGGACGCTCCACACCGGTGAATCCCGAGCTGGCGGCCTTGACGCCGGCAGGGTGGGTGAGAATGTCAGCGACGATCACGCCCATGATGACCAGGGCGGTGATGCTTGCAATTCGTGCCATTGGAGATTCCTTCTGTTAGCCCACGTTGCCAGAGCTGGCACCGGTGGGGGTTGTCGAGGTCGGGGGCTTGGTGGCGTAGGTGCCCTGTTGGGTCAGGTAGGTGTTGCCCGGAAAAGCCTTGCCTGACTTGAGCTGGCGAATGCCACCCTTGGGGTTCCACAGGTTCAGGAATGTGGCAACCACCACACCCCAACCGAACAGGCCTGCAACACGCTGTCCATTCGGTCCCGGAACCAGCGACAGCCCACCGAACACCACGAACGATGCGATGTATTCGCTTGGCAGCGGCAGGTGAGCAACCGGATTGTTCTTGGTCCCACCCTGCTTGGCCCCTCGATACGTGATGAGGACGGTTTCAGCGACCCACGCTGCAAGCAACGTGTTCATGGACTGACCGCTGCAGTGCCATCAAGAAACGTCTTGGCCGGCTTGAGAGGCTTTCCACCCAGGGGGCCAATCGCACTGTTCTTGCCGGCCTTGGCCTCTTGGATCAGCTGCTGGGTCGATTTGGAACCATGCTTGGTGGTGCCGGAATCCATCGGGATGCCGGACAGCACGTCGGCCCGACTGGGCAGGCCAAGGTCGAGGAATCCCCAATTGCCACCTTGCACCTGGGTGACACCGTAGTAGAACACCCAGTAACCAAGGAACGTGATTCCTAGACCAAGGCCTGCCATGTCAGGTCAGGCGGTCTTGTTGGTCGGCATCGGCTTGACGAACTTGTGGTATGCCCACACGCTGCCAGCACCAGCGATGAACCAAAACGCGGGGTGACGCATCATTGGCGGTTTCCTTTCCTAGTTGGGGAGTGAGTAACGAATGAACACCAGGGCAGCGACGGCGGCTACACCAACCGCCACCGCCATCCCGGTGGGCTGCATGGGGTTGAGTGCCGAGGTGGCCGACTCGCTGGCCACGGACACGCCGGGGCCGAACGCTGCCGACGTCACGGAATCGTAGGACGACGCCGTTCCGTAGCTCGAGGGGCTGGTGGTGGAGACACCACCGAACCCCCCCACGTTGAGGTTGAGTCCGGCCATGGTCTACAGCTCCGGCAGACCCTGGATGACCGCACCCGTGGGGACCACCTGTCCGATCACCGCAGTGACGGTGGCCGGGGCGTTGGTGATGCTTCCCCACGGGGCACCGTTCAGCTCGACGAGGGTTCCCGGGTTGGTCGACAGGTAGGCCTCGCCACTGTCGAGCAGGCCAAGGCTGTTCTGCGCAAGGCTGTTCTTCCGGGAGATAGCGACCACACCGGTGGGCCGGGAGGTGGTCACGCTGGTGGAGGTCGTCGCGGACACGTCACCGAACTGGATTGCCATGTCGTCGAACAGTTCACCCTGGTAGGTGGTCGAACCGGCAACGGTGGTGGCGGCGGTGGTGTCGAGCAGCGGCACGCCGTCCACGTAGAGCTGCAGACGCTGCGGCCAGGCGTCGACGCGGGCACCGGTCGAGTCACGCATGATGAAAATCAGCGTGTCAAGGTAGCCACCGAGTCGGGGCAGCTGCAGTCGAGCAGAGGCCGCCGAGGGAACGGTGGGGTTCAGCTGCTGCTGAATCCACTGGCGAGTGGTGCCGAGGCCCGGGGGCTCGACCGACACACCCTCAGGGAGCCAATAGAAGTCGGAATCGCACGTGGTGGTGATTGTGGGGTAGGAACCCGACGAACCCGAACCGAAGATGGCCGTCGCGCTGTTCAGGTTGAACTGCAGCGTTGGCAGGAGCGACGCGTTGGCAGCGGACAGCACGCCGTAGCCCTTGGCGAACTCGAGGGGCAGCGCGTAGCTGAACTGGCCGGCACCGGTCGTGTTCGACACCGTGGTCCACGAGGGGAGGTTGGACGGCACGTTGGTGCCGTTCAGCGACCCGTAGCCACCCGAGTAGCGCGACAGGAGGTTGGCGACCGTGAAACCGTCAGCGACGACGAGGGGCGTGCCGAACGCGTCCTTGAGCTGGATCAGGCTGTTGACGTTGTACGGGGCGTCAGCCTGGAGGGTTCCCGACGTGATGGTGCCACCGGTCACGAACGTGTGGGTGACGCGCAGGTTCCGGAAATACCCGGGACGTGCGACGAGCGGCTGGGTGATGATGGACCCGAGCGCGGAACCGGACACCACGTACTGCGGTGCACGTCCCGGCTGGGAATGACGAATGAACGGACCACCCGGTGCCTCGACCGTGGTAGCCGGCTGCGGCCTTCCGGCCTCCTGCCCTGACGTTGCCATGTTTGGTGTTTTCCTTTTCAGTCAGCTGTTACAGGGCGACCTGGACAGCGTTTCCAACGGTGGAGAGAGGGCCGGACGTTTCCTGCACCCAGCGACGGCTGGCGATCTTGACGAGGCCAAACGCGGGCTTGGCGAGGAGGACGACCAGCAGTGCCAGGTCGAAATTCTTCTTGGTCACGTGCCTATCCTTTCGGTTCAGGACTGGTCCACGTGCACGATGCTGGTTCCACCACACACGTGGGAACCAGCCACTGCCCGGAACGGTAGCACACGATGCAACGTGTGCACGTGTTTTTTTATCCGTCGACCTTGGACGGTGGGATGTAGTCCGGCAACGTCAGCCTGATGGGTTCGCGTGGATCACGTCCGACGCACAGCCAGCTGTAGCGATCCAAGCCAGCGACGGCACCGCGAATCTCTGGTTTGGGCCGGCCCAGGATTTCCGCTAGGCGGTTCACCACGTCGGTGTCCCGGGTGTAGGACACGAACACCCACGTTGACATTTTGGCAGCGTGAGGGGTCACCCACGATGGGGCCTGATACGACGAGACAAACGACAGGCCTTTGTCTCGCGCGGCAATCAGCATTCGGTCGGCCTCTTTGCGCAGGTTCATCATGCGGTGGTCCGTCATGATCTGCAGCTCGTCAGCGTAGACCGTCCACCCACCCATGTTGTAGGCGGAATCCAACGCGTCTTTGGTGACGTCGCGCAACACCTTGTGGTCCTCGTGCTTGGACACTCGAGGTCCGACCACGTAGCGGCTGGGCAACCCTTCCTCATCGTTTGCGCGCACCAGGTCGGCCACGCGCTTTTCACCCGGCCATGTCGACAGTCGAGGAAACCCAAGGCCGGACAAGGTGGAATCGCCACCCTTGGGGTCGATGGCCAGCACGTAGCGTCGCAACTGCAACAGGCCACCGACAAGGGTTGTCTTGCCGGCACCGGTCGGTGCGATCACTGATACGTGTTCACCGGGTTTCCAACTGGTGCGGAACCAATCGACAAACCCACCCTTGCCTGACCACGTAAGGGCCTCGACGTCGAGGGCCACTAGGCGGCAGTGGGGGGCAGCGGCTGGGCTGGGTCGCAGTCGTAGCCGGGAATCTCGACAGGGGCCGAGGGCACCGGGGGCTGTGCCGGATCGGCCAGGCTGGCCACGTCGGCAACAGGTGCGGTGGCCTCGACCGGGGCGGCCTCGACTGGGGTAGCGGTGGGGTCGATGGTGGAGCTGGTGTCCGTCATGCTGCATCACTTTCGTTCGTGGACGTGTTGTCCGTGTCGTATTCCTGCGGTGGTGCCGGTGGCACCCAGTCCGCAAACATCATGGCGATGATAGCGTCCACTGGGTCCTCACCAGGGGGAAGATCGGGGAACAGGTCGGCGGCTGCCTCCTGGGCCTTCCGTTCCTTCTCCTGCACCTTTTTGATGGCCGGCACCATCAAGGGCAGCGATGCCCGAATGCTCGAGCGCAACATGGGCATGAGCACGTCGGCCTGCTGGGGGTTCCGCTCCATGGCCAGCACGATCAGTGGCGGACCCATGACGGCACCGAGCAGGTCAAACCGGCCACGTGTCTTGACCACAGGCTGCAACACCAGCTTGTCGACAAACGTGCCCTTGACGGCCTCATCGAGCATCTCACCGGCCACCGGTGCCTGGAATTGGAGACACCGACCCAAGGGGGCGTGGCGGCCAGACCTGATGGCCAGCGAACCAACACCGGACCACACGTCGCCCAACGTGTCAGCTGCCGACGCACGCCGGCCCGGGCGTGTCTGTGCCTTGGGCCGCTTTTCCTTGGTGCGCGGTGCGGCCTCTTGGTCGGCATCGACCTTGGGGGCCTTGCGGAACCGGTCAAACAGTTTCTTGGACTTGGGTTCCGAGGGGGCAGCACCGGTGGCGGACGACGACCCGAGACCACCGGGGCTGCGCTCCCCTGGACTGTAGGGACCCGTTACCGGATCATCGGTGGTCAACGTGTCTTGTACCACGCGGCCACCACCCACAGAATCATGCTGGCCGTCAAACGGAACGCCAGCCAAGAAATCGTCATCGAGCGTCGCAGTAGTGCCCAGGTCATCGGTCGTGTCTCCCATGTCGTCGTCCATCCTTCTGATTGGGTCGTATCGGTCTTTCACCACTGGGTCCTGGTAGCACCTCGAGCACAGCCCACGACCCATGGACCGCCGTTCCGTGGTGCCGCAATTGCGGCAGCCGTCGGGGTAGGTGGCGTTCTTCCATTCAGCCATGGCGGATCAATGCCCACGACACGACGCCACCCATCACGACGCCGACGGCAACCATCGCCCATGCCAACCGACGTTGACCAGCTGCGCACTCGTCGCATGGTTCGACCACGTGGAAGTAATGCTTGCCGCTGGCCGGTTCGTTGCCGTCGGTGGTGTCGTCAGTCACGGTCGGTTCCCTCCTGGTTGCACTTGCACAGGCAGCACCCTGCACTGTTGTGGTCATCGTTGAAATGACGACACGTTGTGCACGTGTCACCGCTGCCGTTCAGGCAGCTGGCCGGGGGAATGGGCGTGTCACTCATCACGCGCAATCCTTGAGCGCGTCACCAATGGTGCGCAGTCCGTCACCGTCGCACTGCCACAACAGAATTTCCGGGCTGTCCTCATCGTCAGGGATCAGGGCCACCACGTACTGATCGGGCTGGACCTTGGCCACCGACAAGGTGGCGTCATCGCCAATGCGAATGTCAAGCACGACGGACGGTTGAAAGGTCATCCCTCACCCCACAGCATCCGTCGCAGCTTGGACTGTGTAGCCGGGGCCGGGGTGGGTTCGGGTTCGGGCTTGGGTGCGGCCTTCTTGGCTGGGGCCTTCTTGGGCTTGGCAGCTTCGCGCAACGGGGCCATGGCATCTTCCACGGCACGCCGGGCGGCAGCCTCGACGGCACGAATGGTCACCGGTTCGGTGTCGGGGTCCACCATCCCCTCGCCAGGTTCGTTCTTGAGCACGTCGAGGTCGGACAGGGCCTCGCGCACCCAACCCATGACGGTGGCCTTATCGAGCTGGTCACCGCTGGTGGTGTCGTCGTCCATGTCGTCCGTCGACTGATCGTCCATTGCATCATCCGGGTTCGTCATGGTGGACACCATAGCCGACGCCATGACCTAGGGTGTGGCCATGACAACAGAACGTGGTTCGGACTCACTGTACAAGTGGACCGTTCGTGCCTTGTACGCCACGGCCCTGGTGCTGAACGCATGGGTGCTGTGGGATCAGGTGAAGGACTCACCCGAGGGCCAAGCCATGGCCAAGCGTGTGCGCAAGGTGGGCGACCGGTTGACCAAGCCGGCCCGGGACGCCCAGGTGTTCCGCAAGCACGCCAACGCTGTCATTTTCGAGGCGACAACGATTGTGGAGGAACACCAAGATGACGACAGCGGAAATTGAGAAGGTCAGGGCACGTCTGTTGGCCCAGCAGCGTGCGCAGGGCGTCGAGCTGAACGGGGACATTCCGAAGGACCCGTGGGAACCACGGTGGAGGCTGGACGCCGGGTGGGTGGAATTTGAGTGTGGGTGCCGGGCCGAGCGGTGCCAGGTGTTGCATGGTGCGCGCAAGTATGACCCAATCATTTTCCGGGACCTTGAGCAGCAGGCGGTGTACGATTTCGTTTGTGACCGGCACGCTGCCGGCATGAACGATTACGTGCACTTTGGCGGCTTTGTCGATTTTCCCCAGTGGAAGAGGGCACGCCGGGCCATTCTGATGGGAAAGGTTGAACACTGATGGTGGACACACCGCAGGACAGGAACCAGCACACCAACATTGGTGTGCATGAGGGAAACACCGTGGTGTCGCCCGACGAGGCCGTGTCCAACGGCTTGAAGGTGTGGGCCGACATTGGCGTAAAGATCGGCCAGAGCGTCGACGAGTCGACCAAGGCCCACGACCGGTTGGCCCAGCAGCTGCAGCAGAACACGCCGGTGTTCTACGCCACCGTGGCGTCGGGAACGTGTGTGAACTCGAGCACGCCATTGGTGCTGAACCTTGGCACCCCTGACCAGGGCACCTATTGGGAGGTCACCAGCGTGGCCGTCGGTGGCGTCGACTACACCACCGTTGCCGGTGGCACCGCTGGTCTGTACGTGTCGGGCTACGTCAACGCCAACACGCTGGAAATGTCAGTGTTGGCCGACTACGCGTCGAGTCTGCCCAACGTCGGTTTCTACGGCACCCGGCAGCTGCTGGTGAACGATCAGGAAACCTTGGTGCTCCTGGTCGACGGTGGCACCGCTGGTCAGGTCTACGTGGCCAATGCGCAAATGTCCGTGTTCAACGTCATGGCCGCAATGGGCCGGACTGCCACGGTGGCCTGATGGCAGGTTTCTCCAATGACAGGCTGTCCAACCAGTCCGGTGCGAACGGTGCCGACGTGTCGCTGCCGGCCTCGACGACCACCACGGTGTTGACCACCAACACGCTGAACACCGGTGTGTATCTCGTCACCATGTCGGCCCTGGTGAACTCTCCCACCAGTGGAGCGTCTATTGAGGTGCAAGCTCGATTGGGCACCGCCCTTGGATCGCTGGCAGGTGAGACTGCCGCCCAGTCGGTGCTGGGTGCAGCCAACGGCTACGCCACGCTGGCGGTGTCATTCATCGCCACGGTGACGACGCCGGGAACCCTCACGTTGGTGGCGAACCCATCGGCAGCAGCGACGGCCCACTACAACACCAACGTGAACCTGTGGGCCGGGACTACCGGTTGGAGCGTCGTCAAGATTGGGTGAGAACCCTTGACAGGGTGAAACCTAACCATTAGGTTTCACTTGTCGGCAACACCGCCGGCCACAAGTGCAAGGACGACGACCCATGCAAACAGAGACCTACGGGGTGCTCCACCTCACGTTCGATCCGTCACCAGGTGACGTCATGCTGTGCCACGACGAGCTGGGACGCACCTACAGCGTCGAGCTGGTCGAACCCCTCGACGTTGAGGACGACGGTTCGGTGGCGTTCTGGGTGACCAGGCAGCCCAACACCACGTCGGCTATTGCGCTGAACTGGACCACCACCGACGCTGACCTGTTCGTGGGCCGTCTGTGCGCGGAATGGACGGTGGCGTGATGTACGACACGACCGACAACATGATGGCCCGGGCCATCGAGGCCCTCGAGAACATGCGCAGTGACGTCCGGGCTGCATCGAACCGGCAGCCCGACGCCTACCTGTCGGGAATGCGCACCGCCTACAACATCGCCCTGTTGACGTTGCGCAGCATCAAAGAGGGCCAAGACGATTCCGACATTGCACAAATGCGGTTCACGCTTGACCGTGTGTTGAACGGGGGGGACGACGCATGAACTGGTTTGGCATCATCATCGTTGGCCTGTTCATTCCCGGGTTGTGCATCTTCGCATCGGTGGCCATCATGCGAGCGGACGCCGACCAGCTGAACCGGCCCGGTGCGATTCCCGACGAGGTGACCAGGTGGCGTGACCACCCGTTTTCGGTGCTCGAGGAATCAGAGCCACCGTTCTACGACTGGCAGGCAGATTTCCCCCAGTGAAGGGTGGCCAGCAGGTTGTAACCTGCTGGCACCCCTGACCGGCCAGGCATGGACGCTGACCGGTCAGGGGTGCCAATCGGCACCAACACCAACAATGAAAGGCTAGACCAATGACCAACGACATTGTGTCGATTGACACCGAGATTCACAGCACCGACGTGTTGCGGTACGTCGAGTCCGACGGTGCGCACCAGCTGCCCGAGGTGAAGGTGGACGCCGAGTCCGTCGCCAAGCGCATTGATGCACGCATCATGTCCGCCACCAGCGTGGCCGAGGTGCTGGGCACCGACGAGGTGTTGCACGCCCAGGACTACCTGAACACGCCGTTTCAGCTCCTGAACGTCGAGTGGCGGCCCAGCGACCAGCCCCAGGGCCTGCCGTTCTACGCGGTGCTGACGATCACCACCAGCGATGGCGAGATCGTGCCCATGACCACCGGTGCCCGGTCCGTCATGCTGAAGGCCGCCAAGCTGCACAGCCTGGGTGCCCTGCCGCTGTGGGTGCGCATCGTCAAGAGCGACAAGCCCACCGAGGCCGGCAACTTCCCCCTCGACCTGATGGCGGCTGACAGCCCCGGCACGTTCTAGTGCCGAGGGACCCGAGGGTGTCGGCAATGCAGCGGTTGCACGTTGCCGTTGCCAACTACGACATGGCGGTGGAGGCCAAGCGAACCACGCGCGAGCTGCTCGACGTGGCAATCTGCAAGGCCTCGCAAGCCGGCATGACCAAGGTTGACATTGCCGAGGTGGTCGGGTCGACGTCGCAGCGTGTCGGCCAGATCGTCGCCGCTGGCAACATCGAGGACTGACCGGTGGCCGGCCAGCGGAAACCACAACGCCGCACTGTCGAACAGTGGGAATCACTGTCACCAGCACAGCGCAAGCGGTACGTTTCCGCTGGCCGGACCGGCACCCTGTCGGGCCGCAAGGGCCTAACCGAATCGCAGGTGCGCACGTACTACCTGTCCGGCAAGTCCCTGACCGCTGCTCGACGTGGACGCGCCAGCAAAGAGGTCACCGCCCAACGTGCCAAGGCCAAGGGTGCCGTTCCGCTCGACAAGGGGGCCGTTGCAGCTGCCCAGGCTGGTGACCTGACGGACGAACTGTCCAAGGACTTGAAGAAATGGCGGAAATCGTCCGCCTATCCCGACTGGCTGCCCAAGTCGGACGCCATCATGGGGGACGACACCGCTGCCATCCTGGCGTCCATCGGCAGCCCACCAAGCCGGTGGGAATCGGTCGTGCTCGAGCTGATGCCCGATGGGTCGGTGAACATGACGATTCAACGCAAGGGCCGCAACCAGTACGGCAAGGCCAAGCCCATAACCGTGAGGCTGCCCGACATGGATTCCGCCCAGGAGGTCGGACGACTGTTGCGGTCCTTGCGATATCCAAACATCGAAGTCACCATGCAACGTGACGATGGCTACAAGTCACCCGGACCACGTGGACGTGTGGCAGCGTGAGAACAGGACGACGCAATGAAGATTGGTCCACTGACCAAACCACGCCACCGGCCTGTTGCCATCCTCCGGCCCGGTAATCGTCGCCTCGAGGTCATCACCGAGGCCGGCAGCATCGAGCACAAGGGTGCCGCCAAGGTCAACCTTGCACTGTCGCAGTTGACCAACCACGTGTGTTTTGCCATGTCGAGGCTGCCCGACATGATCCACACCACCGGTGCACTGTCGTGGCGAATGGAGCTGTGGCGTGGTCGACCGGTGCGCATGATCCATGCAGCCACCGGTGTGGCTATCACGTCGCTACGTGGCACCCTGGACTATTCGCCCGAACCGTTCACGGACCTTGCCATGGTGCTGGACTGGTTGCGAACCTACAACGTGCCGGCAGGATCGATCAGTGCTATGTCATGGGCACTGTTCCGGGCCTCGCTGGGCACTGACTACACCGTGGGGTTTGACCCGGACATTTCCCAATTGGCCATGTTCGGTGGACGCCAAGAGGCCGCACGACCGGCACGCTATGACAACATGGCATCGTTCGACATTCGGGCCGCCTACCCGGTGGCGATGGCCTCGAGGCCGTATGCCCTGTCGCTGCACAGCGTGCACCTCCGGTCCCAGCTCGACCCGGATTCACCCGGGCTTGTCGAGGCCACGGTGCACGTGCCTGACGAGATGCCCTATGCACCGCTCCCGGTCCGCATCGGCCCCGGCCATATCCGGTTTCAACACGGTGTCGTGCAAGGGGTGTGGCCATGGGTGGAGGTGGCCGCTGCCAAGTCGCTGGGCTGTGACGTGAAGGTGACGAGGCTATGGGCACCTCGTCGCACCGCTGACCTGTTCTCGAGCTGGTGGCCCCTGGTGGCCGAGGGCCGAGGTCTGCCCGGTGGTGCCGGTGTGCTGGCCAAGGCCATTGCCAATTCGACGTGGGGGCAATTTGGCATGGTGGGTGAAGAACGCTCCACCCGGCAGTGGACCGCCGACGATGGGTCCCAAGCATTCAACATCGAGCAACCGGCCCGAAAGATGCCACACGAATGGACAGCCCATATCGCAGCCGAGACCACAGCACGTATCAGAACCCGAATGCTGCTTGAGGGGTTGTATTCGACCTGTGAACCGGTCTACGTCGACACGGACGGCATCATTGTGCCCGACGGATCGCAGCTGCCACCCAATTCAGGACCGGCACCAGGACAGTGGCGTGTAAAAGAACGCATGGGTGCAGTGGAAATCAGGGGGCCGCAATTCTACCGGTGGACGTGTGGTGCAGCGTGTGGCATCGAGCACGCCGAATGGCACTACAACTGTGCAGGGGTGCCCGACGACGAGGCCCCGGCAGTGTTTGCCAAGACGCACAGCCCCGGCCCAGCTGTGGAATGGGTGAGGAACTACGATCAGGGCCTCACGGACCTTGCCGCAGTGGCCTTGGCCGTCAGGGACAGGCAGGTGGTGGACGAATGGTGAACGTCGATGCAGAGCACTGGGAAACGTGCCGCAAGTGTGGGGACGTTGCGAAACGATCAGACATGATGACGGCACGCAAGGTGCTAGGCCGGCAGAATGCACGTGGGTGGTTCTGCCGGTTCTGTGGGTTGCGGCAAATGGACCTCGACAAATGGTTGAAGGGCAACCGGACCGACGGTGTGCCCAAGCCGAGGTGGACCAAGTAACCATACTGACCTAATCTGCACTCGGGTTCATACGGGACGCCCACGACAAACGCCACCAGCCCCCTCCCGGCCTGGTGGCGTTGTCGCGTCCCGACCTCGAGGCCGGGCAGCTCGGTGACGTGCTCGAGGCCGGCAGGGTGGCTTGGTGG